>JACCDX010204814.1_pt1 | contig 15829 bp, 16 predicted proteins | sample 7449681 | NCBI WGS metagenome assembly JACCDX01 (sample SAMN15323450, study PRJNA562643) | freshwater metagenome | isolation source: river surface water | place: USA:Blue River Watershed | collected 2017-08-18 | reverse complement strand
GTTTTGCAAAGCTGCAATGCGTTCTTCAATGGGTGGGTGTGTTGAGAACAACTGACCAATGCCACCTGCAATGCCCATGGCCGCCATGCTTTTTGGCAACTCGGCGGTGTGCAAACCACCCAAGCGGGCCAAGGCATTCATCATGGGTTGCTTGCGACCCATGAGTTGGGCAGCACCGGCATCGGCACGGAACTCGCGTTGACGGCTGAACCAAGCCACCACAATGGCCGCCAAAAAGCCCAAAACAATGTCAAGCACGATGGTGGTGATCCAGTAACCCATGCCTGGGCCTGTGTTTTCAGAGTCGTTCTTGCGCAAGAAGCTGTCGACAGCGTAACCCACCACCCTGGACAAAAACACCACAAAGGTATTCATTACGCCTTGGATCAAGGCCATGGTGACCATGTCGCCATTGGCGATGTGCGCCACTTCATGGGCCAAAACCGCTTCAATTTCTTCGTGGGTCATGTTTTGCAACAAGCCTGTCGAAACTGCCACCAAGGCCGAGTTTTTGAAGGCGCCGGTTGCAAACGCATTGGGATCACCCTGAAAAACACCCACTTCGGGCATGCCAATGCCAGACTTGTCGGCCAATTTCTTGACTGTGTCGACCAACCATTTTTCGTCTGCATTGCTGGGTTGCGAAATGACTTGGACGCCCGAACTCCACTTGGCCACAGGCTTGCTGATGAGCAAGGAAATGAAGGCACCCCCAAAGCCCATGATGAGGGCAAAGCCCAGCAAGGCTGTTAAGTCCAAGCCATTGGGCGTGAGAAAGCGGTTAACGCCCAACAAACTGGCCACAACACCCAACACCAGCACCACGGCCAAGTTGGTCAAAACAAACAAAATAATGCGTTTCATGAGGATTTTCTGTCCACCGCTCAGCGAAGGCCAAGCGCACAACTCGAATGTTAGGGTGACACGCCACAAAATCAAGTGCGCGACCTTAATTCCTCAAAATTGAACGGAATTAAACCGTGGTCGAGGCTGTTTTCAAGGGGCGAAAGACTTGGTCGTCTTGATAAAAGTCAGGATTTAGATTGTCCGGCCACCAACCTGGAATGCCCAAAACGGGCGTGGGCAAAAATGGCTTTTGCGCCAATTTGGCGGGTTGCAGGTCTTGCGCCAGCCAGTCATCCCATTGGGCCCTTGGAACACCCTGCGGCACTCGCCACAAATGCACGGTGATGGCTTTGTAGGGATTGACCAATTTTTCCAAAGCGGCATGACCAAAAATTTGAACCTGTGCCGCTTGCCAAAGCGCGCGATGAGTCACCAAAGCGGTGTGCCACTGGCGTGCCTGCAGCGCCTCCCAAATGAGGTCAGGCAATTGAATGAGGCAAGCGTTTTCGTCAAAAACTGTGACCGCATCGCGCACTGGTCCACGGACTGCGCCCACACCTTGCGCTTGTATGGCTGTCGCTTGAACAAGGTTCAATTGTTTTTTGGCGAGGGGAAAGTGCAGCCAACACAAGGCATTGAAAAAATCATGCAGACCATCGCGCGTGGGGACGCTCTGAGTTTCATGAATGAATTGCTCGTAAGCCTGACCCTCGGGCAATTCTGATTGCGCCACAAAATGCACAGGGCAAACAGGATGGGCCTTGTTGGCATTGAGCGGCATGAGTGCCTGATTGCAGGCTTGAAAGACCGGCACACCTTGGGCGGCCTGTTGGCTCAGTGGCGCGCCAATTTCACGCCAAGCCTTTAGCCATGGCGTGTGCCAATCGATGTTTGCAATTTGATTTAGGCCACTCGCCATGGCAAGGCTTCACCCGCGCGCAAGGGTTTGAGGTCGGCTTCGCCAAATTGAAAACTTTCGGGTGGTGTCCAAGACTCACGCTTCAAGGTGATGTGACCTGTGTTACGCGGCAGCCCATAAAAGTCTGCGCCATTGAAACTGGCAAATGCCTCCAGTTGGTCTAGCTTGCCCACGCTGTCAAAAGCTTCTGCGTACATTTCAAGCGCTGCGTGTGCGGTATAGCAACCCGCACAGCCTGATGCGTGTTCTTTCAGATGGGCCGGATGGGGCGCACTGTCGGTACCCAAGAAGAAACGTGCGTTGCCCGATGTGGCGGCATTGAGCAAAGCCACACGGTGTGTTTCGCGCTTCAGGACAGGCAAGCAATAGTAATGTGGCCTGATACCGCCTGTGAAGATGGCATTGCGGTTGAACAACAAATGATGGGCTGTGAGCGTTGCGCCCATGAACTTGTCAGCGGCCATGACATAGTCGGCTGCGTCTTTAGTGGTGATGTGCTCAAACACAATTTTGAGTTCGGGAAAATCTCGGCGCAAGGGAATGAGCTGAGTCTCAATGAAGGCCGCTTCTCGGTCGAACAAGTCGATGTCGCTGCTGGTAACTTCACCATGCACCAACAGCAACATGCCTACTTTTTGCATGGCCTCTAAGGTCGGATAAATTTTCTTCAGGTCGGTCACGCCCGCATCGCTGTTGGTGGTCGCGCCAGCGGGATAAAGTTTGCAAGCCACAACGCCTGCTGCTTTGGCTTTGACAATTTCTTCGGGAGGCAAATTGTCAGTCAGGTACAGGGTCATGAGGGGCTCAAACTGAACACCAGCCGGCACGGCTGCCAATATGCGCGCCTTGTAGGCCATTGCCAAAGCCGCTGTTGTCACAGGGGGTTTCAAGTTGGGCATGATGATGGCGCGGCCAAATTGGGCGGCTGTGTGGGGCACCACGGTTTGAAGTGCTGCGCCATCGCGGACATGCAAATGCCAATCGTCGGGGCGCGTCAAGGTAAGTGAAGTGGTCAGTGTGGTTGTCATTGTGTTTTACCAATCAAAATTTCTTGCGATGATGGATCGATCAAGGTCATGAGGTCTTTTTCAGCCAGCGCGTATTCACGCACCATGTCGCGGGTATTGTGCAAGGCCTGCAACAACTCCAAAGCTTGAACATACAAGGCTTCGCCCGCGGGCGTGAGTGTGGTGGGGTAAGAACGCCGGTTGACAAGGTCAACGCCAGCCCAGGCCTCCAAAGACTGAATGCGCCTAGAAAAGGCTGGCTGAGTGACGTGTCGCAATTGTGCAGACCGGCTGAAACTGCGCGTCTCAGCCAAGCTCACAAAATCTTCAAGCCACTTGGTTTCCATGGCGGCATTATCTCGCAGTTGGCTGCAGGCATCGCCAAGATTTCAAGTGGCCGAACCTTCCGTGACCGCCTCCGAGTTTTGCTGCAAGGCCCACATTTGCGCATACCGGCCATTGCTTTGAAGCAACTGGGCATGGTTGCCGCGCTCAATGATGTGGCCCGCTTCCATGACCAAAATTTCGTGGGCATCCACCACGGTGGACAAGCGGTGTGCAATGACCAAGGTGGTTTTGTTGTTGGCGACACTGGCCAATTCGGACTGGATAGCGCGCTCGTTGGCCGAGTCCAAAGCGGACGTGGCTTCATCAAAAACCAAGATGGGCGGGTTTTTGAGCAACGTTCGGGCAATGGCCACGCGCTGTTTTTCGCCGCCCGACAGCTTCAAGCCGCGTTCGCCAACAGAGGTGTTGTAGCCTTTGGGCGTTGATGCAATGAAATCGTGAATGCGGGCGGCCTTGGCCGCTGATTCAATTTCGTCTTGCGTGGCACCGGTTCGGCCATAGCCAATGTTGTAAGCCACGGTGTCATTGAACAGCACCGTGTCTTGGGGCACGATGCCCAAGGCTTTGCGCACACTGTGCTGCGTCACTTGCCGAATGTCTTGATCGTTGATGCTGATGCGGCCTTGCTGCACATCGTAAAAACGAAACATCAAGCGGGCCAATGTCGACTTGCCAGAACCCGACGGCCCCACCACGGCCACCGTCTTGCCGGATGGAATTTCAAAGCTGATGTTGTGCAAGATGGGTCGATCGGACTCATACGCAAATGAGACGTTTTCAAACTTCAAGTGGGCACTGTGTTGACAGTCAAGGTCGGGGGCATTGGGGGCATCGGCCACTTCGCGCTCGCGGTCCATGAGTACAAACATTTTGTCCAGGTCGGTCAAACTTTGTTTGATCTCTCGGTACAACACGCCCAAAAAGTTCAAGGGAATGTAGAGCTGAATCATGAAGGCATTGATCATGACCAAGTCGCCCAAAGTCATGCGGCCATCGACTACACCTTGCGTGGCGCGCCACAGCATGGCCACCAAAGCCACGGCAATGATCAGCTGTTGCCCAGTGTTCAGCAACGACAATGAGGTTTGCGCCTTCAACCTAGCGCGCCTTAAGCGCTCCAAGCTTTGATCGTAACGATTGGCTTCGTAGGCTTCATTGCCAAAGTATTTGACCGTTTCGTAATTCAGCAAAGAGTCAATCGCTTTGGTGTGGGCCGCTGAATCAAACTCGTTGGCTTCCTTTCGAAAGTGCGTACGCCATTCAGTAATGCGCACCGTGAAATAAATGTACAAGCCGAGTGCTGTCAATGTGATCCAAGCAAACCAAGCATCAAACTTCACAGCCAGAATGGTGAGCACCAAGGCCACCTCAATCAGGGTGGGCACAATGCTGTACAAAGAATATGAAATGAGTGATTCAATGCCGCGCACGCCGCGTTCAATGTCACGTGTCATGCCACCCGTTTGACGCGCCAAGTGAAAACGCAAACTCAATGCGTGCAAATGCTGAAATGTTTCTAAAGCGATGCTGCGGGCAGCACCTTGGGTGGCTTTTGCGAAGACCAATTCTCGGAGTTCGGTGAACGCCGACGTCATGAGTCTGAGCGCGCCATACCCAAGCAGCAAGGCCACGGGCACCACTAAAACCAGCGTGGGGTCGCTTGGCTTGAAGCTCATGGCGTCAATCAAATTTTTCAACAAAATAGGCACGCTGACATTGGCCAACTTGGCCCCCACCATGAACAGCAAAGCCGCTGCCACACGCCATTTGTAGGTGAGCAAATAGGGCAGCAACCTTTTCAGGGTTTGGCTGTCCTTGTCTGTGTTTTTGTTGGGCTGCAAGTCCTTGGCAGTGCTTGCGGATGCAGTCGAGCTTTCACCGTGATGGCGCATGGGTCACAATCTGAGTCAGAATCAAGGCCTCATTGTGCCCTTGTCTGTTGCCCTTCCAAGGAATGATTGCCATGAACCTTTCAGAAAAAGTAACTTTGCCCACCGATCAAGAGTTGGTCCTGAAGGTAATTCCCATGCCCGCAGACTGCAATGCCAACGGTGACATCTTTGGCGGATGGGTCATGGCGCATGTCGACATGGCGGGTTCGGTCTTGTCGGCAAGGCGCGTCCAAGGTCGCATGGCCACCGTGGCGGTAAATGAATTTATCTTCAAGCAGCCCGTCAAAGTGGGCGACATCTTGTCTTTCTTTTCACGCATCATCAAAGTAGGACGCACCTCCATCACAGTTCAAGTGGAGGTGTATGCCGAGCGTTTTAAAACACAAGGGCAATTCATCAAGGTGACTGAAGCCAGACTCACCTATGTGGCCATTGATGAGCACGGCAAACCCGTGCCTATTCCTGCGGAATAAGACTTTAAGAGGTCAGGTAGGCCGCCGTACCTGTAGACAGCAATTTGCCATCGGCGCCAAGAAACTCCATGCGTGCGTTGCCAATTTTGGCACCCACTCGCAAGGCATGGGCATGAATGACGAAGCGCTCGCCAATGCCCGGGCGCAAAAAATCAATCCGCAAATCAATGGTGCCATGGCGCGTAAAGCGTTCTAAGCGCTTGGCAGGCGGTTCGTCCATGTGCTTGGCGCCCCAAGCCGCCATGACAGCCAAACTACCCATGGCGTCCAACACGGCGCTGATGACACCCCCATGAATGCGGTGGTACGCAAAATGCCCCACCAACTCAGGCTTCATGGCCAAACTGGCCACAATGCCGGTGGCTTTGATGCTGTCAACCCGAAGCCCCATCCACTGGTTAAAAAGAATTTTTTCTTCGTAAATTTCACGCAGTGCTGCCAGAAATTCGGGTTCAAATTCAACATCAGCAGGCAGGTCGGTTCGGGAGGAAGTCATGCAGCATTCTAAGTTTGAAAATAGCGCTTAGATTTTAGAGAAGTCGGGCTTGCGTTTTTCCATGAAGGCACCGAAGGCTTCACGGGCGGCAGGCTCCGTTAACATGCGTCTAAAACTTTGACCTTCCTCGCCCATTCGCTCGATCAAGGCCTTGGACTGGCCACCTTTCATGAGGCGTTTGGTCTCGATCAAAGAGGACAGCGGTTTAGCGGCCAGTTTTTTAGCTTGTGCTTGGGCATGGCCGTTGACTTCTGTGGGCGGTACCACCCGGTTGACCAAGCCAATTTCAAGTGCCGCTTCGGCAAAGAAAGCCTCGCCCAAGAGCAAAGCTTCCGCCGCGCGGTGATAACCAAACATTTGGGGCGCCAAGATGCTGGAAGCAAATTCGGGGCACAAACCCAAATTCACAAACGGCATCGAGAAAGCAGCGTTGTCACCGGCATAAACCAAATCGCAATGGAACAACAAGGTGGTGCCGATGCCCACAGCAGGGCCAGCCACTGCGGCAATGACGGGTTTCTCAAAGGTACTGAGCGCACGCATGAAATGAAACACGGGCGACTCTGCAGTGGAAGGTGGCTTGTTTAAAAAATCACCAATGTCATTGCCTGCACTGAAAATGCTTTCATGACCTTGAATGACCAATACGCGACATGCGCTGTTGGCCTGAGCATCGTCAATGGCTTTGGCCATGGCCGCATACATGTCGCCAGTGATGGAATTCTTTTTGTCTAAACGATTGAGGGTGATGGTGGTGACACCCGCGTCAAAGTGGGTCAAGATGTCTGACATGGTGATTCTTTCAAATGAAGGGGGAACAGCAAGGAGGGCTTGACCCATTAAGGGACACGAACCCAAGTTTGCGTTCTTCCAAAGGGACCAATGGAACCACGGACCTCTAACTTGGCACCGTTTTCAATGGGCGTTAAACGAAGGCCGTAGGTTTTGCCGTTTTCAGGATCAAGAATTTCGCCGTCTTCCCATACGTTTTTACCCGATGCTTTTTTGGCACCGCGAATGATTTCCATGCCCAAGATGGGCAAGTTTTTTCGATCGTCACTGCATTTGTCGCATTTGGCATTGGGGTCAGCATCTTTGCGCAAGATTTTTTCAACACGACCCCGCATCACGCCTTGGTGCTCTGCAATCACCACCAAGCTTTTGGGTTCGCCTGTTTTGTCGTCGATGGTGTGCCACTGACCCACAGGTGAGTTGGCCATGGCCAAGGTTGCAGTGGCGCTGGCTGCCAACAAAACACTGAATTGAAAGAATTGTTTTACCAATGATGTTTGTTTCATGTTGTGTTCCTTTCGAGAGAAGATGCAAAAGCATTAAGCCAATGCCAAATCGGTGTCCATCAGGACATCGGCGCCAGAACGGGCCGTGTTCATCAAGCTGAGCGTTTCGGGCAACAAACGCGCAAAGTAGAAACGCGCTGTCTGGAGTTTGGCTTTGTAGAAGGGATCGGGGCGTTGTGCCTCTTCTTCTGCTGCGGCAATTTTGGCCAATGCCACTTGCGCCATGCGAGCCCAGAAGTAAGCGAATACAAGATGACCTGCGACACGCAAATAATCAACAGACGCAGCACCCACTTCGTCGGCATTGCCCATGGCTTTCATCCCAATTTCGGTGGTGAACTGTGTCATTTTTTGACCCAAATCAGCCAACGGTTTGATGAACTCCGCCATGGCTTCATTGCCCATTTCTTGCGCCACAAGCTTGCCAATCAATTTGCCAAATTTTTGCAAACTGGCACCTTGATTGCCCAGCACTTTACGGCCTAGCAAATCGAGCGACTGAATGCCATTGGTGCCTTCGTAAATCATGTTGATGCGTGCATCACGCACATACTGCTCCATGCCCCACTCTTTGATGTAACCATGGCCGCCAAAAACTTGCTGACACATGTTGGTGGCTTGGAAACCGTTGTCGGTTAAGAAGGCTTTCACGATGGGCGTTAAGAGCGCCAAAATTTCTGCAGAATCGGCACGCACTTTTTCATCGGGATGGTTCAATTCTTTGTCGAGCAACAAAGCGCCATAGCAAGCCAAGGCGCGGCCTCCTTCGGCATAGGCTTTGGCTGTCAAAAGCATGCGACGCACATCGGGGTGAACCAAGATGGGGTCGGCCGGCTTGGCAGGCGCTTTAACGCCCGACAAACTGCGCATTTGCAAACGGTCTTTGGCATAAGCCAAGGCATTTTGATAGGCCACTTCGGTGAGGCCCAAGGACTGGTTGCCCACACCCAATCGAGCACCGTTCATCATCACAAACATGGCCGCCAAACCTTTATTGGGTTGACCCACCATGTGACCCACGGCGCCATCCAACACCATTTGGCAAGTGGCATTGCCGTGGATGCCCATTTTGTGCTCCAGGCCACCGCAATAAATACCGTTTCTGTCGCCCACAGAACCGTCGGCCTTGACGTTGAACTTGGGCACCACAAACAAGCTGATGCCTTTGCTGCCCACGGGTGCATCGGGCAAGCGGGCCAACACCAAGTGAACAATGTTGGGCGCTAAATTGTGTTCACCTGCGCTAATAAAAATCTTTTGACCTGTAAGTCGATAACTGCCATCGGCCTGCGGTTCCGCCTTGGTTCTCAGCATGCCCAAATCGGTGCCGCAGTGTGGTTCTGTCAGGCACATGGTGCCCGTCCATTCACCGCTGGTGAGCTTGGGCAGGTAGGTATTTTTTTGTTCTTCTGAGCCATGTGCAGACAAGCAAGCATGCGCACCGTGCGACAGACCTGGGTACATGGTCCACGCTTGATTGGCAGAATTGAGCATTTCAAAAAAGCACTGGTTGACCACCAAGGGCAAAGCCTGGCCACCGTATTTTTCTTCGGCACTGAGTGCTGCCCAGCCAGCTTCAATGTACTGCTGATAAGCCTCTTTGAAACCTGCAGGCGCTGTCACTTCATGGGTATCTCGGTTTAGCTGACAACCTTCTTCGTCGCCCGAAACATTCAGTGGCAACACCACTTCAGCCGCAAATTTCCCGCCCTCTTCCAAGACGGCATTGATGGTGTCCGTGTCGGTTTCGGCATGCTTAGGCATGGCCTTCAATTCATTTTCCAAATCGAGCAATTCGTGCAGTACAAATTGCATGTCACGCAGGGGAGGGGTATAGCTTGGCATGGTTTACTTTCAGAAAAAATTGCAAAGTTGATGGATGTGAAATGAGTTATTCAGGTTGGTTGCGCGCCACAATTTCATTGAAGCCTTTGCGTGCGCGCTCAGCCGCACCGGGGTTTCGCAGAAATCGAGCTTCGTAATGCAAGGCCAATATGAGGCCATGAATTTCGAAAGCCACTTGCAAAGGGTCGGCTTTGTCTGTCAGATGTTTTTCTTTTTGAGCTTGGGCCACAGTGCGCTGCAGTGCGTTTTGCCACGTGTTGACCGATGAGGCCAAAGCGTCACGCACAGAACCAGGCCGATCATCAAACTCAACGGCACCGCTGATGTAGATGCAGCCAGAATCAATTTCTGTAGAGGTGCGCTGCATCCAATTGTCAAACAAGGATTGCAAGCGCGGTAAGCCGCGAGGACAACTGAGGGCGGGATAAAAAACTTCTGTTTCGAATCTGTCGTGGTACTCGCGGATGACCGATATTTGTAACTCTTCACGCGAGCCAAAATGCGCAAACACACCCGACTTGCTCATGCCGGTGACTTCGGCCAAGGCACCGATCGACAAACCTTCCAAGCCAATTTGCGAGGCCAAACCCAATGCGGCCTCAACGATGGTGGCTTTGGTTTGTCGCCCCTTGAGCAAGGTGCGGCCGCTACCATCGTCGGTGCTGCGGCCGGAGCTGGCAGCAGGGTTCAAGGAAGCATTGGCGGATGTGATGTGTCTGACTGTCATATTTAAAAATAGAACGCTCGTTCTATTTTTGCATGAAAATCAGATTTGAAGCAAAAAGAAGGGGCGAATCAGGGTTATTCCTGAATCGCCCCATTCGGCTTGAACTGAAACCTCAACGGGCCAGTTGAAGGGCCCATTGTGGTTAGCGCGCCATCAAGCCTTGCGCTTGAAAGCCACCACTTTTTGAGTTTGCTCGCCCAAACCTTCAATGCCCAGATGCATCACATCGCCCTTCTTGAGGTACACAGGCGCAGGTTTGCCGTCTTTCTTGATGCCCATGCCCACACCAGGTGGCGTACCGGTGGTGATGATGTCACCTGGCTCTAAGGTCATGAACTGGCTGACGTAACTGACCAATTTTGTAACGCCAAAAATCATGGTTTTGGTAGTTCCGGTTTGCATGCGCTGACCGTTGACATCCAAAAACATGCTTAAGTTCTGCACATTTGGGATTTCATCTTTGGTGACCATCCAAGGGCCAATCGGACCAAAGGTGTCGCAGCCCTTGCCCTTGTCCCAAGTTCCGCCCAACTCAATTTGGAACTCGCGTTCGCTGACATCGTTGACGGTGCAATAGCCCGCCACATAGTCGAGGGCTTCTTTTTGGGACACATAGCTGGCGCGCTTGCCAATGACAATGCCCAACTCAACTTCCCAGTCGGACTTGACGGAGCCTTTGGGCAACATCACGTCGTCGTTAGGGCCTTGAATGCAGGAGATGGCCTTGGTGAACACGATGGGTTCTTTGGGCACAGGCAAATTGGACTCAGCGGCATGGTCAGCATAGTTCAAACCAATGGCAATGAACTTGGACACATTGGCCACTGGGCAGCCCATGCGGGGTTTGCCACGAACCAAAGGCAGTTTGTCCGTTTTAATTTTGGCCAATTTGGCGAGGACTTTGTCGGACAGTTGGGCTGGGCCAATGTCAGGGACGACGCCACTTAAATCGCGCAATTTGCCTGCGGCATCAATGAGACCGGGCTTTTCTTTGCCAGGCTGGCCATAACGTACGAGTTTCATCTGAACTTCCTTTGATTGAATAGGGGTGTGTGAGTCAAGAACCGAATAATGACGAAGCAATTGTGCGCGAAATTGTCTCAATAAGTGGAACGGCCACCCGACAAATCAAACACTGCGCCAGTTGAGAATGAACACTCTTCGGTCATGAGCCAAGTGACCAATGCCGCCACTTCTTCGGGCGTACCGAAGCGGCCCATGGGAATTTTGGAGAGCATGAATTGAATGTGTTCTGGGGTCATCTGATCGAAGATGGCCGTTTTGACAGCGGCCGGTGTGACGCAATTGACGCGAACATTGGTGGCAGCCAATTCTTTGCCCAAGGATTTGGTCATGGCCATGACGGCTGCTTTGCTGGCACTGTAGGCGCTGGCGTTGGGGTTGCCATCTTTACCAGCCACCGAAGCGATGTTGACAATGCGACCGGCAGGGCGGTCTTTTAGATGGGGCGCCCATTCTCTGCAGCAATAAAACACGCCCTGAATGTTGACGTCCATGACCTGCTGCCACGCTTCAACGGGATAGGTCCACATGGATGTGTTGGGGCCTGTGATGCCGGCACTGTTGACCACCGCATCGACTGGACCGTTTTTCAAAGTGGCTTCTTTGGCCGCCAGCACGGAGGCATGCTGCGACACATCCACTTGCACAGTGTGCACAGCACCTGGGCGATTCAAACTGGCTGCAGCTTTGCTTAATCCGGCTGCATCGCGGTCCCACAAAGTGACGCTACCGCCAGAAGCCAAAACACGTTCAGCAATGGCATAGCCCAAGCCTGTGGCACCGCCGGTAATGACCGCATGGCGGCCTTTCATGTCGTATTGATTCATGGCAAATTAGTTGGTTTGAAAGTTAAAAAAATGAGTAGGTAGAGCTTGCCGACATATTGAACAACTCAAATCCTTCACTCGGACTAGATTTTGCAATGAGCTAGCATGCCTCACATCAAATGGTCATGCCACCATCGACCATGTAGGCGTTGCCCGTGGCAAATGCGGCTTCATCGGAGGCCAAAAATACCACGATGGGAGCAATTTCATGGGCCTGCGCCAAGCGCCCCATCGGCTGACGCGCAATGAAGTTTTTGCGGGCCTGCACAGGATCGGCTTCAGCGTTAATGCGGTCTTGCAAAGAAGGCGTATCGACGGTGCCTGGACAAATGGCATTGCAGCGAATGCCCTTGGCCACAAAATCTGCGGCCACGCTTTTGGTCAAGCCAATGACGGCTGCTTTAGAAGCGCCATAAATGAACCGATTGGGCAACCCGCGCACGCTTGAGCAGACGCTGGCCATGTTGATGATGCTGCCGCCACCTTGCTCTAGCATTTTGGGCAAGACCGCTTGAATCATCCAAAACTGACCGCGGGCATTCAAATTGAAAGCAAAATCCCAATCTTTGTCGGTGGCTTGAAGAATGGTGCCGCCGTGGACGACGCCAGCGCAATTGAACAAGGCATCGATGCGCGGAATGAGGGCCACTTGTTTTTGAATGTCGTCTTTGTTCATGACATCCAAAACAGCGGTGTGGACATTGGCCACGCCAGCGTAGCCTTTGAGCAATTCTGGGTTGACGTCGGTGGCCCAAACTGTGGCGCCTTCGGCCACCATGGCCATGACAGCGGCATGTCCAATGCCTTGCCCAGCGGCAGTGACCAGAATGTTTTTGTTTTTCAATCTCATGCTTTGATCTCCAAATGAATCTGTTGACGTTGTTCGATGGCTTGCCAATCCCAATCGATGCCCAAGCCAGCTGTTTCGGGTGGGTATGCATAGCCATCTAGGATTTTCATCCTTGAATGTGTGATGTCGTCGAGTTGTGGAATGTATTCCACCCAAGTGGCATTGGGTACCGCTGCGCACAAACTGACATGCAGCTCCATCAAGAAATGGGGACAAACCGGCACATCAAACGTTTCTGCCAAATGCGCTGTTTTGAGCCAGGGCGTGATGCCGCCAATGCGCGCCACATCGGGCTGCACCACACTGCAAGCGCCCTGCTCTAGGTATTCTCGGAATTGCATGGGGTGGTACATCGACTCACCCACTGCCACCGGGATGGGCGTGTGTTGGCGCAGATGTCTGTGGCCCGATACGTCTTCGGCGGGTAAGGGCTCTTCTAGCCACGCCAAATCTAGCCCTTCAAACGCTTTGGCCCTTCTAACCACCTCTGCACGATGGAAGCCTTGATTGGCGTCGGTCATGATTTCAAAGCCTGCGCCGACTGCATCGCGCACGGCAGCCAAACGCGCTACATCTTCACTGACATGCGGCCGTCCAATTTTTATTTTGGCACCCTTGAACCCGTCCTCTTTGGCTTTAAGAGTTTGTTCCACCAAGACCTCGGGCGAGAGTTGCAACCAACCGCCTTCGGTGGTGTAAAGCGGCACCTTGCTTTGCGCACCGCCCAACAATTGCCACAAAGGCAATTGCTGACTTTGCGCGCGCCAGTCCCACAAGGCTGTGTCGACGCAGGCCAAGGCCAAACTGGTGATGGCGCCGACTGCTGTGGCGTGGGTGTGAAAAAACAAGTCTTTCCAAATAGCTTCAACCCGAACAGGGTTCTGCCCCAACAAACGGGGGACCAAATGGTCTTTGAGCAAAGCCATGACCGAACTGCCGCCCGTTCCAATGGTGTAAGCGTAGCCGGTGGCTTGAATGCCATCACTGCAGACCAACGTGAGCAAGATGGTTTCTTGTGTGACGAAGGCTTGGATGGCGTCGGTGCGCTCGACCTTGGGGGGTAAGTTGACCTGACGCAAATGAACGCGTTCGATGGTGACAGAAGTCATGCTGAAAAATGTTGTGAAGAGTTCGGGTTTATGCGTATCAAAACTGGCTTGACCCTTGCGCAGGTTCCATGTGAAGATTGTGCAACTGGTCTGACCAATTGTCCAATCCTCGTATTCCCTGAGCTTTGAAATCTCAAGAACCCCAAAGGCTGTACCGCCAAATTGCCAAACAAATTCAAGGATTGATCTCCTCGGGTGAATTTGCAGTGGGCTCACGCTTGCCAGCCGAGCGCGACTTGGCCACACAAATGGGATTCAGCCGTCCCTCCGTTCGCGAAGCACTCATTGCTTTGGAAGTTGAGGGGGTCATTGAAGTGCGCACGGGCTCTGGCATTTATGTCAAACACTTGGGCAAAAAAAAGAACGGCAAATCAAACGCTCTGAACACGCCAGCCGAATGGGGCCCCCTCGAAGTGATGCGGGCAAGGTCATTGATTGAGGCCGAAATGGCCGCGTTGGCCGCAGAATTTGCCAACGCGCAAGACATCAAGGCCATGACCACCGCACTCAAGGGCATGCAGAAAGATGCCAAGGCAGGTCGCATTCCTCGCGACAGCGACATCGCCTTTCACATGGCCGTTGCCAATGCCTGCGCCAACAGCGTGATGCAAGACACGCTCGCACTTTATTTGGAAGCCCGGAATGGTCCATTGTTTGAGCGCTTGGGCGATTATTTTGAATCGCCGGCTTCGTGGACTGCGGCCATTGCAGAACACCAAGAAGTTTTAGAAGCCATTGAATCGCGGGACCCGCAGCGAGCCCGCAAAACCATGCAAAAACATTTGAACCAAGCTCACAAACGATTCAGCGCTAGCTGGCGAAGCGCACCTTCTCGAATTTAGTTATTTCGCCAGCAATTCAACATTCAATCCAACCACAAGGAGACATCGCAATGACAAAAAGAAACACCCTGAAAACCCTGGCCAGCGCCAGCTTGGTGGCATTGGGCTTGGTGGGCGTTTTGGGCAGCACGGCTGCGCAAGCGCAAACCAAACTCAAATGGGCGCACGTTTATGAAACATCAGAGGCCTATCACACCGAGTCCGTTTGGGCGGCCGATGAAATCAAAAAACGCACCAACGGCAAATTTGAAATTCAAGTGTTTCCGGCCTCCACTTTGGGCAAAGAAACCGACATCAACCAAGGTCTGACTTTGGGCACGGTCGACATGATCATCAGCGGTCCTTCATTTGCGGCCCGCGCCTACCCCCGCTTCGGCATTGCCTACTACCCCTTCATCTTCCGTGACGGCGATCACCTCATTGCTTATTCCAAGAGCCCCGTATTTGCCGAAATGGTGAATGAATTCCGCGCCAAAACGGGCATTCAAGTGACGGCCTACACCTACTACGGTGCACGTCACACCACGGCGCAAAAAGCTTTCACCAATTGCGCTGGCATGAAGGGCATCAAAATTCGCGTGCCAGACGTCCCAGCCTACCGCGCCACACCTGAGGCTTGCGGCGCCAACCCCACTCCCATTGCTTTTGCCGAAGTTTATTTGGCCCTGCAAAACGGTACAGTGGAAGCACAAGAAAATCCTTTGACCACCATCGAAGCCAAGAAATTCTTTGAAGTGCAAAAAGCCATCATGCTGACCGGTCACATCGTCGACGGCCTGACCACCCAAATCGCACCTCACGTCTGGAACAAACTGTCCGATGCAGAAAAGAAAATCTTCACGGATGTAACGCAAGAGGCAGCCGTTCGCGCCACCGCGAAAATCAAAACGCGTGAAGCCGAGTTGGTAGAGGAGTTCAAGAAAAAAGGGCTGCAAGTTGTGCAAGTCGATCGCAAGTCTTTCCAAGACGCTGTCTTGAAAAACAAACCGCTCGAGTCCATGGGCTTTACAAAAGCTGACTTCGACAAGATTCAAGCAGCCAAGTAATCGCATCACACTTTGATGCGGGTGTGTCAAAGCACACCTCTCACAGGTTGAGCATTTTGCTCAACCTGTGATTTGTTTCACTAGGAAATCAACATGAGCAACCTCCCCGACCTCGACGCAATGCCCAAAGTCATGGGCGACGATGGCCAGTTTCACGCCACGGACGAAGAAGTTGATTTGTCCGGAACACCCATAGAAGCTTGGGTCGCCTTGGGTTTCTTTTGGCTATTGGGTGCCACTGTTTTTTACCAATTCTTCACACGCTATGTGCTTAACAACTC
>JACCDX010100056.1_pt1 | contig 15829 bp, 11 predicted proteins | sample 7449681 | NCBI WGS metagenome assembly JACCDX01 (sample SAMN15323450, study PRJNA562643) | freshwater metagenome | isolation source: river surface water | place: USA:Blue River Watershed | collected 2017-08-18 | reverse complement strand
GAGTCCGCTCCATTCTCGCTCCTGACTGTAGGAACTCTCGATGGATCTCGTCCGGTCTTCCAAATAGATATTCCATCGGTCCTCTCATTCTTGGCTACCGGCGACTTTAACTCAACGGTTGAAGGCGTAAATAATTTAGAAGCTAAATACGACGCCCAATACGGCCCTGGTGATTACACCCCAAATATTCCATTGGCATATTGGTCATTCCGTTTAATGATTGGCTTAGGAGCAATTGCTTTCTTCTTGGCAATCGTTACCTTGTGGCGCACCCGTAAGGGTGGCGAACTTCCACAAAGTAAGTGGTTCCTCCGTTCCATGATTGCGATGCCGTTTATCCCACTCGTTGCTATTTCATTTGGTTGGATCTTCACCGAGACCGCTCGCCAACCTTGGGCAGTCTTCGGGCTTATTCGTACCGAAGATGGCGTCAGCGCAGTAGTTTCTGCAGGAAGCGTTCTCTTCACGATGATTGTCTTCACGCTTCTATACGGCTTATTAGCAGTTATTGAAGTGGGACTCACACTCAAGGTCATTAAGAATGGTCCAGCACCAGAACTTGATTATGAAAATCCGCAACTAGGTGGCAGCACCGATAAACCACTCGTGATGAGTTACTAAGGAGGGATGAAAATGTCTTTAGAAAATTTACAAACTTTCTGGTTTGTTCTGATTGCTGTTCTATGGGTCGGATACTTCATTCTTGAAGGCTTCGACTTTGGGGTAGGAGTTCTTATTCCTTTTGTCTCCAAGAATGAAGCAGATCGCCGTGCTGTGCTCACAACTCTCGGACCGGTATGGGATGGAAATGAAGTGTGGGTACTTGTTGCCGGCGGAGCGACTTTCGCAGCGTTTCCTGAGTGGTATGCAACGCTCTTCAGCGGCTTCTACCTACCGCTTTTTCTCATTCTAGTCTCGCTCATTGTGAGAGGCGTTGCCTTTGAATATCGCAGCAAGTACGGCAAGGCGCAATGGCGCCAACGCTGGGATATTGCAATCGTTACTGCAAGTTTCATCCCGGCACTTCTCTGGGGCGTTGCCTTTGCAAACATTGTCCGTGGCGTCCCGATCGAGAAATCCGCTAACGGCTACCTCGAATATGTTGGTGGCTTCTTCAATCTACTCAATCCATATGCACTTCTTGGTGGAGTAGTAACGCTCACCGTATTCCTTACTCACGGCTCAATCTTCATCTCCTTGAAGACAGATGGTGCTATTCGTGAGCGTGCTCGCGCTCTTGCGCTCAAGATTGGTCTCTTAGCGGCAGTTGCTGCGGTCTCATTCCTTGCTTGGACAAATCTCGCTTTGTCCGAGTTCAACGGTCTCGTCTTTGGACTTTCTTTGACAGTGGCAGTTCTCTGGCTGGCCGGACTCTTTGCAGTCCTCAAGGTTCGTGAAGGCTGGGCATTTATATTCTCTGCCGGAACAATCGCAACCTTCGTATCCACTCTCTTCTATGCCTTGTATCCACGAGTGATGCCAAGTTCATTAGGGTCACAATTCGACCTCACCATCACTAATGCATCTGCAACCGAGAACACTCTGACGGTAATGTCTTGGGTGGCTGTTGTGATGACACCGTTGGTCTTGGTATACCAGGGCTGGACCTATTGGGTCTTTAGAAAGCGCGTCAGCGCATCGCAGATCTCCAACCCAGAGATGGGAATTTTGGATAGCGTTCATTCGTGAAATCAAAAGACTTACGGCTACTGCTCTCACTGGGCAGTAGCCGTAAACTTTTTTTCGGAGCCGTCTTAGGCGCGGTCGTCAATACCGCAATCATTATCGGAAACGCATTCTTGATCGGCGCAGTGATTGTCGGCTTGATTTATCAACACCCCAGCCTCACTCAGCACATTCTCTCCCTAGCTGCGCTCTGGCTCTTCCGAGCACTTTTCACCTCGCAATTCGAACGGTGGTCATCCCAGCAAGCTGCATTACTGAAGAGAGAACTGCGAGTCTCGGTATTGGTCAACCAAGGAGCAATTGAATCGACTCCAGCAACTCATCTCACGACCCTTCTGATCAAGGGCGCTAATTCACTAGATATTTACTTGGCTCGTTTCTTGCCACAGATGTTTGGTGCAGTAATAACTCCCATTGCGGTCATCATTGCAATCGGAGCCCTGGATCTCACCTCAGCCCTAGTTGCACTTTTCACTCTGCCAATCATCCCGCTCTTCGGTGCACTCATTGGCCGCTATACCAAAGATGCCGTAACCGCTAAGTGGCAATCACTTGGAACACTTTCAAAGTATTTCGAAGACTCACTCCGTGGAATATTTACCTTGGCGATATTTGGTCGGCATAAGAGTCAATCTCAGCGCATTGAAGAGATGGGAGATAAGTACACCCGAGAGACTATGAAGGTCCTTCGTGTCTCATTCCTCTCAGCGCTCGTTCTAGAACTTGCTGCAACAATCTCTGTTGCGTTGATCGCGGTGGAAATCGGACTCCGCCTAGTGGGAAGTTCCATGGAATTCTTTCCTGCGCTGGTTGTCCTCGTGCTTGCTCCAGAGGTTTACTTCCCATTGCGCAACGCAGCTTCGCTCTTCCATGCATCGGCTGATGGGGGAGCCGCGCTTTCAGAGCTCACCTCGATGACAAGTGTCAATGAACTTCATTCCGGAAGCCAGGAACTCGATCGAATCTCAACCCTTGCATGGGATAAATGGCAATCACCCTTCGGTCAAGGAGAGCTTGCTGCTGCAAAATTAATGTCCGGGGATCTCATCGTTCTTCGTGGTGGGTCAGGCCTTGGCAAGACCACATTTTTAAATTCAATATTGAGATTTAATTCCAGTGCTTCCATTCACATCAATGGAATTCCAGTAGAGAGATTCGCGCGCGAGAGTCTGCATAGAGCGATTGGATGGGCGCCACAAAACCCATCACTCATTGCAGGGTCGATCCGCGAACTTTTCGCGCTGGTTAATCCCTCATTGACCGATGAAGATCTCAACAAAGTCCTCGATGAGGTTGGTATGAGCATCTCCGATCTTCCTGATGGATTAGATACTGTGGTCGGCGGAGTCCGCGAGAAGAGCGGTCACATTTCTGGCGGACAGAAGCGCCGCATCTCAATCGCGCGAGCCCTCGCCGTTAGACCTTCATTGCTAATAGCAGATGAACCGACTGCCGATTTAGATCCCGCATCTGCCCAAGAAGTACTAGAACTGCTGAAGAAGATTGCACGTAACGGAATAATTGTGATTGCCGTGCTTCACGCACCAGATCAGATTATTGACGGCGCGCGAGAGATGGTGATGATCGAGCGATGAAACTCTCACCAAGAAAATCATTCATTGCAGCGGTCGCACTTGGCACCTTTGCAATTGTCGGAGGAACTGGATTAACAATCTCGAGCGCCTGGTTGATCACGATGGCCGCACAGCATCCGCCTGTCCTAGTGCTTGGTGTTGCAATCGTGATGGTTCGATTCTTCGGAATCTTCCGGTCAGTGGCACGTTATGGCGAACGCGTAATTAGCCATGAAGCAATATTTTCAAAGCTGACAGAGCTTCGCGTAAAACTCTTTTCAGTCTTTGCTTCACAACTTCGCAATGACGGATCAACTATCGCAGCTAAGAGTAAGGCTGCTATCGATGATGTAGAGCGGGCACAGGAATATCACCTACGCATAACTTTGCCTGGCTTGTATGCAATATTCGCTGGTTCAGTGACAATCATGATTGCAGCTTGGATTGGGCAGACTCTGCTCTTCTGGGTTGGATTGGTTTCATTGCTCTTCGCATTCATTCTCCCTCTCTTGGTGCGCAAAGCCCTTGATCCGCTGGCGATTGAAATTGAGAACAGAGAAAACGAATTAGCTGAGGAAATTGGCAACGCATCTCATGCCCAGCGTGAAGCCGAGGTGTTTGGCTATCTTGAGGCTTATCGAGAGCGACTCAGAAAATCAGTGCATGAACTCGAATCACTTGAATCAAAATTTCACCGACGTTCGTCGCTTCTGCAGGCTTTGATCACGACGGCTATCGGTTCAGCTTTGATCGCCGTTTCGCTATCGGCTCGCAGTGATACCTCTCTGCTCCCCATTCATATTTCGATGTCGATCTTCCTGATCCTCATTGGCTTTGAGGGCTTCACAACCTGGTTTCCTAATCTCTTTCTCGCAGGTAAGAACCGTCGTGCCGCCATGACTGTTAAGGAGCTATCTCAATCGGTGATGACAGAACCGAGGTATTCAGCGATTCCAGAGGGACATCACATTAAAGCTAATCATGTTCAACCCTATTGGGATCGGCCATTCCTATCGCCGATTTCATTCGAAGTCCAAGAAGGTGAAACTTTGGTCATTACCGGGACAAGTGGGGTCGGTAAATCAACTTTGGCATCGTCGCTACTTGGTTTTGCCCACTATCGAGGTTCTTTGACGATAGGTGGCGTAGAGATCCATGAGATTGAAAATCTCAATCTCTATATTTCGGGATCTCTGCAAAATAGTTACATCTTCAACACCACCCTGCGCGAGAACCTCAAGATCGCCGATGAAACTATTGACGACACTACATTGCTCGTCGTGATCAAGGCCCTTGAATTAGAGGATATTTCACTCGATGAGCTCTTGGGCGAATTCGGTCGCCCTCTATCAGGAGGAGAGGCCAAGCGGTTAGCTGTCGCACGTGCGCTGCTCTCGCCGGCGCCCATACTAATTTTGGATGAGCCGCTCGAACATCTTGACTATGAACGTGCTGGACGAATTGAGAGGGCAATTATCGACTTAATGGCTGGGCGCACTTTGATAGTTATCACTCATACACCTTGGCTTCAATACTCCAGAAAGCTCGTGCTAGAGAGAGAATAAGTCCATGGCCACCTTCGACTCCAAGCTCAGCGGAGTCATTGGCGACAAGACGGCCAAAGTCATTAAGGACCTCTTTGGCTACACCACAGTTGGGGATCTCCTTCATCATTTTCCGCGGCGCTACCTGGTCCGCGGTGAACTCTCAGATATTAGAGAGCTACGAGAGGGAGACGAGGCAACGATTCTTGCCGAGGTCTTTAGCGTTCAATCACGTCGCTTCCAGGCGCGTAAGGGAACAATGCTGGAAGTCGTTGTCACCGATGGAACCGCAAAACTTTCACTGACATTCTTCAATCAAGCTTGGCGCGAAAAGGATTTGAAAGTGGGAAGAACTGGTCTCTTTGCTGGGAAGGTGGGGGTCTTTAAAGATAAGAAGCAACTTACTCATCCAGATTACGAAATGATTCCTGATGGCAATGATGTTGATAGCGCCGTAGCGGGATTTGCAAATCAATTTATTCCGCTCTATCCATCGAGTGCCAAACTTCCTTCATGGAAGATCGCTCAATCTATTGATTTAGCTCTCACCGCCCTTGATGACGTTGAAGATCCAATACCGATTCACCTATTGGAAAAATTTCAATATCCCAGCATTCGCCAAGCACTCGAACAGATTCATCACCCCAATGATTTGGATGCAACGGAAATCGCACGTGAGCGCCTCACCTTTGATGAAGCGCTCTTACTGCAACTCCTTCTGCTCAAACGGAAAGAGGAGCTGAAGAAACTCAACGCTGTTTCGCGCCCTCATAAACTTGAAGGGCTACTCGATGCCTTCGATGCGCGCCTTCCATTTGAACTAACCGCGGGACAGAAGAGCGTCTCGGCAGAGATAGCCAATGACTTGGCAGCTAGCCATCCGATGCAGCGGTTGCTTCAGGGAGAAGTGGGTTCTGGAAAGACCATCATCGCCTTACGTGCTGCCCTCACAGTGATTGATAACGGGGGACAAGTTGCCCTCCTTGCCCCAACCGAAGTCCTTGCCGCTCAGCACGTTCGCACATTCAACAAATTGCTCGGCGAATTAGCGCAAGGTGGCACGTTAGGAAGTTCTGATGTCGCTACCAGTGTGCAGCTCCTCACTGGTTCACAGAGCGCCCTCACCAGAAGAGAAGCTCATGCTCGAATTAAGAACGGTGAGGCTGGACTGATTGTTGGCACGCATGCCTTATTGAGCGAGAGTGTTGAGTTTCATGAATTGGCTCTTGTCATCGTAGATGAGCAGCATCGATTCGGGGTTGAACAGAGGGATGCGCTGAAAGCGAAAGCAACAGTCACTCCGCACCTTTTGGTGATGACGGCAACGCCCATTCCGCGCACTGTCGCAATGACTGTATTTGGTGATCTCGATGTATCAACGTTGCGCGAACTTCCTTTGGGACGTCAGGTAATCACGACTCATCTAGTGCCAGTAGAAGAGAAGCCACACTTCCTTGAACGCACGTGGCAACGGGTTCGCGAAGAAGTTTCGCAAGGTCATCAGGTCTACATAGTTGCACCACGAATTAGCGCTGGCATTTCAGAGGATGCAGATTTTGAATTCCTAGAAGGCGAGAGCGCAGCACTGACGGCGGTAGAAGAGCTAGGGCCAGAACTTCAAAGCGGTCCGCTCAACGGGCTTCGAATTGCCCCATTACATGGTCGCCAGAGCGCCGAAGTTAAGGATGAGACGATGAAAGCTTTCGCAGCAGGTGAGATTGATGTACTTATCTCCACAACGGTGATTGAAGTAGGCGTAGATGTTCCTAATGCAACGCTCATGGTCATCATGGATGCAGATCGTTTTGGCGTATCCCAATTACATCAATTACGTGGTCGTGTTGGTCGAGGAACTTCTCCTGGTCTCTGTCTCTTAGTGACTAAATCTTTAGCAGATTCATCGGCTCGTGCTCGTCTGGATGCAGTGGCATCGACTACCGATGGCTTTGAACTCTCCCGCATTGATCTTGAGCAGCGCCGCGAAGGCGACGTTCTGGGCACTAGTCAATCTGGCTCGCGATCACATCTTCGACTTCTTCGGGTTCTTCGAGATGAAGCTTTGATTGAGGTCGCGCGAACCGAGGCACAACTCTTGTTGGAGGCAGGTCTGACGAAGGGATCGCTGCTGGAGAATGCACTGGCAAAGTTAGAGTTAGATAATGCTACTGAATTTATCGACAAGAGTTAAGAGAGATCAGGAGGAGAGGATCAGATGAGAATTATTGCTGGCGCGGCAAAAGGTCGCCCAATCTCTGCGGTCGCATCGGCTACCCGACCAACTTCCGACCGAGCTCGTGAAGCCCTTTTCTCTACTCTGACTTCTGAGTTCGGTGACTTTGAGGGTTTGCGTGTTCTCGACCTTTATGCCGGAACGGGCGCAATTGCGCTAGAAGCGCTATCTCGTGGTGCAGCGATTGTGCATGCGGTAGAGAAAGATGAAGCAGCGGCAAAGGCGATTTCCACAAATTATGACAGCATTAAGAGCGCTCAATTCAATGGAACTTTTCATCTTTATTCGATGGGTGCACATAGATTTTTGGGGGAGAAGGCTCAGTATCAATATCACTTTATTTATATCGACCCTCCCTATGATGTCGACGATATCGATGTAGTTGAGACCTTGATTCAATTACGCGAAAATGGATTTTTAGATCCTGATGCGCTGATTGCAATTGAACGCAATAGCCGCACCAAGGAAATCTCTTGGCCATATGGCTATGAAGAGATTCGGGTGAAAAATTACGGACAGGCAACGATTTTCTATGGAATTCCACTCGTCGATACGCCTGAGAATGGATAACTTGCCCTTCACTTGCTAGCGTTCTCCTTATGAAGCGCGCCGTATGTCCAGGATCCTTTGATCCCATCACATTTGGGCACCTAGACATTATTGAGCGCGCCAGCAAGCAATTTGATGAGGTAATCGTTGCGGTATTTGCCAACCGCAAGAAGGAGGGACTTTTCTCGGTTGAAGAGCGCCTTGAACTCATCGCTGCCAACATCTCCAAGTACGGCAATGTAAAGGTCGATTCGGGCTCTGGTTTGCTCGTTGATTACTGTAAGTCTAAAAATGTCGATGTCATCGTTAAGGGTCTACGAGCCGTCACTGACTTCGATTATGAATTGCAGATGGCACAAGTGCATAATCAGGCATCTGGTGTCGAGACTATGTTTATGGCGACATCACCTACACACTCATTTCTCTCATCGTCTATCGTGAAAGAACTCTCTTTCTACGGTGGAGATGTCTCTTCTATGGTTCCAGCAAATGTCCATGCAGCGTTGCAAGCCCGCGCTGCTTCCCGAGCAGGCAAGTAAGAGGACGGCACACTTATGTCAATGGATTCAATAGAGAAAATCAATACAGCAATCACAATGGTCGAAGAGGCACGTAGCGTGCCTCTCTCGGCATCCTGTGTTGTTCACCGAGGCGAGATGTTGGAGATTCTCGAAGGTGCTCGCGAATATCTTCCTTCCGATCTACATACTGCTGAACAGATCATTGCCGATCGTGATCGCATTATTGAAGAAGGTCGAGTAAGCGCTGAATCAATGATTGCAACTGCGCGTGAAGATGTGGCTCGCATGGTCGAGCAGACTGCGATTGTTCAATCTGCTCGTGACGAGGCGCAACGAATCCTCGATGATGCTCGCGACATAGCGGCACAAGAACGAGAGGAAGTTGAGGCATATATTGATGGTCGACTCGCTACTCTGGAAGTCATCTTAAATAAGACCATGGAGGCTGTTGCTCGCGGTCGCGAACGTCTTGAGGGCGCAAACGATAAAGATGTACTCTCTCAACTCAATGAAGATAACTAACCCTAAGAAGTATTTGAGATAAGAGATGGCCTCTAAGAAACCTGCAAACGAAGGAGCATTCCTTCTCAATACGCACGAGCTTCCGCGTCGTGCAGGAGAGATGAAGGAGTATCAACTCGATATTGATGCGCCATTTCGGATAGGCGTTCCGCTCATCGGCATTCCAGAGGGCGACCTTCTTGAGATTGATGTGCGTTGCGAATCAGTGACCGAGGGAATACTGGTGACGGCAGATATATATGCGGTAGCTATTGGGGAATGCATCCGCTGCCTCGACCCGGTCGAACTAGAGGTTGACCGGAAGATTCAGGAGCTCTACCGCTACGAGCCTACGGACGACAGGGGTAAGAAATCCCGTCACAAGGAGGAAGATCTAGTCGATCTCGATGAGGAGGAGCTGCTCTACGTAGAGGGCGAGCAGGTCAATCTCGAACTACCCATCCTCGATGCCATCATCCTCTCCCTTCCTATTAATCCACTCTGTGACGAGGATTGCTTGGGACTCTGCCCTGATTGCGGCGAAAAATGGGAGAACCTACCCGAGGATCATCAACACGAGGTCATCGATGCACGATGGGCCGGCCTCTCAGGGCTCGCCTCTGAAGGTGGAGCCGATTTGGGCTCTGGCGAGAATTAGGCGATACTTACGCCCATATCCGCCTAGCCCGCAGGGCTCGGCAGTCGAGTTAAAGGACGGTTACCGTGCCAGTACCAAAGCGAAAGATGTCTCGTTCGAAGACACGTTCACGTCGTTCGATGTGGAAGACAACAGCGGCATCACTTTCAAATTGCCCACAGTGCCAGCAGCCTAAGCTCAACCACGTAGCCTGCCCTACTTGTGGAACATACAACCGCCGTCAGGTTCTTGACGTCTAATTTGTACTCTGATCTCCTTGAGATTCTCGGCGTTGATATCGATGCCGAACTTCTTGAGTTAGCTTTCACCCATCGCTCATTCGCCTATGAGGCTGGCTTAACTGCCACGAATGAGCGATTGGAGTTTCTCGGCGATTCCGTTTTAGGAATGATTGTTACCGAAGAGCTCTATCGAAAGTATCCAGATCTCGATGAGAGTCGCCTCTCTCCACTTCGCTCTGGGATCGTCAATATGCGTGCGCTCGCAGAGATCGCGCGAACACTCGATCTTGGTAAATACATTCGACTTGGAAAAGGCGAAGAGGTAACCAATGGTCGCGACAAGAACTCCCTCCTTGCAGATGCATTTGAAGCCTTGATCGGCGCGATGTACATCTCTGCTGGATTTGATAAGACATCTGAATGCCTTCTCCGATTGGTTGGTCCAACACTCACCAATGCCATGGCGATGGGTGCGGGTCTTGATGGAAAGACCGCACTTCAAGAACTCGTCGCATCCCTTGGTAAGGCAACTCTCGAATACCAAGTTACAGAGAGCGGACCGGATCACGATAAGAGTTTTGAAGCAATTGCAATCGTCGGTGGAGAAGCGATTGCTACCGGTCTCGGCAAGAGCAAGCGCGAAGCAGAGCAGGCGGCTGCGCGAAGTGCATTTGAAATTCTTAAACCCTCAAGTTGAACTTGAAGTAAGTCGCGTTTATATGTAAACCCATCGGCAAGGTAGGTTATCGCCGTGTATTTGAAGAGTCTGACCCTCAAGGGATTTAAATCCTTTGCATCTGCAACGACCCTTCGTCTCGAACCAGGAATCACCTGCGTGGTTGGTCCAAACGGTTCTGGTAAATCTAACGTGGTCGACGCACTTACCTGGGTAATGGGCGAGCAAGGCGCAAAATCTCTCCGCGGCGGAAAGATGGAAGATGTAATCTTCGCCGGAACTTCTGGACGCGCCCCGCTAGGTCGCGCAGAGGTAGCGGTCACTATCGATAACACAGATGGTGCACTCAATATCGATTACACCGAAGTAACAATCTCACGCATTCTTTTCCGCAATGGACAGTCCGAGTACCAGATCAATGGTGAGGCCTCAAGGCTCCTTGATATTCAAGAGCTCCTCTCTGATTCTGGTATCGGTCGCGAAATGCACGTCATCGTTGGTCAGGGCCAGCTCGATGCAATTTTGATGGCAACTCCAGAAGAGCGCCGCGCATATATCGAAGAAGCAGCGGGAGTCCTCAAGCACCGCAAGCGCAAAGAGAAGGCGCTTCGCAAACTGGATTCAATGCAAGCAAACCTTGCACGAGTCAACGATCTCACTGTCGAACTTCGTCGCCAACTTCGCCCACTCGGCAAGCAAGCTGAAGTTGCAAAGAAGGCTGCGACAATTCAAGCCGATGTTCGCGATGCACGCCTTCGCCTCTTGGCCGATGATTACATTGCCTACTCGAAGACTCTTGATGCTGAAGTTGCAGATGAGAATGCGCTTCGCGAGCGACGCGCCAATGTAGACGCTGAACTCGATAAAGCCCGCAAACGCGAGGAAGAACTTGATGCTCAAGCGGCTTTTGAAACACCACTTCTCATCTCGGCGCAAGAAACTTTCTACGCCCTCACTGGTCTACGCGAGAAATTCCGCGGAACTCAATCGTTGGCCCAAGAGCGCTCCCGCTTTCTCGCAGAGGAGGCAGAAGAGGCGCGCTCAGCTGGACGCGATCCAGAAGCTCTTGAAGCAGAGGCGGAGGCGCTTCTGCAAGAGGAGGCAAAACTTCGTAGCGAGACTTCGCAAGCTGAGGCTGCTCTCGATGATGCCACGAAGAAATTAGCAGAACTCGAAGCAGCGCTGAAGGCGGAAGAGGCGACGATTGATGCAGCTCTTCGTGCGATTGCAGATCAACGTGAAGGAACTGCGCGCCAAGAAGGTCATATTAAATCCCTCGCCGCCCGCCTTGAGGCAAATGCAGAAGAAATCGCACGTCTCACCACCGCTCGAGATGAGGCTCAGTCTCGAGTTGATCAAGCAAAGGCTTCCTATAGTCAATTCGAGATGGAGATTGCCGGTGCAGATGCAGGCGAACTTGGACTCGACTCGCAATTCGAGGTTGCAAAATCCGCTCTCGACACCGCTAAGAAGAGGCATCACGATTTAATCGAACAAGAGCGCGCAGCTGATCGCGAACGAAATTCTGTAGAGTCGAAGTTAGAGGCGATGAGAATCACCTCGCAATCTCGTGATGGCGCAGCAGCCCTTGCTCGCGATTCACGTGGAGTCAGCCTGCTTGGAAGCATCGCATCATTAATTCAGATTGATAATGGTTGGGAGTCTGCAACTGCCGCCGCTCTAGGCACTCTCGCTGATGCGCTGGTTGTGCGCGACCTGAGCGCCGCAGTCACCGCGTTGACCACTCTTCGGAGTGAAAATCTCGGTCAAGCAGAAGTTCTAGTGCACACGCCTGGCGTTCAGCAGCCCTCTGCAATTCCGGGCCATCTCACTCCGCTCTTATCTCATGTTCGTTCGACTGAAATTTCCGATCTTCTATCCCAGCTTCTCGGCAGCACGGTCGTCGTTGAGAATGCAGGTAGCGCTGAAGCAATCCTTCGCGAACATAAGAACCTCACTGTGGTGACCCGTGATGGCGATGTCATTACCTCGCATCGTGCCCGAGGTGGCTCTGCATCCTCGCATTCATTGGTGGAGATTCAAGCTCTCATCAACGGATTAGAAAATCAGTTGGAAGAGCTCACCCGCACCTGTGACCGCCTTAAATTTGAAATCTCCACAGCGCAGAGCGATGTCGATGCTAAGCAGGTTGACTTTGATGCAGCTCTAGCCAAGCTCAATGAATCAGATGCCCGCATCGCAGCTCTCACTGAACAACTGGCAGTTTCTGGACAGAATATGAAGTCGGCTGCTGCTGAGGTAGAGCGCCTCACACAGGCAATCGCCGAAGCATCAACTGCTAAATCTCGCGATGAGAATGAACTCGCGATAGCTCAATCGCAACTTGGTCAACACGGCGAAATTGCAGAGCCAGATCGCACTAAAGCTGAGGCGCTCCGTGAATCTCTCTCTGTTGCGCGCACTGCTCAAATGGAGAGTCGTCTGGCAGTGCGAACTTCAGAGGAGCGAGTGGCATCCATTGCAGCTCGTGCGCAGTCGCTCAAGGAGGCAGCCAATGCCGAGCGCGAAGCTTCGGAACGAGCAGTTGCCCGCCGCGGAGCGCGTGCACGAGGTGCCATCATTTCGCAGGGTATTGCAGAAGCTGCTTACGAAGTATTAATTCACATCGAACGTTCCATTGCAAAGAGTTCGGCAGAACGCCAACGTCTAGAGCATTCTCGTAACGAGCGCGATAGTGAGACTCTCACGGTTCGTACTCGCGGTCGCGAACTCACCGCTGAACTCGAGCAACTTACAACAAGTGTTCATCGCGATGAGATCGCTCGTGCTGAACAACGCATGCGCATCGAGGCTCTTGAGACAAAGGCCGTCGAAGAACTCGGAATTGATATCCCAACTCTGATTGGTGAATACGGACCTGATAAAGATGTTCCTACATTTATTGAGACTGATGAGGGAGAGATTGTCGCTACTGAACTCATCCCATATCGCAGAGACCAACAAGAGAAGCGCCTTGCATCCGCCGAGCGTTCACTAAATCTACTTGGCAAGATCAACCCATTGGCTTTGGAAGAGTACAACGCGCTTGAAGAGCGTTTGAAGTTCTTGGCTGAGCAGTTAGAGGATCTTAAGCGCACCAAGAAAGACCTTCTCGACATCATTAAGGAAGTTGATGACAAGGTCCAGGAAGTATTTATGGAGGCGTACACAGAGGTTGCCGCCCACTTCAAGGATATTTTCGGTCGACTCTTCCCTGGCGGAGATGGAAAGCTCTTCCTCTCGAACCCAGATGATCTCCTCAATACCGGTGTTGATGTCGAGGCCCGTCCACCAGGAAAGCGCGTCAAGCGCCTCTCACTCCTCTCCGGTGGAGAGAAGTCACTCACTGCAGTCGCCATGTTGGTTGCAATCTTTAAATCACGTCCAAGTCCGTTCTACGTTCTCGATGAAGTTGAAGCTGCTCTCGATGATGTTAACTTGGGACGACTCCTTGGAATTTTTGAGGAACTTCGCGAGAGCTCTCAGCTCATTGTGATTACTCACCAGAAGCGCACTATGGAGATCGCTGATGCGCTCTATGGGGTCACAATGCGCGGGGATGGCGTGACCGAAGTTATCTCTCAACGCTTGCGCGAATCCACCAACGCGTAAGGCAATTCGCTATGGGTTTATTTTCGCGATTTGTCGCAAAACTCAAAGGTGAATCAACAGCATCTGCCCTCGATTGGGATGAGCTCTCCAGCGAACTTCTCGCTGCAGACCTGGGTCCTACTCTTACTCAGAAACTGGTTGCTGAGGCAAAGAAAGTTAAGGGCGACGATGCAGAGGGCTCCCTTCGTGCGATTCTTGCAGCACACCTATCTCAGAAGAATAGAGAACTTGCGCCAGCTGCAACGCCGGCGGTGATTCTTGTTGTAGGTGTCAATGGAGTGGGTAAGACCACATCGGTTGCCAAACTTTCTCACTATCTTCATCGTCAATCAAAGAAAGTTCTTCTAGGAGCAGCTGACACTTTTCGCGCTGCTGCAGTAGATCAATTAACTACTTGGGGCTCTCGAGTAGGCGTTGAAGTCATTACAGGCAAGCATGAGGGCGAACCAGCTGCTGTCGCATTTGATGCAACAAAACGTGGCGCTGAATTAGGTGTGGACTATGTAGTTATCGATACTGCCGGTCGGCTGCATACAAAGAATGACTTGATGGCCGAACTTGGAAAGATAAAGCGCGTGATCGAAAAGACCGCATCAGTTTCTGAAGTGCTTCTCGTCATTGACGGCACTACCGGCCAGAATGGCTTGATTCAAGCGAAACTCTTTAGTGAGTCGGTGGATGTCACTGGCCTGATCGTGACAAAGCTTGATGGCTCTGCTCGTGGGGGAGTCGCTCTCGCCATCGAGGATCAGCTCGACCTTCCCATCAAATTTATCGGCACAGGTGAGGGGATTGATGATTTTGCCCCCTTCTCAGCCGAGGCCTATATCGACGGGCTTCTGCGGGATTAACATTTCCGAAACAATTCCCGCTCTTTTGTTGCACCCCCTTAACCCGTTTTGCCACCTTTTGTAACCCCTGCTTGCGACCTTACTCCCATCTCAACGGCGAGTTATAGCGGTTTATTACATACAAGTGAGGTTTGTAAATGGGAGATGTAGTTCTCAACACTGGCGATACCGCCTTTATCCTAATTAGCAGCGCCCTTGTTCTCCTGATGACGCCAGGTCTTGCATTTTTCTATGGCGGAATGGTTAGGACAAAGAGCGTTCTCAACATGATGATGATGTCGATGGTGACCATCGGAATCGTCAGCATTCTCTGGGTTATCTATGGCTTTGAACTCGCATTTGGTTACAAAGCTGAATCAGCGTGGTACGGAAATCTTTCGCTCAGCGGACTTGGCTCCGTAGTCAATGACTTCACCAATAACGGTGGCGTCTATCCAATTCCAATGTTGGTATTTGCAGCATTCCAATTGATGTTTGCAATCATTACACCGGCCTTAATCTCAGGTGCAATTGCAGATCGCGCCAAGTTCATCTCTTGGGGAATTTTCGTCGCGATCTGGTCAACAGTTGTCTACTTCCCAGTCGCTCACTGGGTATTCGCATTCGGTAACAAGGTAGGAGATGTCGTTACCGGTACTGGATATCTTGCAGGTAAGGGCGTTCAAGATTTTGCAGGCGGAACTGCTGTGCACATCAATGCGGGTGCAGCCGGACTCGCACTCGCTATCGTTCTTGGAAAGCGCATCGGATGGCGCAAGGATCCAATGCGACCACACTCTCTGCCGTTGGTCATGCTTGGTGCAGGACTTTTGTGGTTCGGATGGTTTGGATTTAACGCAGGATCAGCACTTGGTGCAAATGGAATCGCAGGTCTTGCATTCCTCAACACTCAAGTTGCAGCGGCAGCTGCAGTAATCGGCTGGTTGCTCGTTGAGAAGGTTCGCAACGGCCATGCAACTTCACTCGGTGGAGCATCAGGTGCTGTTGCAGGTTTGGTAGCAATCACTCCAGCGTGTGCCTTCGTTGCTCCATGGGCAGCGGTAGTTATCGGTTTCATCGCCGGAATTCTCTGCGCTCTTGCGGTCAGTTTGAAGTACAAGTTTGGATTCGATGATTCACTCGATGTTGTTGGAGTTCACCTTGTCGGTGGAATCTGGGGCTCACTTGCAATCGGCTTCTTCGGTACCAGTGTTGTCAACAGCATCG
>JACCDX011299296.1_pt1 | contig 15835 bp, 14 predicted proteins | sample 7449681 | NCBI WGS metagenome assembly JACCDX01 (sample SAMN15323450, study PRJNA562643) | freshwater metagenome | isolation source: river surface water | place: USA:Blue River Watershed | collected 2017-08-18 | reverse complement strand
TGTTATTTATACACATCATTAATGATGTTTATAAAAATATAATATGAATAAATATGATACTAATTTTGTTAAAATATTTAAACAAAAATGAAAGTGGAAAACAAAAAAGAAAAAATGGAATGGTTCATTGAAAATAAAATAAATATTCCAAAATTTCAAAGATCCAGAAAATGGAAAGATGTTGACGATGGTTCAAGACATAGGCAAGCAAATTGTAGAGATTATATAGATTTTCTAATGAGAAATAAAAATTCTGTATTTCCAATATCGCTAGGTGTATATTTTGAAAACAATTCAATTGTGTACAATGTTATTGATGGCAACAATAGAATATATGCAATATCTACTTTTATGACTAAACCGTATATATACTATGCTGATAAATATGAAAAATTACTAAAATATATTGATAAATGCAATTTCGGTCCTAATGGAACAAAATTAAAAGAAATCGTAATTAACCTTTCATATAAAAATATAATGAACTTGATGCCTTTAACTATATTCAACGATAATAATCTAATTTTACCAAATTATGATACATACGCAAAAGAATTAACAGATGAATTCAATGATTTTGTTATGTCATTCAAAACTAATAAAAAAGAAGATTATAACAGTATCATTGAAATAAATATAAACTTATTTACAGGTGGAACATTTGATGATTTTTCAAAAATATTCGAAGACATAAATAAAAGTACAAACATATTAACAGACAACGAGTTATTAGCTTCTATGTTATATAGCAAAAATATGTGTCTTGATGATTTGACAAATGATGCAATTTTAACGAATGAAATCATGAATCAAATTAATGTGTATTATAATGAAAAAAACAAACAAAATGTTGAAAGTGAATATCGAGGTATATATAAATTTAATACCAATGAAATCAATGCTTATGATGTTATGATTGGTTTTCAAAACCATTGTAATGATAAATACAAGTTTGTTGAACTCGCTGAAAATAATAAATCATCTTCAAGTCTTTCTATGTTTTTTAAATTGTTTAGAACAATAAATGACAAAAATATACACAACAAAAAATTACACATGGAACATTTTACCACCGAAAATATGAAATATTTTATCAACATTGTTAATAAGGCATGCAATAATATATATAAATGTTATATGCATCTTTGCGAATTTAAAATGCACAAAGAAATTGAAATAAAAACGTTCGACATTGATAATGCATGTACATACGCACTAATAGTGTATAACATGTATGCTATAAATAATGAAATTACAACACATGCAGAAAAAATAAATAAAAGATATATTCTTTACAACATGTTTTGTAAAAAAGACTTATTTCATGACAATGTATTTGAAACATACAACAAAAAAAATATTTTTAAAACTAGCAGATCACAACAGATTGAAACTAATGTGTCAAATATTTATTCTGGAAATCTTAAAGAATTCAAAAACCCATTAAATCCATTAATTGATGAAGCTGATGAAACAAATGATAGGGCAAATTTTGTAAATATGTTGTGTGATATAATGAACAAAAGATCTGAAAATAAAAATAAATCATTCAATTATTTCGATAAAATATTATTAAACAATTATTGGATTCATTGTATGTCTTTAACATGTAAAATAGATATGAAACCTTTAACACCTTTTTCATCTAAATGTGATGGTAATATATACAGATTAGGAAACTTTATACCATGTCCTAATGATGTACATAAATGGAGAAAAAATGGCAATTTGGATATTTTAAAAAAACAAACAAACAATGAGTTGTGGACTAAAATTAAAGATTTTTTACCTCATGATTTTGAATACAAAGATGTAAATAAATATGACAGTTCCAAAAATATTAACACTATCATCTCAATTGACAAATATAACAATTATTGCACAGAAAATGAACAAAAATATATTAAATATTTGGTTGATACATTGTATTGATTTTACACAAATATTCACTAAAAATTAATTGATACATATATCAACATTTGTATCAATGTTTGATTTCATATAAAAATATATCAATTTATATGCGATAAATAATTATTTTTTGCTTGTTAATCTCTTTTCATTGTATTTCTTAATTTCTTCACTTTCTTCTCGTATTTTATTAATCTCTTCACATGTTTCTTTAATTGAATTATTGAGTTTTTCTAAATGTTTAACATGATATTCATAATTTTTTTGTATCTTCTGAACTTCATCTTCAAGTATTTTAACCTGTTCTTGTTTCTGTTCATATATTTCTTGTTTTTCAGTGTATATCTGTTCATATTCTTTGTTTACTTTTTCAACACAATAATGTATCATGCTAATTATCAGTATATTTTTGCCATTATACAACGGATAATATACGATGTATGCATTGTCATTTACAAAAGCATCATAATCTATGTATCCTTTATTTGTTCGTATTTTTAGTTTTCTGTCTTTTGCATATTTACTTATTTTATCACTTGTTTTTTCAAACGATACATCGCCTACATATGGTTTTTGTATTTTACCACTCGTTATTTCATCATGTTTCGAGATATATTTAATCTTTTCATTCATTCGTTCCTTTATTTGTTCTTTTTGCTTGTCATACTCTTCACGAATGTATTTTTTCTTTTGTCTTATTTCTTTTAATTTTTCATCTCCTTCTTCATCTTCTTCCTCTTCTTCATCCTCATCTTCTTCATCATCTTCTTTTGGTAGACATTCTTCCCAGTATAAATCTTTTGAAAATATAATATCTGTGTCCCAATTATCATGTTTGTGTGTGTCTTTGTAAATATCATCATATAAATGTTCCGAAAAACATTCATGATAATATTTTTGTTCATGTCTCGTAAATACATTTCCAGATACAGATACATGATCTGTATCGTTACTTAAATCATTTATATGACGAATAATGTTATTGTTATTAACACCGCAAAAAATAACAGAAATTTCTTCAAAAAGATATTTCTTAAATTTAAACACATCTTCACATTCAAAATAAAAATATTCATACTTATTAGATGTGTATGAAACTGTCATATTTTCTACTTTAAATCTAGTATTTAACAATTCAATCATGTTTTTATTGTCAATTGGTATGTATATGATACGCAATGCACCTTCTTCATCAAAAATATTATCATTAACAACATAAATGTATCCTTGGGACATTTTTATCAAATATTACAAAATGAACATGTATAGTTAAATATTTTCAATTTTTTATAAATCAAATGTTGCTTGTTGTAGTTTAGCTTCTAGAAATGCTATATATTCATCTTTTGACATTTTAGCTTTTTCTTCTTCTAAATCTACATGTTCCTTATTCACTTTCTCAACAAGATAATGTATTATGCAACTTCTAATTGTAGCACTGACATTAAAATTGTTAGTATTTCTACCATCATAATAAAATTTATCCCATCTAATATAACCATCGTTTGTTAATACTTTGAATTTTTTTAAGATAGAAGAATCTATCAATGAATACATAAGACTATCTTTTAAACATAACCTATCTCCATACCACGAATTGATTATATTATTGTTATCAATAATATCGTCTATTTTTTCATAAGACATTATACAATTGTATTTGTCTCCATCTCTCTTATATATAACTGGCACTCTTAATAATTCTTGTTTCACTATCGTTAAACTATTTTTTGTGCATACATCGTGCATATCTATTATAGGTTCGGGGATAAAACTTTCATTATTGTAATTATAATTTCCATTATTATTGTGTTGTTTCATAAAATCTATATGTTTCATCTGTATTTCTTTGAACATTACTCTCATTTCTTTCTTGAATTTGAATACATCTTTGCATTCCAAATGATACGAAATATATGTGTCTCCTAATCTTTTAAATGGCGTATTATCATATGCACGTTCAGGTGCAGATCCTTGTATAATGGTAACTGTTTTATTCACCATATTTAGTGCTTTTATATGTGTGTCGAGTATTTTCATTTGCATCACATCGCTTATAGGAAAATAATACAAACATATATTTGTGTATTTTATGTGTGAATGTACTATTGGTTCTACCATACTCAAATTTGGAATTATAACATAGACAAACCCATGAGACATGTTTAGTATTTTTATACAAACAAAAACATCATGTTTCATGATTATTTATTTTCATTTTTTATATCTCAATGTAAAAAATTGATTTATTTATTTCAAAGATTTGAAATATTATAAACACAATATAAGCAAAAATATGACAAACAAACACGATTTAGGACAATATTTTACAACCAATGACGAACTGAAAAATAAAGTGTTTGAGTTTATATTAAACAAACCATCTAATATCTTAGAACCTTCAATTGGTAGAGGAGATTTAGTTGCATTTATTTCGTCTAAAATACAAGATGTAAAATTTGATATGTATGAAATTGACACAAATATTAAATTACTAGACACTATACAAAAAGACACAGTTATATATGGCGATTTTATAAAACAATCTATCACACAAAAATATACAACAATAATAGGAAACCCGCCTTATGTTAAAACTAAAAAAGGTAACTTATACATTGATTTCATTCAAAAGTGCTATAATATACTTGATGACAATGGTGAATTAATATTCATAGTTCCATCTGATTTTTTCAAATTGACAAGTGCTTCAAAACTATTGAACATTATGATGTCAAATGGTTCATTTACTCATATATTCCATCCTCATGATGAAAAAATGTTTGAAAATGCAACAATTGATATTATTGTTTTTAGATATTGTAAAAATATTTCTGCTTTTGATAAAGTGTTATACAACAATAAACTACTATATATCACAAATAGCAATGGTTTAATTACTTTTGGAGAAAAAAAAGACAAAAACAATATCATGTTTCAGGAATATTTTGATATATATGTTGGTCTTGTCAGTGGGAAGGAAGATGTTTATAAAAACGCAAATCTTGGCAATATAAAAGTATTGAATGGTAAAGATAAGATTGATAAATACATATATATAGAAAATTATCCATGTGATGATGATAATATAAATAAATATTTGATGAAATACAAGAAAGAACTAATTGAAAGAAAAATACGAAAATTTGATGATGATAATTGGTTTGAATGGGGAGCTCCCAGAAATATTAAGACCATAAATACTAATATTGGCAAAGATTGTATATATATGTACAATTTAACACGAAAAACTGATGTGTCGTTTATTGGAAAAGTTGTTTATTTTGGTGGAGGACTATTGATGCTTATACCCAAAAAATCATGCAATCTAAACAACATTATGGCATATATTAATAGTAACACATTCAAGGATAATTTTATGTTTTCAGGAAGATTTAAAATAGGACATAGACAAATATGCAATTCATATATTCCAACCGATTGTTTATAATTTTTCTGATAAAAAAAATGAATATTAATTGTTATGTTATTGATATATGTATGTATATCAATAATTAATTATGCAAGAGTATGTACTTGATGAACAGTGCTATTATAGTTCTGTTGATCTGAAACAAAAATATCCAAAGTTTTGGAATGGATGTAGATATATAAAAAACTGCGTAAAAACAAGATTAATACCAAATAATAAATATATCGTTTGTTCGGTTGATAAAAATAATAACTATTCAGTAGCACACATTACATATAGACGGGGTATATTACTCATCGAAAAAGAATGGTGTATTGAACACATTGTTTATAACTACAATTATAAGTAAAAATATACATAAATGTTTATATGTATATAGAATACAAGTATATAAAAATGAACTAAATATTTGTACGTAAATATAAACTATATATAAGGTGATACTAATCAATGGGTAATAAATGTAAAATTGCGAGCAACAAATGTTCGAATAAATTAATCAAAAATACGCAACACATCGATATAATGGACATTATAGAACCAGATGATAAAACTTTATTGGTCAACGAACGAATCTACGGCATGTCACGTATTGATTGGGGTAAAACAATGGCTGTATCAAACCAATATATACAAAGAAATATTTTAAGATATATGCTGGGCAAATATGGATACTCTATATACACGACAGATGACTATAATTGTCCTTGTGTAAATATATCTAACAATTCGTCGGGGTTTGATTTAGTTGTATTAACTCCTGATAAAAAACATATTCGCATTCAAAGTAAACTAAGACAAGTAAAAGGCGCAAGTGATTATTCACAACAAATACATTTCGAAACAACACGAAGAAATAGTGAAAAAAATAAAAACAAAAATCACACAGGACACGTGTGTTACTCTTTAGACGAATTTGATTTGGTGATGGTTTCATTGGTGAATGATAAATTGAATAGAAAAATAATACAAAATTGCAATATGTGGTCATATTGTCTGATTCCAATAAAAGAATTAGAAGATTTACAACACAAATGTTGTGTTAGTCACATAAAATCTGAAACGCTCAAAAAAAATATCATCACATTAAGTGATGATATAAGAATAAAATTATGATTATTGCACACTTTTACAGAACATTTCTTTACCTTTATCATTTATGTCAAATAATAAATACTTTCTATTTTTATTAATACAAGCTCTTCCAAGGGTTCCAGAACCTGCAAATATATCTAAACATACATCACTTTCATTTGTGTATAATTCAACAATTCTCTCCACAAGTTTAATTGGTTTTTGTGTAGCATAGTCAAGTTTTTCACCAGACTGAACATTATTTATATCACACCAAACATCACGCAATGGTATTCCTTCCATTTCATCCAAAAATCTTTTTATTCTTGGTACTCCTTCTTTATTATATTCTAATCTGTCTTCTTTGTGCAATATTTCCATCTTGTCTTTTGATACATACCATTGTTTATCATGCCCATTCCATTTATATCGCAAATTAATTCGAGGATTAATATTTGGTTGTGCGTTATATATAGCTGTTGTAACATACTCTTTTTTATGTATATTGCAATATTTAACACTAGATTTCTTTTTATATTCTTCATCATACGCAAAATATATTGGATTAAATTTTTGATTAGATGACTTTGAGTACACTATTATTGTATCGTGAAATCTGTTTAGTTTATATTTGTTTTTAGCATTCCCGCCTGTTTGCCATACTATTTCGTTTCTAAATTTACTATCGCCAAATACATCATCACATATCACTCTAAAATAATGCGATATTTTGGGTTCAACATGTATTACAATTGTACCTGTGTCTTTTAGTACTCTATAACATTCTTGTATTCTTAGTTTCATGTATTCTATATAATCTTCTTTACTCTTGAATTTATCGTCAAAATCATAAAAATTTCTCCCTGTATTGTAAGGTGGGTCAAAATATATTAAATCAATTGATACATTGTTGATATTTTTCATCAAAACAATATTATCCCCTACTTGATAATTATTATATTCTACTTCTTGTTTTGGTTCTTTTAATAATTTTATTAATTCACTTTTGTTTTTAGATTTGTATCTTGTTAAACCCATCTCCGCACATTTGTGTAATAGTTCCTGTTTGGATAATTCTATTAAATCCATTATGTTGTAATATATACTATTATTCGTATTTATTATGTCATATTTTCATTTTTTTGTGATTTTTATCGACACACGTTGATACATAATATCAAGTATTATTGTTTCACATGATTATATAAAAAATATTGTATATTTTCAACACTTTGTTGTGTTTTTGTGGTTGTATCACAACATATAATTATCCAAAACATAATATACCAAATTACCAAAATTTATATACACATCATATTTGTTTAATCTTGTAAATATGTTAATAAAAAGTGTATTTTGTACATAGTGATATTTCATAACATCGTCTGGAAACGTTTTACTATCACAATGATTAATACAACATTGTTCTATATATTGTTTTACCGTACAATATTCATCATGTAGTTCTCCTGAAAATCCAATTAATATCTCATTCAACTTTATATACTCATTCTCATTATACTTTTTGTTTTTTGTAGTTAATTCGTGTATGTTTAGTTTGTATATTCTGTCTATTATGTCCATATCATTGTTTGGAGTATATTTGTGTTCTATAATACTGCTACACGAACGAATAAGACACTTAAAATCAGGTATATGTTTGTATTTATTTATATATACAGTGTTACTTTCTCTATACGCATGATACATAAATTTATCAACTTTCGCATCATATTTGCAATTTACTAATGCATACAAATTTGCATAACTTTTCGGTTTATGGTTTATAATTATGCTCTCAAATGTGTCATATTCACTTTTAACATATCTATTGTAATATTCTTCTTGTTCTGGTGTTAATTCTATTCCTTCTATGTCATGCAATTGTGTATAACGATTTTTTATACAAATAACAATAATTCTATCTATGTATTTGTTCATATTGATTTTATTGCTAATCATATATTCACATATTTCTTCTAGATCATAAAAAAGATCATAATATAGTTGGCCATCACAACAAAAACAATCAAATAGATATAAATATCTGTCAAATACTTCATCTAAATCAATTATGGAACTATACATGTTAAGTATTTGTATTGATTTTTCTGCTTCACTAAATGTTATAAATGTTGGTATTAATTGTTTAACATCATCGTTTGATGCATTACATAATGCATCATAAAAACTTTGACCAGCAAATGAATCATATAGTGTTTCTAGCTCATACATCTTTATGTTGTTGTCCAATATATATTTTTTTGCTGTATTACTTTTGTAATCATGTTTATATCGGTATGAATATAACAACAACTCTGTTTTTATTGTATTTGTCATTTATATCATTGTATCATAAAGTTGAACATATTTAAATATATTCAATTTTTTAGATTGTTGTTTATGAAATCTATTTCATCATTTGTAATGCCATAATATTCATATATTTGTTCATGTTTTTCCATATATTTAATATCAGGTACAGGAAAACATTGCAATATTTTTATATTGTTGAAATTTCCCCATCTGCAAATGTTATTTATAAACACATACATTGGATGTTGCAATATTTTCATATATTTATTTGCTTGTTCTTCATCAGTGCACAGTATAAATACTATTGATTGTGTCATTCCACAATTATCTACAAACACTTTATATTTATCAGTCGTAGATATGAATACTTTATATCCATTTTGATACTTGTGAGGTTTAGATGAATATACTGTTTGATTTGGTGTGTGTATTAATCTATATTTGTATATATCTGTTTTTGCATCGTTTATATATTCTGTCTTTGTGTATCTATGTAAATCACTACTTGTTTTTGCATCAAATTTAACTAATGAACTATTATCCACTGTTTTTTTAAGAATATTATAAACGGTTGTGTTATATACCAATGGTATATATTTTCTCACACAAGATACAACTGAACAATCATAAATATTCTTTTTCCAAATACCAGAAATTGTCATGTTTTTGTATGATGGTGTATTTTGTATTACATACCATGTAAAACTTGAACCTATTTTTTTGAAATATTTTTTAGCACTGTGTATATCTAAATGAATTATTTGCAATGATGTTATTGTTTCTATCAATTTGTTTCTTGCCGAATATGACATCCAATTATCAGGTGTTATAAAAAGCATATAACCATTTGGTTTCAATATTTGTAAAGTTTTTTCAATAAAATCTTTTATCATATTGTGATTTTTTGATGATCTTTTTCCATCGTCTAGAAATTTAGCGTATGGAGGGTTTGCCATAATCATGTCAAATTTATTTATGTAATCGTGATTTAGATAATCAAACATTGTAATATTTAATTTGTATTTATCATTGTTGTATATTTTTTTTACATTGTTTAGTCTTTCTTTATTTATATCATTGAAATGAATAATATTCTCCAATACATGTTTTTTTGTGTATTGTTTATCTAATAACTTAAATAACACTGGTAATGAAAAGTTTCCATTCCCACAACATGGATCTAATATTGATAGATCATTTCTTTCCCATAATTCATCTGGTATTTTGCTCATCATATCTATAATACATTCAATCGGTGTTGTTTCATCATTACTTGTCTTGTATGTTGTTTTGTCCAAATTTAGAACATTGTTGTAATGATTTTTTAAACCGCAAAAATCCGTATTGTCTATATTTACTATTGTATTATCATTTGTGCTTGTTTTTTTACTATCCATAACAACATTTATCATATCAATTTTTATAAATTAATTTTATATTTTGTGTGAATTTTATTTATCACAACACATATCTAAACACATTGTTCATACCAATATCTGGCTCATATTCTAACATGTGTTCTGCAAAATCAATAAAATCTTCACTTCTGTATTTAGGTTTGTCTAAATATGCTAATATATGGTCATAAGTTATTACATGATCTGTTTCTATTATTTTTTTCATATCTTTTCGTGTTTCGTACTCTTTGTATAAATGCAAATATTCTGGTTTCACATCTTTGTCATACACACATCTCATTATAGCATATCCTAATGGATTATTATTTGTATAGCGCCCCGTATCTATTATATATTTAACCACTTTAACAAACGGATCAAGTTCAACATTTGGATCTATTTTGCCATAAATGTTAAATAGATGTAATTGTTGTTCAGTAAATTCAAAACCCAAATCTATATACATTTCATATATATCATGATCGTAACTATTTGTTATTATTTTTTTTGTTATGATTTCCGTATTTATAAAAACATTTACTTTCATATTTATAAACCACTCATGTATGTATTTGAGTTGTGTATTATACATACATCCAATGTTTAACATGAATGTATATAAATCTTCTAATGTGATCGTTGGATTTTTTATCATTGCAGATGGCAAGATATTCCATCTATCTTCACATACCATGCGATATATATAATCAAGAATAGCCCATCTATGTTTTCTGTCTTTAAATCTCGTCATATCTAAATGCATAAAGTGTTCTGGTAACATATATATTAACATAACTCGCAAATATTTAGGTCTCATATAACACAAATGCATTATACACAATATAGTGTTCAATGGTACATGTTTAAGTTCGAATTTACTCACCAAAACTTTGTATAACAATTCCTTTTGTTTTGTTGTTTTATTCACATATTTTTCAATCATTTTTATATGGCATTGTGCGCAACACATATCACATGTAAATATATGTTCAAAATTACCTGTTTGTGTAAAAATGCAATCAGACGAATTGTGTATGCACATTGTTGTTTGTTTATATAAATATTTTCATATCATTTCGCAGTATATTTTATATTTCATTTTTTTACACTATGTATCTAAACACATTATTCATCTTTTTAATCCAATCATTTGAACAACAAAATCCAAATGGAATTATACATCCAATTATTATTTCATATATTTTTCAAGAATATATGAAACATAATTAGTGCTCGAAAAATATATATCTTCATCATATATTTCAGTTAAACTCATGACAATTTTACTACTAAATAAAAATGTGTATTTATTTTCACACAGTTTGTTGCAAAACTGTTCAACTGTTATGTTCATGTTTTGGTAATTTAAATGGTCTTTGCCATAATATGCTATTGATAGATGTACATTGTTTTTTATGATTTTATCTGCATTATCATTCACATTGTATGTTGTCTTAAATGTATGTAGTTTGAATGTCTTAATTATAGGAAGATTTAACATTTCTGTATAATATGGTTGTGTTTCACATGAATCTCCAATTTTTTGTGTTAAGCGCTCGTAATAACCATAGTTGTAGCATCCTCTTGACATCAAATCAATTGGAATTTTACATTTCAATTGCTCATAACAATCTTTGTTATATGTTTTATGTTCAATCAAACAACATTGTGTATTGAAATAATAGTGATTGGCAAGTAACATAAATTTTACATAATCTTCTTCACTACTGTATATATTCGCAAGTTCAATATCTTTTTCTGAAAAATATTGTGTCAAGTCTAAATCGTTAAACTTATCTTGATTAAATATTCCTTTCGCAATTGAATATCTCAACATCAATGTTGTGTATAATCTTATATCAACTTTGTTCCGTATGAAAAAATCGTGTATTATCTTCCAGTTCACATCATACATAATTTTGTATTTTAACAACATTTTATATAAACGGTGTAAATCTATGTAATCTTTGTACTTGAAAAGTACTCTGGTTATATGTTCTGTACCATAGAGTTTTACCATTGATACACTTTCCATATAAATTCTACGATACACATATTCTACCCATTTTGATATAATCAGTGTTAATTCTTTTTTTGATACTTTATTTGGGTTTAGTTCGGCGTCGATACAAATCGTATTGCCATAAAGTATAAATTTACTGTTTATATGATTTAAATATTTATCGTATGTACAACAACGATAATCATATGATACAGATTCGTATGTACTAGCAACTATGCACTCATAAATTTTATATTTTTTAAACAAATGAAATAACATTTTCTTACAACATTTTTTATACTTATAGGTAACTATTATCTCACGAACAAGATAATTTGCTTCAGTATTTGTTATATTTTTTAAACATTTCGAACATTTTTTGCACATATTTTATAAACTCGTTGTTTTTGTTATATCTTCCTATCATTTTTTTTTACAAAGTTTATCATATAATCTATACATTTGTTAGTTTTGAATAGCAATGTATAGTTACATATCTATGTAAATGTTTGCAAATAAATTATTGTCTTGTAATTCCAATATTAGTGTTATCTAAATTGCTTCACATTGAATGTATGCGATTTATACTTTGTTTCTTCATTATACATCATTGGGTTTATTTCATCCTCTATTGGTTCATAATCTCTAACTAATATTTTTATTTTTTCTGGTTTTTGCTCTAATATTTGTTTTATGTTTTTACTGTTTGTTCTTGTTTGTGTATAATAAATATTCGTTCAATATTCATCGTATGTCTATTTATATAATTTTGTATCTGTATATTTGCAGTGAATGTGTATCAACGTGTTTCAACACAAGTGTTAATTATGAAAATTAATATAAAATATGATTGTTCTTAAAGATTATTTAAAAAATATCAATTCGTGTGAATATAGTACTAAATATGTAATGTTACATAATCCTGAACATCTTGACACTTTAAAAGTGTCTTTGTATTCTAATTGTAATGATGCTGATATTATAACAAACATTAGATGTAGTCATAGATCTCGTTTAGTCGTACATGATGTGCATGTATATGATGATTATAGAGATATTGATGTTCCAATTGTATGCTGTATGACACTAAATGTATCTATTCATATAGACACAAATCCTGATGTTGATGATTATTTTGTATCTTTTGATTACTTATGTTTGACCAAAGAACAACGAGATGTATTAATGAGAAATGAAGTAGAAACTGAACCTCTTGTTTATACAGGTAATTTTGTTAGAAAAACAGATAATTGCAAATAATTCAACATAAATGATAATTAATTATCATTTATGTATATTGTTCGTTTTCATAAAATCAATAAAAATTGAAATATATTGTGTTTGTATTTAAATAACACAATTCATATATTATCTAACATGTGTCTCGATATTCATATAATTCTCACACAAGGTGATGAACATAATTACAAATATCTCATAAATAACCTATCAATCAAAAAATTACCAAATTTACAACCAAATGATTGTCTACATATTGATAGACTTATGTATTTGTCTTATAAATATACTGATTTGCAAATTAAATTATTTGCTTTGTGTCAATCAAGTGATGTTATGTTTTTATTAAATAATTTCCATATTGCAAAACTTGATAATACATATATCAATGATATTTTCATATCATTATTGTCTAGAAAAGATATAAATGTTGTATATGTGCTAAAATTTTTAGATAAATGTTCATCCAAACTTGATATAATTAAAATATATTCAAACCTTTCTGTAAATATTTCTAGTATTCATAAACACTTTAAAAGTAAAAATTATATCAAAAATGATGTTATTCCTAAACCTATTGTTCCTGTTTTATATATATTCAAAGGCATAACATTCAATTTAAATGAAAATATTACATTAACAAACACACTCAAAGAAATATTGCATACTGATGAAAATATTATGTTAGTAAGAGATATTTATTTGAGCAAATATTTTGGTAATTTAGAAGGTTTTCATGATGTTCAAGATATTGATAAAATAATGATTAATAACACAATGGAATACCAAATACACTCTGATGTATATATATGTTGTTATTATAGCATAAAACAATTACTCGATTATATGTTGTCTAAATATCTTAAAAATTGAATATAAATTATTATTTATACACTTGTATAAACAAGTATATAAACAATGCTCAGCAATCTAGATGCTAATATAGAATTAATAAATTTAGCCAAATCTGTTTCGTGTTTAGATGATTTTACTAACCAATTTAACATTTTAGTATCATCTGGTTGTTTAACAAATGTTTTACATGTAACTGTTGATACTATTGCAAAATTTTGTAAAGGTTACAATATTTATGAAAAATGTATGGTAATATCTGATAAATTCAATGAATGCTATCTAATGTTAATCGATTCGTACGGTTTTAGTAATATATTTAGACATATTTTGAACAAAAATGTCAAACAAGATTTGTTGCATGAAATATTTGTTGAATTTATGTATCAGTGTAATCATATATATCCGACCAAATTTATAGATGTTATTGATCTTGATAAATTGTATTTGATGTTCATTGAACGTTCTAATTTTACAATATCATACAGTTACGATAAGATATATTTGCATTTCAAAAACAATAAAGTAGATATTGATAAATATAACGATATTATTGTTGATAATATTATTCGCCGAGGTAATATTTACAAATTAGTCAATCTTAATATTTTTAATTTTACTCATGAACAACTTTATAAGCTTAACCTCTATGGTCGTTTAAATACTAGAGATATTCTCCACCAAACTATGATAGACAATAAATTTTGTTATGATTTTGTGAAACACATATTCGATAATAATCCTGATTATACACCTGATATTCTTATATACGATGATATGAGATTTCCTCATGGTGATAATTTTGATAAAATATTTGAGTTATTAAAGTCTCGTGATTGCTTTCCACGATATATAAATATAGTCAAATATGTTATTGAATTCCGTGTTGATATATCTTTAGAAACATTGAACATATATGATGATGATGTACATGTTGGTAATCGTTATTTAAAATCATTGATTGATAACGTTGTTATAAATCCTGATGATAAAATGATATACATACCTAAATATCGTGAACATGTTGTTTTACCTGTTAAAAGATATTTTGATGATGAAAGTTATGTAAATATTAATATTTTTTTGGCTTCTATTATTGGTCATGAATATGATAGAATGAAGGTTAAAGATTTTAGAGACATTGTAAAACATGAATACAATAAACAAACATATATATATTATTGTGACGTGGATAGATATATTGATTGTGTTTATTTCATGAAAGATTATACATATATAAAAACTGATAACTTTATTGATTATGTTCTAGACAAGTATTCACCATAAAAATTGAATATAATTATTTATAATTATTTATACACTTGTATAAACAAGTATATAAACATCAATGTCAAAACTAAGTAATCTTGAAGCTAATTTAGAATTAATGAATTTAGCCAAATCTATTTCATGTTTAGATGAATTCTCTAAACAATTTAACAATTTAGTATCATCGGGTTGTTTAACATCTGTTTTTGGTGCAACTATTTATACTATCGCAAAGCTCAAGCATGATAACAATAATAATGAAAAATGTATGATAATATCTGATAAATTCAATGAATGTTACATAATGTATTTAGACACATGTAGTGATGATTTTGATTATAT
>JACCDX011244773.1_pt1 | contig 15836 bp, 10 predicted proteins | sample 7449681 | NCBI WGS metagenome assembly JACCDX01 (sample SAMN15323450, study PRJNA562643) | freshwater metagenome | isolation source: river surface water | place: USA:Blue River Watershed | collected 2017-08-18 | reverse complement strand
CAATCGCACCAAGCGCGCTGTATCGCTATCTAAACCAAATGCATCAATCCCATTCACATATTGCGAGATATTTCCCGGAAAGATCGCCACAAAGAAGGCTGCAACTATCCAACCCACCACCACTCGAAATCTCCACAGCACCAACAACGCACTCCCCAACGCAATCTCAACTACCCCAGATGCCACCACCACAAAATCGGCATACTCCTTAAGCACACTCGGAACCTGCGCCTGAAACTCCACCCGATTAGCCCCCAGATGCCCCACCCCGGCATAGCCGAGTGCAAGACCCAGAACTATCTGAGCTAGTCGTCTAAGTAGTTGCATGGCTGCTTTTTTACTGGGAATCCCTCAAACGTTCTCCACGATCCCAAATAGTCTCTCCCTCATACTCCCAATAGGCAGCCCCATGGGCAGATTTCCAGTTGTAACCAAGCGATTTGAGTGCACTCAGCGCTGCAGCGGAAAGGGCCATAGATTCGCCCTGATACAAAACTGTTCGCTGACCATCGACAGTTGCAGTGATGTTGAAATCCTTGGTGAGTCTTAAGGTTGAACCTATCGGGATTTGATATTGAGCAAAGGTGGGAAGAATTCGCCTATTGGTCTCACGAATCAAACCGCGCTCTGCGTCTTCTGGAAACTCATCAATAATTTCTTCCCGTGGAGTTACATCTTCGATAGCTGCAAGTTCAAGGGCTGCTTGCGCACGATGTGGGCTTAACCAGAAGAACTCTCTTCGTTCACGCACTCTATGGTCCCCAAATGCATCATGCAGTTTTCGCTCTACTAGCACGCAATCCTCAACTCGAGCAGCGTAATAGCACGTGAAAGGAAGTGGTATGCCCGCAGGTGCATTAAGTTCGGAGATTCTCTGCTTCACAGATGTCGATGTTCGCCCAATTTTTATCAAACCTGGCATTGCTTCGTTTATGAGTATGTAAACAAAAGACATCTTCTCACCTTCTTTGAGTGCAGACAATAATCAAATATTCACCAAAGAAATAGGCTTTATCCTTGGACGTAAACAGATTCAAGTTTATCGTTTACCGTCCAATTATGGGCCTCGCAAACAACATATTCCTTCGACACACTCGAAGCCTGCGACCGAAACTACACCCGAGAAGCCTACAGATGCCCTACTCGGGCATAGCTCAGGGAAAGACCCAGAACTATCTGAGCAAGTTGACTAGGTACCAACATAGAGGGAACTAACTACAAATTGAGGTAGGGTTTTCAAAACTAATTAACTCATGGACTTACCTTAACTCAGGATTAAGCCGCAAAGACTAAATCAAAAGACTTTTAGATAAAATCAATAAGATCACAATTAGATTCGTTGGCAGTGAAACGATCATTTGGAGCTATCCCGTGAAATGGCTTTTAGCAGGAATGAAATGAATCAATAGTCTATTGCTCTGAAAAAGCGTTTGATGCCAATTTCTCCATCAAAGACGATTGATATTGCTTGACGGCATCACTTTTTAATCCTAGAAAAAAATTTTCAAAATCCTGCGGACCAAGCATTAGAAAGATGTATTCAGCTTCATTCTGTCTCCGATTTAGTTCCGCAAAATGCGTTATTGAGTCTCGAAGTTTTGCACGACTTTCATTTGCGTCCTCATTATCACTTTTGATCTCAACAACTAATATCTGATTTGACTTCTTTATAAAAAAATCTGGATTGAAACTAAAATACTTCATGTGAGTACCTTTTTTAAAGGAGTACGGAACAGAATAGAAGCCGCGATCCGTACTCTTAATGAAACTATCATAAAAAACCTCATACTGACTTTTCAAAAGTAAATTAAGAAATTTCTTCTCTGGTGAATGGTTTGAAACAACTGCCAGCATAGGTGTCTTCATCGCTTCATTTTCCACTAATTCGTAGTCGTCTGTTTCAATCATTTCCTGAAATACTTGCTTTTGTGCATCATCTAAAGCACTGTCATAACTGGATTTATAGAACAGCTTTGCTGTTGACCCCTTTTTCAAAGCAGCACCATTTGTAAAGCAAATGGGTAAATCGCTTGTCTTAATATGGAAAATTCCATCAATTCTATTCTTATAGAAAATTGTTTCGCCGCCCTCATCGTACAATTTTCGAAATGCACTCTTGACTCTATTTACATTGTCAATCGATAAGAAATCGTCTTCTGGATTATGCAAGTTCCGACAAATGATACTTGTAATCCGCTCTATCGAATACCGATCAGCAATATTCTTATCTTGCTCTAATTCAAAGGCTTTAAGCATGGAAAAAACAGAGCTTGCCGCATCCTGCAGAGTCATCCAAGTTAAGTCATTAACATAATCAACTTTCTCCTTGGTCCGATCAATAGCATCCTGATAAGTGACTTCATTCAACACCGTTTTAGCTTGTGGCTGGAGGTTGATCACTTCGGAAAATTTAGAGGCCGCAACACGAACTTGTATTGTGCCCTCGTCTTTTTCATAACTAAAGTTATGCAGGTTGAAATTCAAATCTTTATCTTTTATATCGGTTAATACCGGTAACCGATCATTTAATTCAAGTACATCGTCAAATAATCTTTGGATTTCTGCGCTGAATTTAACATGGTTGTAAATCTTAACCTTGATGTCATCACGGCCCATGTATACCTTGGGAACGCGTAGCCCTCGCCCTAAGACCTGCGAAATGAGCAGCTTTGAATTAAATGCTCGACTGTCATGCGGCACGATTTGGAAGACGTTTTTTACATCCCATCCTTCGGTCAGCATCGCAACTGAAATTATCCACTCAACGGGACTTCTTGAATCATCTACCGACTGGAGTTTGATTAGATTCTCCTTGCGAACTGAATCGGATGCTCCTGAAGGTTTGCTAGACACGACCCAAATACATTTTGCCTCAGCTTCTAAATTGGAAATTTTCTCAATCTTAGAAATGTACTTTACTAGTTCTTCCCAGACTTCATAACAGGTATTAATGTCTGATGTGATAATTATTGAGACTGGTTTTATTTCAGAGTAAATAGATTTGTTTGATAAATGATTTTGATAAATTTCATCAAAACCCTTCATTTTACTTTCTTTACCTGTCTCAATCAAATAACTTGGGGTTTTAACTATGTGTTCAGAAATTGCCCTGCTCACAGGGTAGCGATAGATAACATCAGAGAAATACTCATCATCAATGTATGGAGTACCAGTGAAATTTACTATGAACCTAAAATTGAATACTTCATTTACAAGAAATTTTTTCCATTCCTTGATCTTACCTTCGTCCGTACCGGTGACTTTATTGAAAATATGATGCGCCTCATCATTTAAAATTAAAGTTCTAGCGCCATTACCTCGCAAACTATCACCAATTGAGGCATTGGTGTTTGCGTACACAGCATGAATATTCTCAACACAAATATCTCCTGGGAGAATAGTTTGGTTTGCATTTATGATTCTTGGGGACACATTCTTCCCAGCAGGTAGTGAGTCCCTCAAGTCCTTACTGCCTGCGAACTGATTGAATTTATCCATTAGTCCTGTTTCGATTGTTACAGAGGGACTAAGTACCAGAACTTGGTCAACCAAGTTTGCGTGCATTGCTATCTGGGCTATGGCATAAATTAGATAGCTCTTACCAGTACCTGTTGCCAGGTCAACCGTGCAACTCTTCTTGTCGGGTAACTGTAAACTGGCCAACATTTTTTGCTGAGTAGAATATTTATGGGCTAGTTTAGGATTGTTCTTAAAGTTATCTTTTGCTAGGTCTGAGATTGACAAATAGGATTCACTGAAAAGAAAGTATAAAATATTATAAGCCGCTTCACGAAGAAAGTAGTACTCCTCATCGAATACTAAGTTCAGGAATGCGTCGTATTTATCAATCAGTTTCTTTGCTTCTTGAGAAGGATTTACTTTGAGGACTAGATCCTCATTCCTAATCGTACTTATCATTGAGAAACCTTGAAATCACTATAGCTAATAACTTCTCTGAATTCGTTCCCATAGACATCTAAATATATAACCATAATTTCTTGCCCTACCCCTTCAAAATCAAAGTAGACCTCACCGTTTTCAATTTTTTCTGCGAAAACAACTTCACATAGGTTGAATATCTTTCCTTGGTAGTCCTTATCAATCATAACCATTGACATGTATTCGAGTTCATCAGAATTTTCAACTGATGGCTTTCCAATTCCCTTACTTTCAAACTTTGTAATTTTAATCAGGCCCAGTTTGTTCCCTAGATTAAGTAAATGTTCTTCTTTTGGATTAACAATTTTCAATGTTCTTTTGATTTCAGGGGTTTTTATAAAATCAAATGCCAAAGCTTCCACTGTGTCATTGATATTTCCAGCACTTCTTGGCTGAACAAGTGATGAGCCCTTGGACGCTATCAATTCGTCAATTATGGATTGAGGAATTCTCAAGAATCTATACTCTGTTTCACCTATCGTCTTACCATCTTCGGGGAAGCTAAATGCCGAATTGGGGGCTATAAGGTAAAAGATTGATCCCCCTTTCCCGCCGAGCGCATCATGGAGGCTTTCAAGGTAACTCTCACTAATCGTTAAATTTTTGTCATCTTTATGCTTCCAAAGGAGAACGCTTCGGGTTTTAATCATGCCATCAACATCCACACCATTGATCTGATGCCTTTTGTCGCGAACTTGAAAGAGCTGTAAAATAAACTCACGATAGGTGGAAAAATCCATCGCTTCGATAGCTTTGTAGTCATAGAGCCCAGCGTTGAAAATTGCGAAGGGTTTATGTTTTAGCGCTTTCCCCTTATTACCAATCTCAGCATGGAGTCCAAGCATGCGGGTTTGGATTGTGTAAATCGAAAGCTTTCCACAGTCTATGCCAATCCATTTTCTACCCAGTTTCTCTGCAACCGCGAGAGTGGTGCCTGAACCAGCAAAAGCATCTAGGACCAGATCACCTGGTTGAGAAGCCGATGAAATTACTCTTTCAAGCAAGGCCTCAGGCTTTTGAGTTGGATATGACAATCTTTCGATAGCCATATTATTCAAACTTGGGATGTCCCAGAAGTCTGGACATTTCTTATCCTCGCCCTTCATCCTCTGGCTAGTCGCAGGAACCATGGGAGGATCGAAGAAATATTTATCAGAATTTGAGTACCAAAAGATGTTGTCATGTTTTTGAGGGAAATATTTATTGCTAGATCCACCCAAGCCATAAAGCCAAACAATCTCATTTAAAAAATGATTCTCACCAAAAACTTCATCTAAAATTATCTTGATGTAATGACCCTTCTTTTGATCCAAATGCACAAATATGGTTCCGTCAGGAGCGAGTAATTCCTTCAATAAAATAATTCTTTTTCTTGTAAATTCTATAAATGCCGATCCTACGACTTTGTCCGCATATGCTTTAACTTCATCCTTCATAAAATCACGTTTAGTCGCAAAGGGAGGATCAATATAAATTAGATTAACTTTCCCTCGCACATTTGGGTCTTCGGTAAGAGTCTTTAGTACTTTTAAATTGTCACCCAAAATTAGTTTGTTCTCCCAGCCATCAAGAAATTTGCTGCCGTTATTAAACGTACGAACTTTTTGAAGTGGGGCAGCTTTGGTGGTTGATAAGATTTCCTCTTTGCGACTCTTTTCTGCATATAAAAGTTCGTACTCCTTAGGGATAAGAACCCCATTCTCTTCTTTTTGGAGCTCCACGCTGGACTGGTAAACATCCAGAAGTAATGGAAGGAGATTTTCAGGAACACGCTCGCCTTTAGAAATAAGCTTGGCTAAATTCTCGTAGTCTTCCAGCTTGTTGCTTGTGCTCAATTTGTCCCCTTTAGCCATTCTCTGATTATCCCTTGTAGCGCCCCAATATCGCCTATGCAGGAGCCCGATTGCTGCAACCTAGTGCTTGGGACCGACACCCACGCCTACCCCAATTTTCAACCGTTCCTGGACAGGTGGCCGCATCATTCCCGTTGATTCCATCCCTTGTCACTCCCAGACTGTAACTTTAGAGTGCCCTTAACACCTGGACTAGGAGTCATCGCTTGATTGATTGGCCTGAAGACTCCCCCTACCGAAATCGTATGTCCGTCGAGGTCTTCCTAAAGTCTCGAGTCGCTTCAAGCCAAATCACTCTGCTTGGCGAGCTGGATCTCGATGAAAAAATTGACTACCACGGAATTGAAGTAACTTTGGCACAACTTGCCAATCACGTTTTCGAGCAAGACGGATTTCAGAAGAATCTTCTCGCTTCAAGTGAGGGCCGCTGGGGATTTCCTGCGAGTCTGGCCATCTGGGCAATTTCAAAACAACAGCAACTTCAGGATGGCACGGAACTCTGGTCAGCAGCGGGCCTTGACCAGAATCGCACAGCTGGTTTAGCTGTGCTTTTTTCTAAGTCGATTGAAATGCTTGGGCTTGAAACTTTTACAGAAAAACTCAAAAACACTCAGCACAATTTAATGCTCGCACGAATGCATTGTCTCATACCAAATTATGCAATAGGTAAATACGCCGCCATCATAAAACGGTTCTCAAATTACAACGCGCCGAAAGAAAAAATTCTGTATGAAATAACTACCTCGCAAGATATCTCTAAGGCGATTTCAAGATTATTCGACGCAAAGGTCGATTTGGGTCTTGATTTGATTGAGAGATCAGTCAAAACTATTCAAACAGGAAAGCCAGCGGGGTTACCACTGAGAATTACTCATGCTCTACTCAATGGAGTCTCAGCTGTTAAGTATCAGAGGAAAACCAATATTGATTCATATCCTGTGATTCGACTTGATCGCGACGCCGCGGTTTTGTACATATCTGACAGTAAAAAATGGGAGCTTACTGACGACATGAGCAGCCAAGTAAGTCTGGACCCATTACCTCAATCCAACTTGTGGCTCGACAAAGAACAGAAAGAACAGCTTTTAAACCTGGAACATGGTTACATACTGTTTAATGAAGATTTGCGAATTAGCGACAGTAGAACACTTTCTAGCTCGGGCTGGATTCTATGGAAAAAGGGGGTTGATTTTGAAAAGAATAAGCTGACTCGAGATCCCATGCCGTTCGGAAATTGGCAACATTGGGAGTTTGCGTCTTATTCGAATCTAGATGAGTTATCCATTTCAACAATACGCGGAGAGGAGCATCTGCTTAGAGCACGTAAACCACTTCAGATTGAGATTAGGCCAGTTCCTCACCTTTATTTCCTAGATGAGTTCCCTGTATTTTCTGAAATGCCAATTATTCCAACTAATCACACACTTACTGTTGTTGATAATTTGACTGGTGAATCTTTGAAGATCGAAGGACAGGGCGGTACTGTTTCTGACAAGCCTTACGGAATTATCGATGTTTCAATTTATGCGGGTTTGGGTCGCGCTATAAATATACAAGGGCTCGTGATGCCTGGACTAAGCATCACAGGATTAGAAAAAAGTCTATTTCCTCAAGAAAAAAGAATTGGGAAAGTCTTTGCATCCGAAGGATGGCAAGTTCCTGATCAATTTGAGCTGAACAGCAAATTAGCAACAAGCATTTCTGTGCAATCTCCCGATTTAGCTAATTGGCAACTAAAAGTTGACTTCAGACCAATTACATGGAGTTTTAGAATTGGGATTCTAGAACCGAGTCGACACGAGAAAACTGCAACTTTTCCTTACAACAAGATAAAAGAATTTAGATCTGTAGTCCTTCATGATGTGATTGGGGAAGCACCTAAAATAATGCTCAAGGATAAATCAAAAGGTGCAACGGTACTAGTTGGAAATGTGCGTGAGACCGATGTCTTGTTTGACTTAAAACCATTGCGGGACATACAAAGTAGGGAATTTCAATTGTTCATTAATGACGCTGGAAGAGAATACATAATTGCGGACTTTAGGGATCTGCGTGAGAATCGCGAGGAAAGAACGAAAGATTTGCGAGATTTAGCAAAAATTGCCAGTAAACGCTGGGAAAATTTTGCTGAACAATGGGAAGATTACGTTTCAAATCAAAGAAGAGAGAGTCAAGAATTGCTTAAGAGGCTTAGAAATAGGCGGACACAACAATGATTGCGAATTTCGAGCCAATTGAAGCAGCAAATGAAATTTTAAGTAGCTTGAAACGATACTTAAATTCAAATTTCAACACGAGAAGACAGTACGTCAAGGAACATTACCTCAGAGCACTTGAAGAATCATTTCAACGACGAGAAATTGGCGGTTCACTTTTCAAAGAGATCAGAAGACCTTTCAAGAGAGGAATGACTCTCAATGAATTGGTTTCAAAGGGATTCTTGCATTCAGATTTGCAATCGTTTATGGAGAATAATCCATATGAACACCAGGCTCAGGCGATTGAATTCTCGGCCAATCCTCTACGCAACCTTGTTATTGCAACTGGTACCGGATCTGGAAAAACGGAATCGTTCCTGTTGCCAATTCTAAATTCACTGCTCAATGAACGAGATTCCGGGAAATTGGGCCCAGGTGTGCGTGCCATAGTTATCTACCCAATGAATGCCTTGGCTAGCGACCAGTTAGGACGTTTTCGGGATGCTCTGTCTAATTTTCCAGAAATAACCTTTGGTCGATTTGTTGGACCAACTCCACCGACCACAGAACAAGCGATTAGAGAATCAAACGGGGTTAAATTCCCATTGAATGAGCGACCTTCCAGGGATTCCATGATGGAGGATCCACCTCATATTTTGATTACGAATTACGCAATGCTTGAACATCTACTGCTACTTCCCAAATGGTCAAGCCTGTTCAATAAGAAGCTCAAGTGGATTGTTATGGATGAAGTTCATAGTTATGACGGCACGCGTGGTGTTGAAATAGGAATGCTTCTGCGTCGACTGAAAGAACGGACCGCCTCAGAGGATGGAGTTCAATGCATCGGTGCATCTGCGACACTTGGCGATGGAACATCTGCAGATAATGATAGAGCAGCGAAATTCGCTACCAGCTTATTCGGGGAAGCGTTCACTTCAAGTGATGTGATACTTCCATCTTTTGACGAATCAATTCCAGCGTCACCATTGGTCGATGTTTTGGCCCCCGAAAATTCAGATGAAATCCAATCCCATATAGCTGATCCCCGAGGAAATTATCATCTCTTCATTAGGAATCCTGGAGGATCATATATTTGTTTGTCTCCACACCACCCAACAAATTCACCCAGAATCCGCCTTCAAGCTTCGAAGTGGTGTGAAGATTGTTTGGCTACGGATGTACACACCAGGCTGGTGGAAATGGGTGGTTGCAGAAAATGTGGCGCTGAATACCTTGTATATAAATCATCAGACGATTTAGAAGTTAAATTTGCAGATGATTTTGATGATTCGGTGAGATATTCAAGATTCCTAGACATGAATCTTCCCGACGTTCCCGTGAATGACCGAATACTAGATTTTGATGAAATTGACACAGATCAAGATGAGATTAATTTACTAATTGAAACTCTTTACATCTGCCCTGCGTGTTCAATGCTTTCTCAGTCCCCAATTTGTAATAGATGCTCATCTCCCTTATCTGTTAGCGTCGAGAAAGAGTTGACGGCTGACGAAGCCGGCAAGATTCGTTGTAGCAGGTGCCATAGTCGAGGTGATCGAAGTCCTTTTGGGCCAATTATCCGACCGGTATCTGGAGTCGATGCCTTAACTTCAGTGATTTCTCTTGCGCTCTATCAGCATCTTCCTATCCAGAACAGTGAAATGAGCGGAGGAGCAAAAAAACTTCTTTCATTCTCTGATAATCGCCAAGATGCTGCATATTTTGCACCCTATCTACAAGACTCCTATTCTGATTTCTTCAGGCGGCGAATTCTCGTGGAATCACTTCGAAAAATGGAAGAGAAGCCTGATTCATATATGGCCCCCTTTCTGCTAAAAAACTGGGCACATGAAGTTAAGCATTTCCACAAGTTAGTTAATCAGGATGAAGATGAATTAACTTGGCCTTGGGCTTGGATTAGAAGTGAATTAACTTCTATTGATAATCAACAGAACCTGACAGGAACAGGAATTGTCAACTTCATCGTGCCACAGAAGAATATTCCGGAAATGACTTCTGTTTTTCTGAGAATGGGCTTGACTGGAGACCAATCATTCAATCTCTGCAATGCCTTAATCGAGACAGTAGCCTCTGAAGGTGCAATCGAGTTCCATGATGGAGTCGCTCCAAGCGACCCAATATTCAGTCCACGAGAATCAGCAGTTCAGTTTTTTCTCGAAGGAAAAAGAGCTCTCAATAGTTCTTTTTCATGGTTGCCAGCTACGAACGCTGGAAACAAGCGTTCCAGCATGCTCCAAAGATCACTTGGCATAAATCTGGAAGCTTCCAAAGAAATACTTCGCGAGCTCTGGGAAGCCATGATTAAAGACGAGATTCTTCTGGACAATAAAGGATTAAAGAGCGTCAAAGAGGAAAAATTCAGGGTACTTTTCGGGAAAGCTCTAAATCCTGAGATGCGATATTGTCCGGTCTGTCACAGATTTTCCTGGTGGACCCTGCCAAAAGACATTTGCATAAATAAAAACTGTCCGGGTAAAACAATTGGCAACAACCCAAATCCAGAAAATCACTTCAGATATATGTATGAAAATTTAGCCTTAAATTCACTAGTGGCGAGAGAACACACAGCCCAGTGGAACGCGAAGACGGCTGAAGAAGTCCAAAAAGAATTTATTGATGGAAAAGTCAATGTCTTGAGTTGTTCAACAACCTTTGAAATGGGAGTCGACATTGGTGAAGTAGTTGCTGTTCTATGTCGAAATGTCCCTCCTACTCCCGCAAATTACGTCCAGCGCGCTGGTCGTGCAGGAAGGCAAGCAGGTACAAAATCGCTGGTTGTTACATTTGCTCGAAAGAGAAGCCATGATGCTCAGTACGCGGCCGACCCCCGCCGACTGATTAAGGGGCAGATTCCAGTACCTCAGGTATCTTTGATGAATTATGAATTAATTAGACGACACATATTTGCTCTTGCACTTTCTGCGTTTTTGCGAAAGTTAGAAATTACCGAAACTAAAGCGTCTACTTTCTTTCAGTCAGTCGAAGCTGAAGATTCAAATGCAAAGAAATTTGTTGATTGGTTACAGACCCAACCTGTAGAGTTGAAACATTCAATAAAGGCATTAAAAATTCCACACGAGGTCTTAGATAAGTTAGGCCTTCTTGATTGGAGTTGGGTAGATTTGCTCACCGAAGAATCCGCTACATTCGGATATGGGGCTTGGATCTCGAATTTGCAATCTTTGTACGACGGTGACTTATTACAGGTGGCAGAGTTAATTAAGAAGTTGAAACTTGAAAATGAGGAAAAATTTAACCCGAGGAAACATTCACTAATTGGTTCGCTGTACAAAGTCGAAATGAATCTGCGAGAGCGTCCCTTCATTGAGTTGCTCGCGAATGGAGGAGTCCTCCCCAAATATGGTTTCCCTGTTGATGTTGCCACACTGACGCCTGGAATCAAATCTATTCAAGCCTCAAGGGACGCTGGGATCGAATTGAGCAGAGATCTATCAGTTGCGCTCTCGGAATATGCGCCAGGAAGCCAAGTTGTTGCTGCAGGAAGAATTCTCACAAGCGTAGGAGTAAAACGTCCTGCAAATATTGATTTCGGGTCAATTCGCTGGGCTGCAAAGACATGTGAAACTTGTGGATGGTCATCGCACGAACGGGCTCCAGCCGATTATGACGCAGCACAGAATAATCTGCCTGATGAATGCTCTTACTGCGGTAGTCACATAACAGATCCAGTTAGATATTTCATCGAACCACGATTTGGATTTATTGCAAAGATTGACCCAAACTCTGCTGGTTCAAAAATTCGACCTAAGAAACGTTCTAATGCGAGAACTTATCTGTCCAGTTCATCTGAGGCAACAGCCCAGTGGAAGAATCTATTCGGCACTGTCAAAACCTCGATTTCACGTGACGCGCAACTTTTAACCCTAAACAATAGTAAGTTTGATTTCTGTCCTAGCTGTGGGTTTGCTTCACCAATTGAAAAAGTTCGAGTTAGACAAAAAACCAAGACGCCAGTGAATCATTTGAATCCGAACACTGAAGAGGATTGCAAAGCAAGCCGGCTCACCGTTACCACATTTGGCCATGCGTACACAACGGATGTACTTAGAGTTAGATTTAAGTTGAAGAAGATCATTGAGTGCCAATGTGATGATTTTGGTTGTCAAGGAGCAATTCAATCCGCGGCAGCTTCAATTGTTGCTTCGGCGATTAAGACCCTGGGAATAGCCACCTATGATTTGAATACGGCAGTAAACACCCCATTTGGAAATCTGGAACAACAAATTATGATCTTTGACACAACCCCCGGTGGTGCAGGGCTTGCTCAGTCATTGGATGAGAGATTTCATGAAATTTGCCTTGGTGCGCTTGAAATAGTTGAAGGATGTAAAGAGTGTAAGACTCTAGATACCTCTTGCTATGCGTGCCTACGAACTTACAGCAATCAGTCTCGACACGAGCACTTAACCCGCATCGGAGCAATCGAAATTCTAAATTCAATCATTGAGTAGATTTTAAATTACTCTTCTATTTTTTCCTTTCGCTCTCACTCATTTTCATCCTTTCCTCGCATCAAGATCCTCCACCTCATGCATCGCAGACCAAACCTTCATCAACGGATGCGCGAATTCGTATCCTCGGGTGGCCGCCACCTCGGATTTGAAGTTCTTGTAGGTGATGTTGCTGGCCATAAGGGCCACCCATTTGGAAAAGAACTCATGAGTGACAATCACTCGGTAGGGGTAATCATTCTGAGGGGTTGAGATGATCTCCGTTTTGGCGGATTCTGCAATTGGTTCAAGAGATTCCTTGTCCCGAGCTCGGACCATCAGGTCATTGCCGTTGCTGACTGCGCTGACAAATCCAGTATTAGTAAATAGCCACATAGTTATTTTCCTTCTGTTTGTGAAATTGATTGAGCAAATGAAGCCCAGACTTCTGGGGTTCGTGTATCTGGCAGGTATCCCCCAGCTCCACCCATAAGCATGGGCAAGTTGGGATAGACACTTCTTAGCATCTTGGCAACTTTCGCATATCCATCAATTGAGTATTCAAGGGAAGAGAGCGGATCTTCTTTATGACCGTCTGCTCCACATGCAATGAATATGAGATCAGGGCTGAAGTTCTCGAGGAGATGCAAGAACTCTGTGACTCCATCGTGAAGTGCAGAGTCACCTTTACCAAGTCTCCGTTCTGATTCATAAGAACCCAATGGATAGTTGTAGACATTCTTGTCCGCTTGATCTTCATTACCTGTGCCAGGAAAGATTCCTTTCTCGTGAATTGAAAAGGTGAGTACTTTCGGATTATCAGCCGTTAAGTTCTCTGTGCCATCACCGTGATGAGCATCAATATCAAGGATGGCAACTCTCTTGCCGTGTTCCTTAGTCGCTATATCAGCGGCTAGAGCGAAGTCAGCAAAGATGCAGAAACCAGATGAGTGGTCATACTGCGCATGATGCTTAGCTCCTGGAAAGTGGATAGCAGTCTTCGTTATTCCTCTAAGTAGTAACTCGAGTGCTGTGAGAGTTCCTCCAGCAAAGAGTGCTGCCAGCGCAGATAGGTCTGGACGCGGGCCGCGCCATTGTGCAGTGCAATGCTCAACCAAGACCTCGTTGAGGTATTCAGGTGAATGGGCTCTTGCTAGTTCTGCTGTAGTCGCCACGCGGGGCTGAATCTGAACTACTTCCTGGTGGCTATTGGCCATCAGCTCCAGGAATTGCTGTTGTGCATTGATGAATCTTCGTCCCTGAGTGGGATGAGTTGGGTCAAAGACCCAGTTTGCGTAATGATTTGAATGTATTAGGTATGTTGTCTTTGCGGTGTTCTCCTTAGTTTACTCGTGTCATGGATTATGAATTTCGTGATGACTTAATGAATTGACCAAATAATTCATGAATTTTGAACTTTTCTGCATCACTTCCTCTAGCAGACGGGCCCTTACTACTATAAAAATACGGCTTGCGTATCCCGTCAATTTCAAAAGTTCCATATTCAAAATGTGCAGCCTGCTCAAAATTGGCCGTCTTTTTGAGAATTGGCTCAAACTTGATCATGCTCTGAATTTCATGCCAAGTTGATTTACCCAATATGACAAGTGATTTCATTTTTTCTCTTTGCAAAAACCAACTTAAAAATTCGTAGTTTTCTTCTTTGAACAATTGTTGTAATTTTGAGTCGAGAGTTGAAAATGCTCGAGTAGCCCAAGGAAAAATGTCAGTATGGCATGCTTGAATCTTGGCATTACTTCTCCCATAGTAAGAAGCTTCAAAACCAATATTCATGGCCACAGACGCTGTATCAAACCACTTATAGGAGTTGTGCTCAAAATACTTGACGCACTGCTCCAAAATCCTTGATGCTTGGATTTCAGTCATATTTCCCATTCCTTGTTGAAAATATTCTGGAGAGATGCCGAGATCAGATAAATGAATTAATCGTCGGTTCGACTTTTTTGAGGGGAATTCATTACTGCTTGGGTTCAGGCCGATTGAGACTATTTCGGCATTCCTGAAATCACCGAAAAAAGGCACGGGCGTCGTATCTGCAATTATTTCCCTTCGCAAAGTGGAATCTTGATGCTTAAGAGCCTTTGATTGTATTCTGCTAATAATCGGTGACTCATCTTCCGCAATCTCAGATATTTGATTAACCATTTGCGATACCCAACCTTTCAATAAGCGATTTAGCTGCATCCAAGTGCGGTGCTATCTCGAATGAGTAAGTGTCATCTACTCCATAACCAAAGTGAAGAGCTCGAGCCATCAATACTGCGATCTCTCTAGGTGAGAGCTTTGACTGGTCAATAAATTGAGCGTAGTTGGGTAGGTAGTGCTCCGGAAAGAAGCGCCAGCCCATGAAGAGCATGGTCTGCTGGCCCTTCTCATCCAGAGGAGGAGTTAAGAACTCATTGCTGACGGCTTCAACAAGAAGGATGTTGTCGTGCTCTTGGAGAGCTTGCACGTATGGACCGTTGATGTAATCACCACCGTACGTTTGTAGAGTGAAGTGATCGGCCTTGTGCTCGATGTAGGTCGTGAGGACCTGGATGAGGTCATCGAAGTAATCAGGTAACTCTTGCATGTGCACTCCTTCATTAAGCCGCTTGTTGGGAAGGGGAAGTTTGGAAGAAGGCACTGCCTTCAGATAACAGCCAATTGCAGAAGTCGTTGTTGAAGAGAGCATCTTCACCGCGACTTTCACGGATCATGTTGATGGCAGATTCTGGGCTGAATCCGTCTTTAATCAGAATGAGAGCAGTTACAAGCCCTGATCGATTAAGGCCAGCTTGGCAACGGATTAGAACGCGATCGCCGGACTTCCAGCGGGCGTATCCAAACTCGACTGCTTCACGAAGGCGGGCGAGGTCGATGTCGCGGATTGACGCATCAGGGACTCCATAACGGAACTCCTGCACATTCCAATCAGCTGGTCTTGCCCACGCATACATGGTGACGATGGCATCGAAGGGAAGATCGGTGCGCTTGCGGTTATTTGTTACAGGAAGGTGGATGACATCGAGGTCATCGGTACCTCCCTGGAACAAGTTAGGGGCGATCATTGAAAATAGTTGCGGGTACATAAAGTTCTCCTTAGTTGAGGTAGTCATCACTGTTAAGTGATGGATCTGTTGGTTGATTGCGGACATTGCGGGAGCGCGTTTTGCGTGAGTAGGACTCAGTCATGCGCTTAGAGGAGTAATGAATATCTTCTTGCTCGGCAGTCTGCGCCAAGGTTTCGATTTCATCAGCTTCAGCGCGGATGATTTCAAGTGATTCTGCGCTGCGTTCATCAGTAACAGGAATCAAAGAAGCCTCACGACGAAGGTTGGCCGCTGTGCCTTTGAGGCGGCCTGAGGCTT
>JACCDX011253413.1_pt1 | contig 15841 bp, 14 predicted proteins | sample 7449681 | NCBI WGS metagenome assembly JACCDX01 (sample SAMN15323450, study PRJNA562643) | freshwater metagenome | isolation source: river surface water | place: USA:Blue River Watershed | collected 2017-08-18 | reverse complement strand
CTTTGTCTATATTCAATTGCTTCGCCAATTTGTGAATTAGCGTGTTTGTCAAGTCAAATTTCCCCCACACGTCATTTTCGTCGTCGCAATACACATTACCCATTTTGGAAAGTCGCGGATTGTTTTGTGCTTCTAAAATGCGAATACGACGCGACGACAAGGGGGGAATTGCTTCGACCTCATTATCCGAAATATAAATAACTTCAATATTCGGTAAATGTGTCAAAGAAGACAAGTCTTTTATGTCGTTATAGTCTGCATGAATATGTCGAATAGAAACAGGCATCAAAGGCATGGATGTCAATTGATTTGCACTAAAACGAATCGTTTTTAATTGGGTCAAACGACGCAAATCGGGAATGGTAATTAGTCCGTTTCTCGATAGATCTAATTCGATCAAAGATTCACAATCGGACAAATCATCGGTCATACTCTGTATTCGGCACCCAAATAATGACAAGGTTTTCAATTTTTTAAAGCGGGACAGACTCGGAAAAATTGGAATGGTTTCATACTCGATTTTAAGGAATGTTATGTTTTCAGAAAGAGAAGCGATAAATTCAACTATCTCGGGATGTTGATATATTAAATATTGATTATGTACTTCGGAAAGAGGGATATAAATTGAGGGAGTATTAGGGTCAGTATATCTCATATTTTTGCTTTAAAAAAAAATAATTATTTTATGATGGATGGTACAAATCTATATCACATTTGAAAAAAAAAACACAACAAAAAAAAATAAATACTAGATACTTATTTGAGAGCGGATTTTGTTGGGAATGTGGTCACGACAACCCGACACCATGGCCACGCGCATATATTTGGAGAGAATGGAATCGTTTTGTTCCATGAAATCGGTGGCGGACAGAGAGGCCAACCATTGGTACTTGGGACGGCGCAGGATTTCTTCTTGGGGGATCCAAATGCCAAAGGCGTGGGGATGAACCGCCAAATATTCGGATTCCATCCAATGATCGAGTAAGATGGGTTTGCCTTTGCCAACGGCTGCCTCTAAGCCGCGAAGAGTCGAGGACTTGAGAGAGGTATTGTTTTTGTTGGGATCCACGTACGTTTTTACACCAATCAAATCGCCGCCCACCAAATTCATGTTTTTCTCGTCGATTTGTTGTAAACAGAAATATTCATTTTGCCCCACAAAATCGGTCTCGGCATGGAAATGTCCCGTGGCAACGGATTTCTTTTGGAACTCGACGAGAGCTTTGATGACTTCGTTGTTTTTGGGGGCGCCCATGAAGGCGGTGGTGGGCAAGAAGGCGAGACGCTGCGAAGCAGCGTCGTTCCCATTGGCCTTGCGATTGATGGCTTCACAGACAAAGGGTTGGGTGCGTTCGTTGGTGGCTTCCTCGTACAACGGCAACAAGGGCTGCAAACACAGAAAGGAATTGGGCACGATCATACCCCCATAATAATACAAGAGTTCGGTCAACCCAATTTGGCGGATGTGGCTTTTCATGGGATCGGCCACCGACAACAAATCCACGTCCCACGAAGGAATCAATTTGCTAAAACTGTCGTCGTCGATGAGTATGATGTGGAAATCGTCGCCACAGTGCTGGATGATGGATCGGATGGTGTTGTGCAAATAGGGTTGATTCAAATTGGTGGACGAGCGACTGCCGAAACTCTCCCACACACGGGCATTGTATTCGAATTTGGTGTGAATCCACAACTTGGGTTTGTTGAATCCCTCGAGGGGCGAATCGTTCAACAGGTACTTTCGTATCAATTCGTATTCGTCGTTTTTCTCCAAGAAATTGTCCTTGAATTTGTTGCCGACGTAGGAGGCAACCATGACGAGACCCACGGCAAAGGCATAATGGGTCAGATTGCGGGCAGTAAACATTTCCGAATCGAACATTTTGTTTTGTGTGTGTATTTATTATGTTTTCTTTTTCTTTTCTGTTTTTCTGTTTTTATTTTTATAGAGATTAAAATATTTCTGTTTGTTTGTATTGGTTTGTGTTTTGTATTCGTGTTGACTTATGTAAAAAAAAGTAATTTTTACTTATAAAATCATAATTTTATTATTTTGTTTTCGTTCAAACTCTTTATTACCAAAACCCAAAACCAAAATGAGCAAAGATCGAAAACTTCGACGTGAAGTCAAACGATTGCGTCGTGATTTGAAGAAAGTGAGAACGTATCAAAGCCAACAAAAAGTTTTGATATGTGAAGCCATGCGTCAAATCGATGGCAAATCAAAAGAATTGGCCTCTGAGATTACCAGTCGTTGGATGGAAGTATTCATTGGGTATGTAAGAGAAATCCAGCAATCGCAATCGCAAACGCAAACAATGGTCGAAGAACAAGATCTTAATGGACCTTCTGAAGAAACGGAAAGGGAAACGGTGATAGACACACCAACAAATGGCCCCGAAGAAAATCCAGAAAATGCAAAAGAAGAAGAACAAGAACAAGAACAAGAAAATGCGGGAACAAAACGAAAATCCGCGGCAAAAAAAGGACAAATGATTCGATTTCCGAAGAAACCCGAAGAAAAACGCGATCCAAAAGAATTGCGTCTTTTGCACAAACGTCAAAACAATGGGCTAATGTTGTTTTGGTTGTGGTTTTTACAGAAAGAACGCGCTTCTCAAATCACCATTTCAAAACAGGAAATCATGGCAGAATATACCACGTTTTTGGAATTGCAACGTTCGGGCCAAATTTTTCCAAATTCCGAGATTATGGCGATACCCAATTTCCATCAATTTGTCATGAAATTACGTCTTTGTCATGAATATGAGAAACGCATGATTTGGCATTCCGACCACAAACACATTGATATTTTTTTGGATAAAATTGCCGAGGATTTAATGTCTTTGGCACAAATGCATCGCATCTCTATAACCAGAGCATAAGGTTGTTGTGTTGTGTTGTGTTGTGTTTTTTTGTTTTTTTTTTACACAAAATACACCCAATATTCCGCGGTATAAATAGATCTTTTTCCACGATAATGAATTTTTCTTGCAAATGGGACACCATTGGATTTACAAAACTGCCGTATAAAATTTAAAAACGAAGAATATGTCATCTCTCGACAAACATAGAATTGTTTGGAGGCATGATAATAATCGACCACGTTTTGCACCAAGACCTCGTTTAATTGGCGGAAGAGGAGTTGTTGGTAGGCTGTTTCATCCACCAAATAAAATTTGTCGGTTTTCAAACAAATTGTGTCCAAAATACCAAACACGAGGTCCACCGGGATGGGACGACGAAAAATTTCATCGGGATGAAGCATGATGTTGTTTACTGGTTCTGTTGTTGTGGTTGTTGCCACGGTCCGCATCTCCCTCTGCTCTTCGAGTTTTGTGGATTCCATGGTGGTTTCTTATTGGCTTTTTTGTTTTCTTTTGTGGGCGACGACGATAACGATGATGTTTGTTGGTTTTTTGGTAAAGACTCGTTCTGCTTCGCTTGTCGAAGAGGAGAGGCAGCCTTTGGTTGTTGCCACCTTTTTTTCCTTTTTTAGAGAATGTTGGTTGTTGTGGTGACTCTTCTTCTTCTCTCATTCTTTTTTTAAATTTATTCAAACGAAAAAAGATGGACGTTTCATGCAAACCATCATCAAGTTGTGTTGATGAGGAAGGAGAGGGAAGAGGCGACGGAAGAGGCGACGGAGGAGGAGCATAATCCACATCCACATAGCGTTTGTTATACGGGGTGCGAAAGTGTTGGTTGACATAATCGGTCAAACTGGAGCGCAACAAATCGCGAATTTCCGCATTTGGATTTTGTATGTCTTGACGAAGTAACCAGTCCATGACATTGGTTTCCTTTGCATAGGCCGCACGTATGTTGGGTAAATCGGAAAAAATGGCGTTGAACACGTGGCGCATGGCCTTGTTCATGAATCCTAAAAACCCCGACAAAACCAATTCTTGTTGGGTGGGGGATCGCGACGTGACATGGTGCAAGGCTTCGTATAATTCTTTGCTGGTATATTCCGGGTGGGTAATCACCAAATGCATACACAACAAGGCCCATATCATGCATGATCCGGTCTGTAATTTGTTGGTTTTCATGGTTTGAATGCCATTGCGGGTGGGACAAATTTGATCGGGGAAGACTTGGGTGACTTGTATCTCGTTGTTGTGTGTTGGATACCGATGGAGTAAACTTTCGCGGAATTTTTCGATGAATTGCCCGACGAACCAAGCGATGACACCACGGTCGGCAATGAATTCGTCGGAATCGGCCATATAATTATTTCCATGGGGTTCAATGTGTTCGACCGTCCAATGGAATGACGTTGGCGACGGCGACGGTGCGTTTTTGGTGGTAGTGTTATTTGTTGTTGGCATTCGTCGTCGAATGACCAGCAAGTTGGCATGTCCATCCTTTTCGGAGATTTCTTGGAAAAAATAGGGCACCGTTATAAAATCCAAATTGCAGTTTCGAACCAAACGATGACATGTGTATGTTAGATTTTCGATGACGTGGGAGTTTTGTTTGGTGGCTTCATTGAAATTGACAAATCCGTTTGTCCGTGACAGGGACGTGGACGTACTTTTTCTGAGCTGTATTTGTGTACGTTTTTTCCATGACGATGATGTTGTGTTGTTGGGTTGCTTTGGCAAACGCAAGTATTCCAAGACAATCATTTCGTCACAGGACAATCGATTGGAATGATGCATCATGTAATAGACTTGCATGATTTGTGTTATCACGAGTGCATTTGACCATGCGTAGATGCGTTCATCGTCTCGGATTCCATGAATGAATTCTTGTTGGATCATTTCTTGTATTTCTTCGCTTTTGCTTTTGGTTTTGGTCGAGACCAGGGTCTCTTGTTGTTGTTGTTGTTGTTGTTGTGCCAGTTCCCGCGTCAAGTCGTCCACCATTTCTTCGGTCACCTTTGTCGTGGGAATAGACCGCCATGGTATAGAATAGGGCGACGATGCCACTTGTTGTTGCATGTCTCGGTAAATTTCTTCGGTGGTTTGGTCGGGTTCGGTCGTCAGAAGAATTCTTCGGGCAAATTCCACCGTGATATCATTCAAGTCATTTGTTTTATTCGCTTGCGGCAGTAATGTGGCACAATCATCCGCACATATTTCGGAGGGATATTTGTAGACGACCTTTGTGTTCTCTCCGAGTTGATGGGACAACAGGGAACAAAATGCCTGCATCAATGTGTAGATTACAAATTCGTTGCGTTGGTTGTTGTGTATGCCACCTTGCAAACCGACATGTTCCAATGACCACGTGTCCTGTGGTTGTTTTCGCAAAGACACGACTCGAAGAGGAGAGGCAGTCCGTGACAAAATCAACAATTGGACATGATTGGTGAGAGAATACAATGTTTGATTGGCTTCTTTTTTTTCTTTTTTGACAAAGTTGGACAAGGTGTACGTCGTATTGAATGGAATCAAAAGTGGATGACTTTCTGTCCGAGAAGTGTGTCGAAGACAATGTTCTGCCAGGTTAGTGACAAAATGTTGCATATATTCTTGTTCTTCTGGGGGCAATGGATCGTGGTGGCTCAATGGTAAAGGTCGGTCCAAATTAAATTGCATGCCAAATTTTCCTCGCATGTCGGTGATGACACAGGCATGGGCTTGTTCGCACAATTGCAACAAGGTATAATACGTTTGCAATTTATTATTGGATGTCATGTTTTTTTTTTCACCCAAAAATAAAATGGAAACAAAAAAAAAAACAACAATAAATGTAAACAAAAAGTTGTTTTCTTGTTTTTCTTATTTTATATGTTGTTGTTTTTTTTTTCAAAAAAAATGGCAGCCCGTGGCAAGTCCTCGAACTCCGCCCCGAAGGGGCGGAGCATGAGAGGCAGTCCGTGACAGGACCCCCCTCACCCCCCACCCTCATCCAGAGAGAGTCTTGACCACATGATTGGAAAACAAGGCCAATTCCACTCGATTTTCATGCATATTATGAAAAATGGTGATGAACGTACACAAATGGGGGATCAATCGGAATTTTTCGTCTTCGGTCAACAAGGTTGTCTGTTTGATAAAGAGGAAAAGATATTCTAAAATGTCAATCACCGAATATCCATAATCATACACGCGGTTCATGATTCGCACACATTCGCCTATCTTTCCGGCTTTGGCCTCTCGAATGTATTCCTCGAAATATCCATACGAAATATTGGAACACAATCGTTGGCATTCGGCACAGGACAGAATGCGACCCTCCGTATTGTACAAGGCGATTTTCTCAAGGTTGTTCATGACGGTACGCACACTCTCGTTGCATTTGTCCAAGAGGAAGGTGCGCGTCTCATTGTCGACGAGAATGACCTCCTCCTGAATAATGTGATTCATGATGCTTTCTATTTGTTCGCGGGGGGGAGGAGACAATTGAATGATGTGCAATCGGCTCTGCAAACTTTCGACGACTTTTTGGGAATTCGAACACGACGAAATGAAATGGACGTGGGACTTGTATTTGTCGATGCAATTGCGAAAGACTTGTTGGCTCTGCTTGGGGACATTGTCCAAGTCGTCGACCATGATGACTTTCTTTTTGCCGAAGACGGTGCAACTCGATTGACAGAATGTTTTCAATTCGTTGCGGAAATATTGGATGCCTTGTTCCTTCAAATTGTTGATGAAGAGCACATTGGTTTCGGGAATGGAGGCATGGCGTGACAATCCATAATATTCGCGCAACAAGGCATACAACAATGTGGTTTTGCCCGAATTGACGCCGCCGATCAATAGAATATTCAAGTCGCCAATGTCCATGAGGGTTTGTAGAATGTACGTAGTTTTGGAGACCACACGTTGTTGGTTGTTGGGATCGTCATAATCGAAATCGGACAAATGACTGGGTGTGTATTTGGATATAAAGGTTGGTTCGCTATACATAGTGTCTTGTTGTTATTTTCTGTATGTATAATGAATTGATATCTCGAAAAAAAAAAGATAAGATATTTGTTTATTGAACGATACGAGTTTTTATAGGGATTCATTTATTACAAACTCAAACACCAACCACAAACACATAATTTTTATTTTCTTCGGGGCTTGTCACGCTTTTTCATATTGTTGTTGTTGTTGGCATCCACATTGTCCTTGAAAATCGCAAGAGCTTGCATGACAACTTCGAAGGAGGCACCATGATCTTCCATGGTCAATCCGGCGCGCGCACTTAGCGAAGAGATTTGATGGATGCAATCCATCGGCGAATCGAAATTCAACTCTTGATGGGTATAAGCATGCATGACCAATTCGGCGAATCGGCGAAGTCTTTCATTCGAGATGGTTGCAGTATATTCGGCGAAACGATTCATTGTTTTGTTTTTGACTTTTGCTTTTGTTTTTGATTTTATTGTTCAATCGATGGATATAATATAATTATGATTTGACTCCGCAAAATAAATAATAATTATATTAACGAAAAAAAAATGATATAAAGAGGGAGAAAAAAAGATCCGATGATTTTTTCCTCACACACCATATATACGTTTCATATATTGCCTCAAGGGAGAGGCAGCCATTTTTTTTCCTCCGCCTGCTTTTTTTTTTCTATTTTTTTTCTTTCACATAGAGAGCATCGCCCCATCCATGCACCGTCATTTCGGTGATTACGCGTTTAAATTGACGCACTTGTAAGAATGCATCGATTTCATCAATGAGTCCACAACCGACATACAATTCCTTTTCATTGACTTCCAAATAGAGGGCATCGACATGTTGTAATGATTCGGCGGCACCTTTCAAAGCCATCAATTCGGCTCCCTGAATATCAAAATTCCAAAAATTCAAGGATTTCATGTTGTTTTAAGATGTTGTTTATTGCTTCGAAAGATATGAGCATTTTTTGTGTTTGTGTTTGTGTTTGTGTTTGTGTTTGTGTTTGCGTTTGCGTTTGCGTTTGTGTGTTTGTGTTTGTGTTTTTTAAACCCGGTTTGTTTATATAATTTTTTTTTTCCAATTCAACCAAAAAATCAACAAAAAACAATCAACAATTATAGGACATGAACTCTTGGGCATTGTCACTGTAACCATCCATTTGTTTGCCCCAACGTTCGATGGGGGCGATCCACAAATGTTGTTCTTGGAGGGGTTTCCAAGCCACGTCGTTGGCATACAACCAATGCATTCCCGTCGACAACAAGAGAGGCAACACTCGTTCATACAAATCAATCAATGGTTGATATTCACTTTTATTGACCAAATAAGCACTTGCTGTCTGGGCAAAGAGGACGCGTTGGTAACTCGGAGCGAACAGGCTACCTTCGCCAAGAGGTTCGGATTCACGCATATTGTATGCCATCATGAGAACATCGAAATGGGGATGGTCGGGAAGGTCGGTCAATCGACGGTGAAATTCTTCGGGGGAAATCACAAATTCGAAATCGTCCTCGAAAATCAAGACATGATCCCATCCCCTTTCCAATGCGGACTTCAAAACAGCTAAATGACTCTGTCCACATCCCCAAATACCGAATCCGGGATTCGCAATGGCGGCGAATCTTTCGGCGACTCCGGTTAATCCGTATTTTTCCAATTGGGCTTCCATGTGTTCTCGACGATCTGTGCGCGAGTCTAAATTGATGTAGACAATGTGTTCGATTTTCATGGTTTGTTTTTCTTTTTCGTTTTGCTTTGTTTCTTTTCAGCAATCAATCGGCAAGTATACAAATGAAAATAAAAAAAAATATGGTTGCTTCACCTTCTTTTTTTATTTTCTTTTTTAATTAAATTTGTGTTGGTTTCCTGCGTATGACAAAACAAACGTGAACAAGTGAACAACAAAATAAAGAAAAATAAAAAAAAAATCAAAATCCATCCCCCATCATGGACAATCGTTGAATCGTACGTTGTAGACTGTCGCCTCCCCCCAATCCGTCAAACAAATAATCCATTCCCGATCCTTGTTCGCTTTTCTTGATTTGTTTGTAGACCACTTGGTCGATTTGTTCGACGACATTGGACAATGTGGGTTTGTGTGTTTCGGCGATAATTTCAACGGATTTGTCCATGGGTTCCGTCAAGACTTCGACGGCCATATACAACAAATACCGTCGTTTTTTGGAGGATCCCGATGTGTACCGACAACAAAACAAATACAAGAGAGATTGGATGACGGATTGTAAAAACGAATCGCCTGGAAATTGCGATCGTTGAACGTGCTGGATGGCATCCCAGATCAACCAAATGAGATCGCCGCGGTATTTGGCATCGACGGGATAATCGCGATTGACGATGCGTGTTTTTCGTTTTTGGGATTTGCACAACACGTCGAAATCGATGATCCATTCAATCCAATACCACGCCGTCGCCATGTTTCGACGTACCTGTATTTCATAGACGAATTCGTTGATGGGGATGACCAATTCTCTCGGATCTTTTTCTTGGAACAATTCCGTGGCATAATCGGCGCGATCGGCTTTCAATTTGTCGCCAATCAACGTCATGTCGAATTCTTCTTTGCGCATGATTTTCACGGATTCGAAACTGGGTTTGCGCGACGACACCGTCAGAATGCACACCACTTCGGCAAAGAGACGTCGGATTTCGGGTTTGTTGCGCAATTCGATTTCGTTGGCAAACAATTTCTGGTCGACGATGTTGTTGAAGATACGATATCGTTTTTCCAAGTAAATGGGCAATTTGACGTTGCCTAAATGGATATGTTTGGCCATGAAATGGAATATATTTTCCCACAAATCGAGGAATTGTCCCGCGCAAATGAGTTCGGCGGCCCAATAACACGCCGGTTCGATTTTCCCACGTAACATATTTTGCAACAATTGTTTGCGGACTTCGGTTTTTTTGAATAATGAAAAGGTTGTTCCTTTGAATGCCGCGGGCATTCGTAAATCGTCGATGGTTGTCATTGTTTTTTTTTTGTATATACAAATATGTATGTGTTTGTATTTGTGTGTGTATATGTGTGGATTTGTATTTGGATTTGTATATGTGTATTTGGATTTGTATATGTGTATAATGTGTATTTGTTTGAAAAAAAAAAAGATATATAAAACGATGGATGAACTATATTTGAAAAAAAAATCGATACTGTCTTTGTTTTTTTTTTGATTGGGTAAATGCCAGGAAAAAAAAACACACTGATACACACACATTCAACGATTGAAAACACGCAAACGAAAAAACGAAAAAACGAAAAAAAAAACCCCAAAACAATAACCACATCAACGAATGTCGGACTCGATATTGGAACCAATCCAAACCATTTTGGTTGATAACATTCGTTTGGGATTCATGCAATACATGAACGCCGCCGACAAGACCTCGTTTTCTCCCATGTTGCAAATGATGTTGTGGTCCCTTTCTTTGGCACTCGGATCTATTTTATTGCAAATGGTCCGGAAAGTATTTCGCGGACTTGCACTCGTGGATATGCGTCAATTGTTGCACATGCGTTGGCAGGCCTTCGGGCGCAAATGTCACAAGATCACCTTGTATGGCAAATACTCGGTGAATTTGACGGCGTTTGCGGGACGTCGTAATGTCATAAAAACCGTCTTTACCGATAATTTTCGTGCAGTCATCACCCATATTTTGATGCATTCCATGCGGAAAGACACCGACATTTTTGAGGTGGAAGAATTTCCCGTCAATATGTTTGCTGCGGCCTTTGACTGGTCCAAGGGCGGTTCGTACAATTCTGACGACGACGACGACGACGACGACGACGACGATGAGGGCAGGAACGAAAATGACGAATTCTGCGACGATATGCCGAAAAACAATCCCAATAAAAAGACACTGGAAAAACGACGTCAAATGGCTCTCAAATATTTGACGGTGGTTCGACAACAAGTTCCTTTTTTGTTGGATGCCGACCGCCAAATATATTGCACGGTGTCGGAAAATTCGCGATGCAACGACGAAGACGAAACGCGCGTCGAACACAAGGGTGTCATGAACACCTCCATTTACATCGATGTATATTCCTATGTGACTCCGTTGCCCGAGATTGTGGCCTTCATCCAAGACTTGCATTTTCAATTACAAGATCGTATTGTGTCGTCGCGCAAACATCGTCGCTATATCTATTCGTTGACGGAGGAAAAGGACATGTGGCGCAAATGTTTGTTTTCCACGACCAAATCCTTCGATAATTTGTTTTTCGACAACAAGGACGCCGTCCTCAAGAAAATCAATTTCTTTTTGCACAATCGCGATTGGTATGAGAGGAATGGCATTCCGTATACATTGGGCATCGGATTGCATGGTCCCCCCGGGACGGGCAAGACATCGTTCATCAAAGCCTTGGCCAAATACATGAATCGCCATTTGGTGTCGGTGCCTCTCAAATTCGCCAAGACGAAGAATGCCTTGGAAGATGCCTATCTGGAAACATGTTATGATGAAGACACCCAAATCGACATTCCCTTTCATGAGAAGATTTTGGTTATCGAAGACATTGATTGTATTGGGGACATGGTCTTTCAACGTCATGGGGCCTCCACCATGGATAATAATAGTGCGAGTGGTGGTGCGAGTGGTGGCGGCGACCCAAATAACACAGCGAATGCCACTGCAGTCGCCACCGCTGCCGCATTACAACTCTTGTTGCAGACGTCTTCTGGAATGGAAACGAAAAAACACCGTCATTCTAGCAGCATTTGTAGTGAGGAGGATGGGTTTGTAAAATTGGACAAACGAATGTCATCGGCGTCAGCATGTGATGCGACCTTGGATGACTTGTTGAATTTGATCGATGGCATGTATGAAACCCCCGGGCGGGTTTTGATTATTACGTCGAATTATTATGAGAAATTGGATTCGGCTCTGGTTCGACCGGGCCGCATCGATATCACGCTGCATTTTGATAATGCGAGCCGAGAGGTGATTCATCAGATGTTCACTCGGTATTACGGATATTCTTTGACGGAAGACCAAATTCGAGGGCTTCCCGATCGCATGTTGTCGTCCGCCCACATCGTCAATACGTATGTGGCATACCCCGACGATCCCGATGGATTTCTTCGATTTTTAGCGTCGACGTCTCCTGCATCAAAGTATTCTGCATCTTGTAGGGGACAGGATGTCTCTAGCGCTACCCTTCGGGAGAAAGCGGGCGCACAAGAGTCTTTACCAAAGGTTGACTCTCCTCTTCGAGTCGAGTCTTTACCAAAGGTTGACTCTCCTCTTCGAGTCGAGTCTTTACCGAAGGTTGACTCTCCTCTTCGAGTCGAGTCTTTACCGAAGGTTGACTCTCCTCTTCGAGTCGAGTCTTTACCAAAGGTTGACTCTCCTCTTCGAGTCGAGTCTTTACCGAAGGTTGCCTCTCCCCGTCTTTCCGCTTCGCTCATCGAAGGGGCGGCATCCGCAGAGTCTTTACCGTCAAACGAAGGAGAGGAAGCGATTGGTAAAGACTCGGCTCCCGCCCCGAAGGGGCGGGCAGGAGAGGCATCCTTTGGTATCTTGCTCTCTCTTTCCCAGTGATGAATGGGTTTGTTTTTTGATTGATTGATTGTATGTGTGTTTATATTCCAACGAAAAGCAAAATGGATCATTTTATTATTTTCATCAACTTATTTTTTTCTTTGTCATTTTTGAAAACAATATGCAGCAATACGAAGACGAACAATTGCAATCGGCAATAGAACATTTGAAATCTATCTGCAACAAATCACAATTTGTGGTACAAGAGGATAATTCCGTCGTGTGGATACGCGACACGGAATTTTATATGTTGTATAGTTCGTTGGATAGACGCGAAACCATTCGTTTTGTGAATAATATACGCAGTGACAAAAATCTGCCTAGATATCGTTGGTTCATCGACAAAGACTCTTATATGAATACGATTCGAGAAAACACGGATATTGTTGTTCCGGAACCTGCATCCGCCACCGAACATCACACCCACACGAATACTAACATCGTCCTGAGTCCATCCTGTGAATTCGTTACAAAAACCCCCGACGGTTGTATTTTTTCCATTCGAATTAAAAAAATAAATTATGGCAGGATCGTTGCGTATATTTGCGCCCAAAACATGCATTTCATTCCGGTCATGTTGTATGAGTGCATTGAATTGTGTTCATCCTTGTCGGTGGTCAATGCCGGATTGTGTGAATGGGATGCGCATTTTTTTGCGACTCGGTGTCCCCACATGAACCGTTTGAACCTTTGTGATAATCCGGGATTGACCGAAATACGGGGATTGCCACCCAAATTAAGGGAATTGTATCTCGATGATTGCACCAGTCTTCGTCATATTCCCACGCAATTGCCACCTCTTTATCATTTGGTTCTTGCCAATACGTTGATTGAAGGGCCTTTGCGATTTGACCCAAGTGTGAAATCTCGGTTTGTTTATTTTCGATGGTCCAAGGCGTTGCGAAAGCGTTTGACAGTGGATTCGAGGGTAAGTAATTTTTATCACATGAATGGTGCCCACGAAATGATTTTGTATCGCATTCGTTTGACGATTCTTATGTGCCGTTGCCGCTCCCTGTTTCGGCGTTTTCTGTTTGAGGTATTTCTGCGACCCCGCATTGAAGCCCAATACCATCCGTCCAAAATGCCGCGTCTTGCCAACGATTGTTCGATTGAAGAATTGGATGAGGCGTTGCACACATGGTAGGGAAGGCAGGTTATTCGGATGTATTTTTTATATATGGATATATGAATATATGGATATATGGATATATATTCATATAAATGAATGACAATGTTTTGGTTTTTGGTTTTGATAAAAAGTGAACATTATAATTAAAAAAATTTGATTTGATTTTTACATATTTTTATAATTTTGTAATTTTATTTTTTTCATGTATTTTTCATACTCCACGCAATTCAAATAATCGAGATTGTTTGACACAAACATGAAGAATTGTGAACGAAACCCATTGCGGCGATATTCATCGGGATCTTCATAATATTTGTACCAAAAGAGTTGAAATTCACGCGTCAAATAATATCCCATCATATTTTCTCTGCCCATGGGTCCACGAATAAACGGCAAGGTAAATATCTCGAATATATCACGAATACTGTTTTTGGCTTGTTCCTCCATGTTGTCGTCGATGAATGGCGCATATATTTCTGATATGGGGGGCATTTCCCCATAGGTTGGCAACATGGTGGTGGCAGGATGCGGACGCATGGACAACATCACATAATTCAAACTCTGTAAATACAAAGAATGTTGCACTCCCTCCACATGTTCCACAAACAATTGGTGGATTTTCTCGGGGATGATTCCATCGCGGCGATATGGCGTGTTGTATTGTACTCCTGGGCCCAATTGCATCATTTTTTTGTTGATTTATTTAAAAATTATTTTATAAAAGCAAAGCAAATCAATTTAAAGAAATTGAATTTAATTATGATTTGAATAAGAAATATTAGGTATTTAAAGAAATAAAAAAATGAAAAAAAAAAATAGGTGATTCATCCTTGCATTCTAGAAGACATCGGTTACAGTTTTTTTTTGGGGGAGGGGAGGAGGGAAAAAGAAAAAAAATCGAATTTTCGCTCACGTCTGAGGATTTCGCCAAGGCAACAAAGCCGACGACGAAGGAGGAGGCTTCACCACCAGGACTTTTGATGAAACTTGCGGCGGAGGATGAGAAGGAAGATGAGAAGGAAGAGGAGGAGAAGGAACAGAAGGAAGACTCATCGAAGTGGTAGTAGGAGGAGTGCTAACGTCAAAGACGACACACCGAATGATGCTATTTAATTCGCCCACGGTATATCGATTGCACTCTTGAATCATTTGACCGATTTCTTCGGGGTTGGTTATGCCGCGCAATTTGATCAAAATCGCAATCAGATCTGATTTGATCAAAGGTTTCGTATCCCGTTGCAATTGGGTGGTTGCCACCGTCGATATGGTTTGAATCGCCGCCATTTGATTTGGGGTTACAAGTGTATTTGTCATTCCATTGTTGCCATTACCATCAGCGTTGGCATTGGCATTGGCATTGGCATTAACAATTGACTGATTCAATGACACCACTTTATTGATTTGTTGTTGAATCGTTGTCTTTCTATTATTCTCTTTGATTTCTTTGTTGGCTTGTTTACTTCGACTTGCTTTGGCACCCATGATTTTTGTGATTTCAATAATAATAATAATAAAATTATGATTGAAAAATAAAAACTTACTTAAAAAAAGTGAAAAAAATACATATAAAGAAGAAAAAAAAACAAAGGGATCCTTCCTTCCCTCAAGAAAATAAAATGTCCCAAAAACGTTTCTGTCGAATTCGAATGGAAAACGGCGATCCTTCGATGGTAATTAAATATTCGGCGGAAGGATTCAACACATAATACAGGAAATGTTCATTTTCGATATCGACGTTACACGATATGATTCCATATTGCATGTCTTTCACTTGAAACCCTGGGGGAAATTCATTATAAATCGAACTCATTATATATATGCCTTTTTTTTTCTCAATACGAAGTGCATTTCCATTTGGTGTTCGCATATCGATTTCGATTGGTTCGGGATCTGCCTCCGTCAAATCAAATCGTTGTTGCATTTTATTTGTTTTTGTTTTAAATTTTTTGTTTTGTTTTAATAAAGAAATGAAATAGTTTTATTTTATAAATCGCTATTTAAATATGTGTGTATTTTGTTGTTGTTTGTCTCAAAATATTTATTATTTAAAAAGTCGACGTGCTCGTAATTTTTCATGATAATTGATATTTGTTTCGGAGGACGATGACGGTTCTTCATAATCAGAATCCTCATTTTCCAATTCGTCTTCGATATCATCATCCACGAAATCGTCCAAATCATCGCCTTCGGGTTCCACGGAATCTCCATCTTCTTCTTCAAAGTCCGATTCTGATTCTTCCGGTTCCGACTCTGATTCAGACGATGAATCTTCTTTTAGGTTGTGTTTCCT
>JACCDX010058290.1_pt1 | contig 15841 bp, 24 predicted proteins | sample 7449681 | NCBI WGS metagenome assembly JACCDX01 (sample SAMN15323450, study PRJNA562643) | freshwater metagenome | isolation source: river surface water | place: USA:Blue River Watershed | collected 2017-08-18 | reverse complement strand
TACCGTATTCAGACATCAACGAATCATTAAGGGTCCTTGACGACAAACGTTTGGGTAAACAACGAGTTGAGACCTTTCAAATTATCAATGCAATACTTGGCAGACCAAAGTTAGATGGTACACCCTACAAAGGTTGGTTAAACCATCCATGTTCTGTTATGTGGAGAAAACACGTACCACTTCTTAAGATGTATATGAATGCCAGTATTGATGAGTGGGTTAGACGTGGGTTTCAGAACACCATGGTGAAAGAAATAATTGATGAATCAGTTACTTACCCAAGTTGGTTTGGTAATCAGAAGTTTCATGACTCACATAAATCCAATCTATTGAAGAAGGACTTCGAGTTTTATTCAAAGTACAGATGGCAGGTGGACCCAGCGAACCCATATGTTTGGCAGGACAAAGACGGTAAGTGGTACGAACAACATTCAGGTGCTAAAGGAAAAATTTATTATTAATATGGAATTATACGAAAGATATAATCATTCTAAGGAACAAGACCTTGAAACAAAGATTGGTGTTCTCAATGAGATTATGAGAAAGTATCCGAAGATTGTGGATTACATATACAATCGGGTGGACACTTGTTATGGTCCTCATATTGTATATTTGGTACATATGAGGGTTGGTGGTGTTGATATGTTAAAGATTGGATATACCAAGAATTCAGTTCAGGGTAGATTCTCTGAGTCAAGATATGCTGGTAGGGATGCAATTGAAATAGTTGAAATCATCAGGGAGAACAGATTACAGGCCAAGGCATCCGTTGACTTCGAGAAAGCCTTGAAAGAGGCTTGTTCTACATACTCAACGACCACTGAGTTAACTTTACCTGGTAAGGGTGAGTTTATGGATATTCAACATATGGAATCAATTGTGAATATATACGACAACTTGTATCCAAATTTTTTACAGGTTGTTGGATTAAAATCACCAAACTAAGAAAAAATACATTACTTTTGTAAGACAAACTAAAAAGACGAATGAAGAATTATCTATTAACTATTATCGGAAACATTGAATCTGAAAAAATGTGCAAAGAAATTGCACTATCATTATCACCTTTGGTGGATTCACCAAATTTGAAATTTCAACACAAAAAAGGTACCCTTTTATTTCATTTCGGTACTGAGGTACATAAAGAAGAAATCTATGATTATATTTGCGGCATCCTTTATGGAATGAGTGATACGTTTATTCTAACTGAAATAAACGACAATATGTCAGTTTCTATGCCAAAAGAAATGATTGGCCACCTTTTTGATTTGGAAAACCTAAGTGATGATGTTGACATGAAATTGGATATGAGTCGTGTTGTTCGTAACACAGATTTCGTAGATATCTACGATGACGATGATGATTTCGACCCAAGTTTTTCTAATGAAGTAGATTCCAAGTTCTTGTCTACAATTAAATCACATTTGGATTCGATTACTGTGAAACCAACATTGGACCAAATATTGGATAAAATTAATTCAAAGGGATATAACTCATTGACACCATACGAAAAAGATTCATTAGAAAACTATAGTAAAAAATAAGATATGAAAGAAAAAGCGGGAATTCCTATTAATCAAGAAGAGATTAGCCATTACTTAAAGGACATCAGAAAACTGAAGGTGATGACTCCTGAGAGAGAACGCGAACTTGCTGAAAGAATGCTCTCAGGTTTTATTACTGAAGAAGAGAAGAAAGAAATCCAAAAGGAATTATTGGAAGGAAACCTAAGGTTTGTTATTACTGTGTCAAAACAGTATCAAAACCAAGGTCTTGACTTGCCCGACTTAATTGCTGAGGGTAATCTTGGACTTATGAAAGCGATTGAGAACTTCGATTGGACTAAGAAACTTAGGTTCATTTCTTATGGTGTGTGGTGGGTTAGACAATCCATTTTGCAATCCTTGAATGAGAATGCAAGAACCATTCGTCTACCAGTAAATGTGGTACAAGAACTACATAAGGCGAAGAAGGAGTTGGAAAAAGATGGGATAGACCTACCCGAAAAATTTGCCAATCTACCTTATACAATTAACTTGGAGAACCCTCTCAATGAGGAAGGAGATACCTTATTGGATATCATTAACAATCCTAATGCTGAATTGGCTGATGCTAATTTATCTACCGAACAAACATTGAAGGACAAATTGTTATCTATGTTGGATGTGTTGGATGAGAGAGAAAAAGTAATCATTCAAGATTATTTTGGTCTATCAGGGTCAACCAGAACGTTGGAAGACATAGGGAATGACTTCGATTTGACAAAAGAAAGAGTTAGACAAATTAAAGAAAAAGCCCTCCGAAAATTACGAAATGAGACGGGTATTCTCTTCGACTATCTATAAATTGAACTAAAGGGTGTATTTATTTAATACACCTTTTATATTTTAAGGATAAATCAAAAATAAAAATATTATGAAAAAATTTATTGAAACAAATTTTGTGGTAATCGTTCTTGTGATTGCATTGTTAACATTCTTCAAAGGATGTAGTGATTCAAGAGAATTAGGCAAAATTAGAAAAGAAATTACAACCATTAAAGATTCAACATATACAAAACATGAATTGGAGGTTGAATTGAAAATATCTGGCCTCGAAGCAGAAAAAAGAATGATTCAAGCTACAGATAGAAAACTTCTTGATGTCAGAAGACAAACTGAAATCGAAGAGGAGATAAAAAAACTTAAATCAAAAAAATAATGAATTGGTTTCAAAAGAACTTTAAAACTATAATCTATATATCGTTTTTGGTTCCAATCTTGACTGTTGCGTTTGTTTCTATATCACACGTAACAAGTTGGTATGGTTTATCAAACCCATTAAGCTGGGCGATATATTTGTCAGTTGGTATTGAGATTGCCGCATTGTCGGCTCTTGCTGCCATATCGGCTCAAATGGGTAAGAAGGTATATTTCCCATTCGGAGTCGTGACATTAATTCAATTTATTGGTAACATATTCTTTGCTTATCAATACATTGATGTGACATCACAATCATTCAAGGATTGGGTTGATTTGGTTGACCCGATTGTAAGTTATCTTGGTGTTGATTCAGGAGACCCTGTTGGACACAAAAGATTCTTGGCATTATTTGCTGGCGGAATGTTACCGATAATCTCTCTCTCATTCTTGCACATGTTGGTTAAGTTTGAAGAAGAGGATAAGAAAAAAACTCCTAACACTGTCCCACAAAATTTGGATATTGATGAATTAAGTATTCAAGCTGGTAAGATAGAAGCGGAAATCGAAAAAGAAAAATACACACCTACAGACGAGGAACTTTCCAAACTAGAAGACGAACTAAGAAAACTAAACGAAGAAAAATTTGGAGTATTAGAAGGTCAATCAGAAAATTTGAGACCTGATGATTTGGTGGTTGAAGAAGTGAAAGAGGTTGAAGAATCTTCCGACCCCGAAGTAAAAAGATTGAGCTACATTAGAAGTCATGGTTAATGTTGAAAAATACGGAAACTTTAAACCTATTGGAAAACAGAAAAAAAAGAAACAAATAATCCTATGTCATACATCAAGGGAGGTCGAGGAATACTTGGTCTCCCTTAAGTTTAGGTACAATTCCAAGTTTGATAAGATACCTAACTATGTTGTAACAAGGAATGGTAGAATTCTACAATTGATTCCCGAACTTTCCTATTCCAATTTTTTCAGTGATGAGTTAATAAACAAAAACTCTATTGTTATTACTTTGGAGAACCTTGGATGGTTGGAAAAGAAACCATTATCCAACTATTATATTAACTGGAAAGGAAGTATTTATAATCAACAGGTATACGAAAAAAAATGGAGAGATTTCTTTTTTTGGCAACCGTACACACCTGAGCAGATTAAAGCAACTGCCGAACTGTGTACGTTCCTAACAGAAACCCTTCAAATGGATAAGACGTGTATAGGTCACAATACTAAAGTAGATGGAATCAAGAACTTCGAAGGTATATCATCAAGAAGTAATTATGATACATCTTTCACTGACCTAAACCCATCATTCAATTTTGATACCTTTATAAAATTTTTAGAAAATGAACAATACGCATAACGAAAGATACGACGAGATTAAATCTCTGTTGAAAAAGTCCAAACTAATATTTGAACAAGAAGGACAAATTAATGTTGCCAAAGATGTTGAAAGCAGATTAAAACAAGATGTTGAATATGAAACTGCTGAAACAGATATGGAGAGTGGTAAACAACCATCTCCAAAAGATAAGATACAGAAATATAGAATATCAGGTGGAATATTAGCAATTCATGGTAAAGATAGAAGTCAATTAGATATTACATCTGATGATAAGATTGCGTTCCAAGAGACAATGGACGAGTTTGTGACAGAAGTTTCTGACCTTGTGGATTTCAATACATTGAATGTTTATCCAAACAATGTTGAATGGTCTGGTAAACTAATTGATGAGGATATCGAATTTATTTTTACAATCGGAGAAGACAGTGGAATATATGTTAACGGACAAATGATTAAGGTTGACAGCGAATTTTTAACGATGATAAATAAACTTCAACAATACTACCAAAAGTTTAAATCTAAATGGGGTAAAGTTTTGGCTAGTAGAAAGAAAACAAAAGAATCACCAATTTAATATGAGAGAGAGTATAAATAACAACAAACAAACCATATTACTTATTATAGTAATTGTTTTGGCTGCTTGGAATATCTTCAATACGAATGGGATTAAGACTGATGTTAAGTCGTATAAAGAAAAGATTGAGGGTATTCAAGTTCAAGTTGATTCCGCACAATCAATCAACAAAGAAATAGATGTTAAAGTTTCAGAAGTAAAAGAAAATGTAACTTCAATTACAAAAGAAATTCATCATATTGATAACAGGCTGATAACAGTAAAAGAGAAAACAAATGAAAAAATTATTAGTGTTGACGTTATTGGTAATGCTGAGCTCGAAAAGCTTTTCGCAGACCGATACAACAATTAAACACGTAGTTGATACCACAAAGGTGGTTCTTCCTATTAAAACTGCCAGATTGGTATATCAAGACCTTTTGAGATATGATGGTCTTAAAGAAGAAATGAGTTTGTTCAAACTTAAACTTGCAAAAGTTGAGGAGAGAGAAATTCAAAAGGATACTATTATCAATCTATTAACAAAGAAAGATGAGAACAATCAATTCATAATTGGTAAGAAAGATGAGCAACTTCAGATATCAAAAGAATTGACTGACAAACTTCATAAAGAACTAAAAGGACAAAGAACCAAAACATTCCTATGGAAGTTAGGTGCATTTGCTGGTTTAGTATCAACAACATTTTTATTAATCGGTAGATAATGGCACTTACAAGTTCAGAAGTAAAAGAGATTGAGGTTATCATCCGTAGAGAGATTAAATCTTTCATGGGTAACAATACTATCAGACAATTCGAGGACTCACTGATGGATAAAATCCAAAAGGAAATTAAAAGAGGTAAACTCGAAGGAGAAGTCAAAGATATAACATTAAAAATGTTCCGTGAATTCTATCAGTTCATGTGGGTTAACAGAAGTTACTGGGAACCAAGATTAAAAAATGCATAATATGAAAAGTTCTGCGGACGTATTCAAAAGTAGTTTAGATAAGGCTTTTTCAACTATAAAGTTAAATTCATCAACAATGGGAGACCATATGAAATACAAACAAGGGTTCACTGAAGAAAAACTTAAAGGTGGTCTTGCTGACGGAATGAGTTTGGGAGACATTGCAACAAAACATAAAATTGACGTTGAGAAATTAACCAAGCAATTTATCAAAGGTGTTAAAGTTGAGATGGAACATACGAAAGACAAACAGAAAGCAAAGGAAATTGCTATGGACCATATTTTTGAAGACCCAAAGTATTATGATAAGTTATCCAAAATTGAGACAAAAGAGGCGACTGGGTCAGGTTCTTCAGGTGCCTATTCAGGACCTGTATTCGGAGGAGATGATGCTTTTTGGGAAAGAAGTAGAAGTGAAACTCCAAAACTAAAAGAAAGTGACGTAGAAAAGGTTGAGGCGAAAGAGGCAACAACATCAGGTTCGGTTGGTGGATATGAAACCCCTTCAATGTGGGCAAAATCAACTAAGAAGAAAGATTGGGGACCAAGTAGAAAAACACAATACAGTGGAGGGTCATTTGTTAAGATAAAGAAAAAGTGTACTAAGTTCCCTTATTGTAATCAAGGAGATATTAATAACTTGAAACTCAGTAAAAATGAATCGGTGATGGAGGCAATTAAAAGTGTTTCAAAGAAACTGAACATAAGTGAAAATGTAATCATAACTATTTTGGAACACGAATACGAAAAGAAAAGCAAAAGAAGCAAATAAAGATATTTATTATAAAAATAATTGACAATGAGTAATTTTAAAAACGATATTGATAAGTTAGTTTCCAGAATATTAAATGAGGAAATTGAAAATAAATTTAAACAACTTTCTGAAGAAATGGGTGAGTGGACTGAAATTGAAATGGATGAAGAACTTCATGGTAATCAGAAAAAACTTGATGTTGCTGAGCCTAAAGGAAAGATTGATGCGGCTGATTTCAAAAAACTTAGAAGTAAGAAAAAAGAAACTAAAGAAACTGAGGAAATGGACGAGTGGTTCTTCTTCGATGACGAAGAGGACAAATCTGTTCCAGGTGATTATGAAGGTGATGAAGAAGCTGAAGACAAGGCTGAAGAATTATCTGCTCAAGAACCAACTTATGTTGGTAAAGGTTTGGGTGATAACAAATGGGACGTTAGTCGTAAACCAAAAATGATTGCATCGTTCGATGATGAACATGGTTGGTACGATGATATTGATAGACCAAGTCACTCAGATGTATTTTCAGATTACGATGAGGAAGAGTTTTCTGACTTTGATTCTTTAATGTCAAAACATGGAAAAAACCAAAGTTGGTTTGCACCTAAGGGTGGAGATAAATTCTTTAAACTATATCAAGATAAGTTTGGAGGTAAACCATTCAGAGTTAGAACTCCAAGAGATATGGGTGAACAAGAAACAGAAGAGGGAAATGCTTTCACAGGAGCTTTAGCTGACGCTAAAAAAGATGGTAAAGATTCTTTCGAAGTGGACGGTAAAAAATACCAAGTGAAAGAGGCTGAAGAAAAATGGATACAAAAGACAGGTATGAAAAAAGGAGCTTTACACAAAAAGTTAGGAGTACCTGAAGGAGATAAGATTCCTGTTTCTAAATTAAAATCTTTGAAAAAAGAATTAATGAAGAAGGGAGAAGGAGACAAAAAATTATCTGCGGCAGATTCTAAATTACTTAAGCAAGTCAACTTAGCTATGACACTTAAGAGTGTTAAAGAAAGTTTAAAACCATCTTTGAAGTTAACAGAGAATGAGTTAATTGATATGATTGAACAAATTGTTTTAGAACAAAAGGTTAAGGACAAAAGTGAAAAGGAGAACATCAGTAAAAAAAGTCCTGAAGGTTTGAAAAAAACTGAAAAGGTTTTAGGTCAAAACAAAAAGGAAAATGATGATTACGCGAAAGATGTGGTGAAGAAGATGAAAGATTACATGAAGGATATGGTATCAGGCGGCAAAGGATATGACGAAAACCCAGATGATTTCCCTCAAAGTAATTATGATATGGAAAAAGAACATAATGAAAAGAAATATCATCCATCAGATGCTGTTGAAGAATACATCGAAGCATTTGCTTATCCTGGCATGACTAACTTGGTTTACGATGAAATCAAACCTGATGAGGAAATGATTGAAAAACAAATCAAAGGAGATTCTAAAAACGGAAATGCGGTTACAGGTAAAGATGGTAAGGCGTTAGGAAATGTATCAAAAAGAAGTGAGAAGACTGGAGAAAGATTCAAAAAGAACTTCGACGATAACTTATATGGTGCAGAACAAATGAACGTTTCATACAAAAGACAACCACAACCTGTTGACATCGCTGGTGAAAAAAGAGAATCAGGAGGATTGAAGAAAAGTTCAACTCAAAAGGCACAAAAGATAATGAATCAGTTAGAATCTACTGAAAATAAGAAAAATAGAGTGATTGCTGAGGAAATGGAGAAGATGAAAAATCTCATCGGATACAACAGAAAAACTCAGTAAAAATTCACATTTAATGCATTTATATTATATTCTCCATAGATGAACTCTATGGAGAATTTTTTTAATTGGATGGCCAAACCAGTACCAACAGACGAGGTAATTATTTGGTTCAACGTACATAATATGATTTATGAACGAATGGAACTATATGGTGACATATTCAAATCTTTGAATCACACCATATGGGACACCTATATGGGTGAGCCACAAGGTAATTCATCTGAAACTAAAATATCATTATCACAAGAGGATAAAGACCTTCACTTCGAATGGTGTTGGAAACATGTGGTAGAGAATTTCAACAAAGAAAATATCAAAATAAAATTAGACGGAGAACATAAGAATTATTTCAAGTCATTCTACATGGATACTTTTTATAATCAATCAGAGAAAAGTATTAAAGAATCAATACCTGTCTTTCTTCAAGAAATATTTGACGTATCAACACCGTTCAGTAAGTCTGATTTGGATATGATTACCGAGATGTATAAGTTGATGGAAAAAAATATAGAATAGAAAAAAACCTCAATTCTATTTACACCAGGGTAAAAAAAATTAATATTTTAAAATAAACAATAAACGTAAATTATATTACAAATGGAAACATTAGAAAAAATCAAAGAATTGACTGAACTATTATCAGTTGACGCTACTAAATTTTACAAAGGTAATAAAAGTGCTGGTACTAGAGCAAGAAAATCTGCACAAGATTTGAAAGCATTACTTCAAAAATTCAGAGCTGAAGTTCTCGAACACAACAAGACAGAAAAAAATGCATAATATTGATACAATATATTTTTTTATATTTGTGTTCACAATATTAGTGTCGTTGAAAAATGTCACGAAATTTGTAGGTGCCCTGTTGCAAAAACAACCAAAACCATTGGTGTATAGCAACAGGGAGCTTATATTTTTAGGATTATCATTAAGTTACATCATAACATACCTATATACAATATGAGTTTATATAAAGAGTTAGCCCCTTTTGTGGAATACATTCATTCAATCAGGAGATTGGAAACATATCTCAGTTTCGACATGAAATTTCCAGCTAAATGGTCTATACCAAAAAGTTTAGTAGAGGAAGGTCAGTTGGTCGGATTTGAAACAGACAACCAAAATTTAAAAGGGATATCATTTGTTGCTCCAATAAATGAATCTGAAGTTTCAAAAACCTTGACAAAGGTTGCCAAAATTATCAAACTAAATAAAGAAAAAGAGTTAAAAGAAAAATTGTTCAAACAAACCGTTGAGCAATTGAAGAGTACATTCGAAAAAACTGATTTAGATAAATTAAAGAATCTATATTTTGACTTTGATGAGGGAGAGCAAACTCCTGAATTGAATGTTGAATTAGATGAAGATGACAACGATATCGACTATGAGCAAGAAGGACAAGATACAGTTGGAGATACTGAGGTCGCAGAGTGAGGAACGTAAAGATGCGACACAAGTGGAGCAAATCAAACAATCTTACATCCGCGAGATAAAGAAGTTAAAAAAAGAGGAGTTGTTTACTCTACCTAAAAAACTAACGTTATGGCAGAAGATAAAAATACTAGTTTTGGGGAATTAGAAAAGTTGGCACTAATTGCTGAATCTTGTCAAACAATTTTCAGTGGTAAAGCGACAATAGTATTTGAGTTACCCAAGGGTGAATACACTAGTGTTATAAATCATTTTAGAGAGATTGACAGACACCACAAACAATTTACTATTGATATCTCAGGTACCGACTTTCATTTTATTTTGACGGAGGTAGGGTCGTAAATTTTCTGTATAAAATTTTCTTATCTATGCCATTAGATTCTAATAATGAGTATAGATATTTTCTTTGAGCGGTAGAATAGTCCTTCACAAACAAACAGTCACCTCGTTTTATTTTGAAGAAGTGTAAAGACATACAGTCGACAAATCTTGAAGATTCACTTTCAGATTTCAATGTGAACAGGTGAATTTTTTCGTCTTCTTGAAGTACAATTTTATTATTAAGAACCGAAATCATTTTCAATCCATCTCCTTTTAGGTATTTCTTGATTAAATCAGACATGGTTATTTTCTTCCCTGTTCTGATATCGAAAACAGTTTCTTCTTTTTTGTATGGTTGAATTTTGAATAATGTCATCCCATCTTCATCCAATTTTACTTTAACATTTCTACCAAACTCGTCAGTCATGTATACAGGAACAAGTTGTTTGGAACTCATTTCAACTATACCGATTTCATAATTACATTCACTTCCACCTTCAACCTTTATCTCAAATAGAACTTCATTTGATTCTTGAACTAATTTATCGTAAAATTGTTTTGCGCGATTAAACGTTATAAATTTCTTTATAATTCGTTTCTTTTTTTTATTCTTAAATAAAACTACTATGTAGTTCTCCATATATGAAAGATTACTATAAAATTTTAGAAGTTGAAGAGAAAGCATCTCAAGATGAGATAAAAAAATCTTATCGAAAACTTGCTGCGATGTATCATCCAGATAGAAACCCACAAGGGGAGGAAAAGTTCAAAGAAATCGCAGAAGCGTATGAAACTTTGAGTAATCCTGATAAAAAAGAAAAATACGACAATAGAGGTAAAAATCCTTTTCATGGAACACCATATGAACAAATGTTTTCACAGATGTTCGGAGGTAATTCAGGATTTCAACAACAGAGAAGAAAAAGTGCACCAGACAAAGTTGTCCGAGTACAACTAACACCAATTGAATCATACAAAGGTGAGGAGAAAACGATTCAATACATGAAGGATAATCACTGTAATATATGTAATGGTTCTGGTGGTGAGCAACAATCCTGTGGTACATGTGGAGGTCAGGGATTCCAAATCAAAACATTCGGCACTGGATTCATGGTACAACAAATTAGGACGGCTTGTCCAACCTGTGCGGGTAGAGGATATACTTTGGTTCATAAGTGTTATGGTTGCGATGGTAGAGGTACCAAACAAGCGGCACACGACATCAGAATCATGATACCTAAAGGGGTAGATAGTGGACAATACCTTAAGATAGAAAATGCTGGTGACTTCAAAAATGGTGAGTACGGTGATTTAGTAATTCAAATTGAAGTTGTACCAAAAGACGGATTTGAGAAATTAAATAATGACCTAATTTATAATCTTTTCCTTAATTTAGATGAAGTCAAGAAAGATAAATTTATCGTTCCGCATCCTGATGGTGAACTTAAGATGGACCCACCAAAAATATTTGATACATCGAAACCACTTAGATTGAGAGGTAAGGGATATAGTGGAGGGGATATGTACGTTAAGTTAAACGTGAAGTTTGACAGAGAATTAATTAAATAATTCTATTAGTTTTTCAAACAACTTTATAGTTCCATATATTGATGACACTAGTAAATAAAACCCAAGTGCGATAGTTGCGTATTGTAATTTACTAGTTGGTTTTTGATTACATTTTTGACATTCCGACATAATTATAAGTATGTTAAGTGAACAAATTCGTAGAATTCTTTATATGTACCTTGACGAGAAGGAACAAGGAAAGTATAAGAAACCTCGCAAATATAGTAAATCATATTGTGAGTCCACATCGTGTAAAGAAATGGGGTTCACACAAAAAGCTTCCTGCCGTCCTTATAAAAATTGTTACAAGTAAATTTGCCTTTTACAATTTTTTTTCTATATTTGTTGGATGATATCATATATTGGAGGAAAATCAAAAATCGGTAAATGGATAGTACCTTACTATCCTGAAGACATGGAAACATATGTAGAAACATTCGGAGGAATGTTTTGGTGTTTCTTTAACATGGACTTGGAAAAATACCCAAATCTAAAAAGAGTTGTTTATAACGACTTCAACCCACTGAACTATAACCTATTTCAATGTGTACAGAATCCATCTGAACTGCAAAGAGCTATGGACAATATTACTGTTCAACAGTTAGGTGTTGAAAGTACACCACCTGAGTTCAGAGAAAAGTTCATTAGTTTTCAATCTGAGATATTCGGAGAAAACTTTAATGTTCAACCATACGATTATATCACTGCGGCAAAATATGTTTATGTCCTATCTCAAGTTTTCAGTGGTAGTAAACCTGAAACATCTAACTTTATAGATTTAAAGGGAAAGTATCGTTCAAAGTATCTTGCATTCAGAGACAAACTTAGTAAACCATTTTGGGTTGAACATTTTGTAAAAATTAGTCATGTTGAAAACTTGGACTTTCAACAAGTGATTGAGAAGTATGATTCACCTTCGACATACATCTACTTAGACCCACCATATTGGAAAACGGAAAACTATTATTCTAACCATGATTTCGATAGAGGGGACCATGAAAGGTTGGCTAATGTCTTAAATAATGTTCAAGGTAAATTCAGTTTATCTTATTATGACTTTGACTTGCTACATCAATGGTTCCCTGAAGATAGATTCCGATGGGAGAAAAAAGAATTTGCTAAAGCTGCTGCGGCGAAAAAAGGGGTAAAACAAAATATGGCCGAAGAGCTACTTATATTGAATTATTAGTTATTTTTGTACTGACAATATATTTATTATTAAATTAAGAATAGATGAAATTTACTTCGTTATTAAAGTCGATAATAGTAGAGCAATCAAGGTTTGAAATATTATTCAATGCTTTGACAAAGCCTGGTGAGAATAAAGAGGGTAAGAAAACCAAAGCTAAACTAACTAAGAATGAATTTCTTGCGTTGGTACAGGCTGACCCTACAACTAGAATGAATAATGTGGACTTAGAGACCGCGGGACCTGATGAATTGGCTAAAGTTAAAGCTGGTAGTTATGTTCAATGGATTGTCAAAAATTATTTGATGCCAAAGACAGAAAGACAACCTGGTGATAGTGGATATGAGAATGAAGTAAAACAAGTTAAGGAAACCTTCATGGAGGACTTGTACAAGGTTACAGATGACCTTAAGAAGTTCGAAAGATTCAAAAGTAAGTTACCTAAAGAAATGAGGGACATCAACAAGTTGACTCCCGATTCATTATACGACGCTGTAAAAGATTTTGATTTGACGTTGGCGACAACGACTAAGGCGGAAAGAAAAAGTGCTGAGGTACACCCTGGTGCTAAGTTAGTTTTCGACGGTGATAATTGGAGAGTTGTTGAAATTAAAGATAAAGGTGTTGTAGGTAAAGAAGCGGCGTGTTTCTATGGTGGTAATAACCAAGAGACAAGATGGTGCACATCAGCACCAGGTGCTTCATGGTTCGATAGATATATAAAAGATGGTCCTTTGTATGTAGTATTCAATCCTAATGATACTGATATTGCCCCTACAACAGGATTACCAAAAACTCGTTATCAATTCCATTTCCCATCTAATCAATTCATGGATAAAGATGACCGTCAACAAGATTTGGTTCAATTACTTAATGGACCTATGTCTGAATTGAAAGATTTCTTCAAACCTGAGTTTGCAAAAGGACTTACAGTTGGTGGACAGAAACTTGTTATTGATAGTTTCTCTCATGGTGCGATTGGTAAATTCATTGCTCTATACGGTCTTGAGGACCTTATCGGAAGTTTACCTGATACCCTCGAAGAGTTTCAGATTCAAAATAGAGATTCTAAGTCGAATGTTACTATCACAATTCCTGAAGAAATTGGAAGATTCAAGAATCTACACATGATTCTTTTGGATAACTGTATCAACGGTATTCCTGAAAGTATTTGTACATTACCTAAACTAAGATTCCTTGCATTGATTAACAACCCTCAGTTGAAATCAATCCCTGATTGTATTGCTAGCTTACCAAGCCTATACTTCTTGAATCTTAAAGGAAGCGATAACGTACAAGTTCCTAATTCAATTAAGGAAAAAGGTACCGATATGGGCGGTGGAATGTGGGATTTACAGGACTAACAATTTAACCTTTAAATTTTCTATATGAGTGTTGATGTTGAAATATACATGAATAACATTATTAAGTTTTTCAAAGAAAATCCTAATGATTTATTGAATCTTATTCCAAAAAATAAGGAAGAAGAGTTTTATCGAAAGATAAGAGAAACTGCTATCAAGAACTATGATAAGGGTGATGAAGTTAGCTTAACCCAACCTCAGATGATTGAGCTCTGTGTTGAAATTAATAGGGGTAAAGAAAAAACTGTAGAAAAATCTGTAAGTCATTTATTTGTTAAGACAAAAATAGGTGAATATTGTTTGAATTAAATTTGGCGGTCTGAAAGTTGGGGCTTATCTTTGTATTCTAAATCAATCAGATATGTTATCACTAGAAACCCTCCGAGAATCCGCTCCATCAGTATTTGCGACTACCGCATCTCCAAAAATGTCACAAAAGTATACCTTCGTTCCTACCATCGAAATTGTTGAAAATTTCGACAGAGAAGGTTGGAAAGTTTATTCAGCTAAACAAATTGGTAGGGGTGAATTTTCACAGCACGAATTACGACTTCGTAACGGTGAATTACCAAGTGTTGGTGATTCTTTAATCGAGGCGGTTATAAAAAACTCACATAATGGATTGTCAACCTTCTCAGTGAGTTCTGGTCTTTATAGATTAGTTTGTTCTAACGGACTTACAGTTCCAACATCTATTGCAGATTCAATTTCTGTTAGACACATGAGATTTGACATGGGTACAGTAAGAGAAATTACTGACCAGTTCGCAGAAAGATTACCATTAATTCAGAGGTCTGTTGGTAAAATGGAAACAACCTTCTTGGACGAAGAAAGATTGGTAGATTTCGTAAACAAGTCGGCCCTTATCCGTTGGGAAAAGGGAGCGGTTCCAAAGATTAATGTTGAGGATTTCTTACGTCCTGAGAGAGACGGTGATGTAGGAAACTCAGTTTGGAAAACGTTCAATGTGATTCAAGAGAAGTTCGTTCGTGGAGGACTACAGTACAAGTCAAACAAGGGACGACTAACTTCAATGAAAGAGTTGAAGAATTTCCAAAACATCAATAAGATTAATACAAATCTTTGGGAACTAGCCGAATCTTATTGTTAATATAAAAAGGGGAATTTTTATTCCCCCTTTTTTTTATCTATATTTGTAAAATGAAACAAGAGATTTTCAAAATAAATTATGAAAAATTCGAGTGTACCAAGTACCGTGATAACAACTTGATATCTCAACCCAAAATAAAAAAAACATCCCATTTTTTAGAAGATGAGGAACTTATCGAATTGGAATCTAAAAATAGAAAAAAAAGGTTGGTATACCGTGAGGATAGTTTCCATACAACTCATGAAGATTATTTAGAAAACTACGGGAATCAATTGGCTCGAGTGTATAAGAGATACGTGATGGTTGTTGTGGAGAAAGACGGTGATAAGGTGTCTATCAAACTTTATTATGGGTTTAGAGAAAGACTGGTTGGTAATTCATGGTTCAAGACATCTCGTAATGTGGACTACATAACAGTGAATATTAGAACTGGGAACATTTATACGGGACATCTTCACGGTTATCAAAATAAAAAAAAATTTTCAAGAAAGATAAATAAAAACTTTTTCTTGAATGAACCTATCAATTCATTCAAAATGAGGCTCCGAAACATATTGATAGATTACATTCCTAATCACTTTGATGTTTCCATGGAAGCAATTTCGAAGTTTATGCAGGAGATTGATAATCGAGAGGATTTCGAGAATTTGGATTTTGAAAAACGATTATTCAGATTTTATTTGAACAAGAAAGGAATTAAGTATCCAAATAATTTTTACTTGTATTCGAAATTATTGTTTGGACCCAAAATTAGAAAAACAATAAAAAAGT
>JACCDX010812391.1_pt1 | contig 15842 bp, 10 predicted proteins | sample 7449681 | NCBI WGS metagenome assembly JACCDX01 (sample SAMN15323450, study PRJNA562643) | freshwater metagenome | isolation source: river surface water | place: USA:Blue River Watershed | collected 2017-08-18 | reverse complement strand
CCCTGTCGCTGATCATCGGAACGCCCTTCTTCGTGATCTTCGGCTCGCTGTCCGACAAGATCGGCCGCAAGCCCATCATCCTGGGTGGCCTGCTGCTGGCGATCGTCACCTACTTCCCGCTGTTCAACATGCTGACCAACGCGGCCAACCCCGACCTGGCCGCCGCGCAGGCCAAGAACAAGATCGTGGTGTCCGCCAGCGCCGGTGACTGCTCCTTCCAGGGCAACCCGGTGGCCCGCGAGATCGACTTCACCAAGTCCTGCGACATCGCCAAGCGCTTCCTGGCGCAGAACTCGGTCAGCTACGACAACGCCACCGCGGCCGAAGCCGGTCCCGCCAAGATCAAGATCGGCGAGAAGGAAATCGTCGCCCCGACCGCCAAGGTGGTGAACTCCAAGTTCGACGAGGAGAGCACCAAGGCCATCGCCGCCTTCAAGAAGGAAGTCTCCGACGCCCTCAAGGAAGCCGGCTACCCCACCAAGGCCGACCCGGCCAAGGTCGACAAGGTCACCATCGTCATCATCCTGTCCATCCTGGTGATCTACGTGACCATGGTCTACGGCCCGATCGCCGCGATGCTGGTCGAGCTGTTCCCGACCCGGATCCGCTACACCTCGATGAGCCTGCCCTATCACATCGGCAACGGCTGGTTCGGCGGCCTGATGCCCACCATCGCCTTCGCGATGGTGGCCCAGAACGGCAACATGTACTACGGCCTGTGGTACCCGATCGTGATCGCCTCGGCGACCTTCATCATCGGCCTGCTGTTCGTGCGTGAAACCAAGGACGTGGACATCTACGCCGACGACTGACGCCGGCTGAGGCCACTGCCTGAAGCGCCGCCGGGGCTTGCGAGCCCCGGCGGTGTTTTGGAGAGTGTGTTCAACCGGATCCCAACAGGAGAATCAAGCATGTGGAAGATCGTCGTCGGCTTCATCGTTTTCGCAGCCCTGGCCATGTTCGTCATCATCAAGGGCGGCGACAGCCTGGACATGAGCGGTGAGAAGCATGACGGTGGCGATTCGCACAAGGCCGCCTCGGCGCCGGCCGATGCCGCAGCACCTGCGGCATCGGCGGCTTCCGCAGCCAAGTGACGGCCCGGGGGCCAGGCCCCCATCCTCAGTCCAGCGCGCTCGGTCCAGCGCTCAGCTCATGATGCCGATCTGCCACGGCACGAACTCGTTGTCGCCGAGGCCCAGCATCTCGCTCTTGGAGCGTTCCCCCGAGGCGATCCGCAGGAACAGCTCGAAGATGCGCTGACCCATCTCCTCCATCGACGCGGTGCCGTCGAGGATCTCGCCGCAGTTGATGTCCATGTCCTCGGTGAGGCGCTGGTACATCGGGGTGTTGGTGGCCAGCTTGATGCAGGGCGCCGGCTTGGAGCCGAACATCGAGCCGCGGCCGGTGGTGAAGGCGATCAGGTTGGCGCCGCCCGCGATCTGTCCGGTGGCCGACACCGGGTCGAAGCCGGGCGTATCCATGAACACGAAGCCCTTGGCGGTCACCGGCTCGGCGTAGCGGTAGACCGCCATCAGCGGGCCGGTGCCGCCCTTCATCGAGGAACCCAGCGATTTCTCGAAGATGTTCGCCAGGCCGCCGGCCTGGTTGCCGGGGCTGACCTTGCCGTTGATCTGCACGTCGCGGCCGGGGGAGTATTCATCCTTCCACCAGCGAATGCGCTCGATCAGCCTCTCGCCGACCTCGCGGCTGGCCGCACGGCGGGTGAGCGTGTGCTCGACGCCGTAGATCTCCGGCGTCTCGGACAGGATGCCGGTGCCGCCATGCCGGGCCAGGATGTCGACCGCGGCGCCCAGCGCGGGGTTGGCGGTGATCGACGAGAAGCCGTCGGAGCCGCCGCACTGCAGGCCCACGGACAGGTGGCTGGCCGGTACCGTCTGCCGCCTGGCCTTGTTGGCGTCGGGCAGCATGGCCTTGACGGCTTCGATGCCGGCCTCGATCGTCTGGCGGGTGCCGCCGGACTCCTGCATGACGAAGGTGCGCAGGGTCGAGCCCTCCTGGAGGCTCTCCTGGTCCATCAGGCCCTGCAGCTGATTGCGCTCACAGCCCAGGCCGATGATCAGCGCACCGGCCAGGTTGGGGTGGCGTGCATACCCCGCCATCGTTCGCCGCAGCAGCTGCATCGGCTCGCCCGTCATCTCCATGCCGCAGCCGATGCCGTGCGCGAAGGCCACCACGCCATCCACGTTCGGGTAGTCGGCGAGGCGCTCGGGGGTGAACCAGTCGGCGATCTTGCGGACCACGGTGGCCGAGCAGTTGACCGTGGCCAGGATGCCGATGAAGTTGCGGGTGCCCACGCGGCCGTCGGCGCGGACATAGCCCTGGAAGGTGGCGCGCTGCGCCTCGGGCAGCAGGACCACCGGCTTGTAGTCGCGGGCGTGGGCGTAGTCGCGGTCGAACTCGCGGAACTCGGTGTTGTGGCTGTGGACCCAGCTGCCCGGCTCGATGTCGGTGCTGGCAAAGCCGACGGTCACCCCGTACTTGACGATCGGCTCGCCCTGGAGAATGCGGCGCGCGGCGATCTTGTGCCCCGCGGGCACCTGGCTGCGCGAGGTCACGCCCTCGGACGGGATCGGCGTGCCGATCCCCACCTCGATGCGGGCCACCACGATGTTGTCGCCCGCGTGCAGGCGGATGATCGGCCCGGTGATCTTCTTGTTGGCCGCCTGGGCGGCTGGCGTCGCAGGACTTGCGCTGGTGTTCATTCAGGCTTGACTCCGGTTTCCTTGACGATGGGCGCCCACTTGCGGATCTCGGCGGCGATGTAGGTGGCCAGCTGGTCGGGCGTGCTGGTGCGCACCTCGAAACCCTGGCCCAGCAGTCTCTCACGCAGCTCGGGGTCGCGCAGCGCGGTGGCAATTTCTGCGTTCAGGCGGTCGACGATCGGCCTGGGCGTGCCGGCTGGCGCAACGATCGCGTAGACGAGCTCGACCTCGTAGCCGGGAATGGTCGAGGCGATGGTGGGCACGTCGGGGGCCAGGGCGGTGCGCTGGGCGCTGGTCACCCCCAGGGCGGTGAGGCGTCCGCTCTTGATGTGGGTCAGTACCGAGGGGGTGCCCACCATGGCCAGCTGCACCTGGCCCCCGAGCACGTCCTGCAGGGCGGGGGCGGCGCCCTTGTATGGCACGTGGACGATCTTCGTGCCAGCGGCCTTGTTCAGGAGCTCGCCGCCCAGGTGCAGCGGAGTCCCTGCGCCCGAGGAGGCGAAGTTGTAGCGGCCCGGCTCCGCCTTGGCCAGGCGGATCATCTCGGGCAGGGTCTTCGCGGGCACCGACGGGTGGGCCACCAGGGTCAGGGAGGAGGCGGCCACCAGGCTGATCGGCGCGAAGTCCTTGACCGTGTCATAGGCCAGCTTGGGGTACATGGCCTCGTTGATGGCCTGCGTGCCCACCATCATCAGCAGGAGGGTGTGGCCGTCGGGGGCCGACTTGGCGACCAGTTCGGCCGCCAGGTTGGTCCCTGCGCCAGGCTTGTTCTCGACGATGACCGGCTTGCCCAGGGGGCCGGCGATCTTCTGGCCGATGGCGCGCCCCAGCACGTCGGACGGGCCGCCGGCGGCAAAGGGAATGATCAGCCGGACCGGCTTGTCCGGGTAGTTCGCCTGGGCGGCGGCAGGCGACACGCCAGCGGCCAGCGTGGCCGCAGCGAGGATCAGGGAGGGCAGGATCTTGAGGCGTCGGGCGAGGGTCACGGTTGTCTCCTTAGTTGTGGGTCGTCGATCGCGCTCCTGGCGCTGCGTCAGGGGGCGCTCCATTCACGTGGCGGGAACTCGGGATTGGCAAAGGCCCGCAGGCGCTGTGCCTCGGGCGCAAAGCCCAGGCCTGGCCGGGCCAGCTGCTCGATCGCGACATGGCCCCCGCGCGGGGCCAGCGGCTCCGCGCAGACATCGTCGGCCAGGTAGCGGTTGGACATGCTGAAGCCCCACGCCACCTCGCCCAGCGCAAAGCCTGCGTGCGCGGTCGCGGCAGCCGACACCGTGGTCTCGGCCACCTTGCAGGCCAGGTTGACCCGCAGGCCGCGGCCCAGGCACAGGCGCCCGGCCTCGAGCAGGGCCTGGGTGCCACCCAGCTTGATCAGCTTGAGGCTCGCGCCCTGGGCGGCGCGGGCGTCCGCGTGGCGCGCAATGTCCGCGGTGTCATGGATGGATTCGTCCGCGCACAGGTCGATGCCGGTGGCCTGATGCAAGGCGGCCATCCCGGCGGCGTCGCCGGCGGCAAACGGCTGCTCGAGGAAGGCCATGCCGTTGTCGCGGCCGGCGATCGCGATGGCTCGGGCCGCCTCGTGCGAGAGCATCTGGTTTGCGTCCGCGGACACCACGTCGCCGGCCAGCGCCCGCGACAGGGCGGCGACGCGCTGCAGGTCGGACTGCACATCGCCTGCGCCGACCTTGATCTTCCAGTGGCGCCAGCCCTGGGGGCGAAGGGTGGCCGCCTCTTCCAGCTCGCCCTCGAGGTTCCCGGATGCGAGCATGTGGAGCAGCTCCAGGCGGGCATCGGGCGGGGCATCGCTGCCCCGGAGCAGCCGGTGCAGCGGCAGCCCCGCGCGCTGCGCGAGCAGGTCCATCAGCGCCGTCTCCAGGCAGGCGCGCGCCGACGCGTTGCCATGCAGCACCGTGTCGAACCAGGGCGCAATGTCGCCCGGTGCCGCCACGTCCTGCCCCACGAGCTTCTGCGCGAGGTAGGCCGTGCTCGCGGCCAGGCTGCCCAGGGTCTCTCCGGTCATCAGGGGGGCGGCGCTGGCTTCGCCCCAGCCGGTGCGGCCGTCTCTGTCCTCGATCGCCGCCAGCAGCGTGTGCGCGTGCGTGACGACCTCGCCGGCCATCTTGATCGGCCGTGACATGGGCACCGACAGCGGGTGCAGGCGGACGCGCGCGACCTTCATCAGCCCCTTGAATCCATGTTGAGGATGTCGAAGGCCGCCTTGAGGCGCTTTTCGTAGGCCGCGCGCTCGGTGGCGATCTCCTCGGCCGTCCACTTGCGAAAGCCCTCGCCCGCCTTCATGCCGGTCTTGCCGGCGGCGACACGGTCGGCCACGCAGGCGGCCAGCGTCGGCGTGTTGGACAGGGTGGGGTAGATCTCCTCGGCGGCGCGGGCCATGCTGTCCCAGCCGGAAAGCTCCTTCTGCAGCACGGGGCCCGCGGCCGCATAGCGGAAGCCGAAGCTGTAGCGCACGGCCGCATCGACATCGTCCGGTGAGGCGATGCCGCTGTCGATCAGGGCCAGGGCCTCCCGCATGAGCGCATGCTGGATGCGGTTGCCGAGGAAGCCGGGAATGTCCTTGCGCACCAGTACCGGCTGCTTTCCGGTGCGGCGATACAGCGCGCACACGGCCTCCCCGAGCTTGGGGTCGGAGTCCTCGCCCAGGGCGACTTCAACGAGTGGCACCAGGTGGGCGGGCATGAAGTAGTGCGCGTTGAACATGCGCGCGCGGGTCGGCAGTCCCTGTGCGATGCGCGTGATCGGGAAGCCCGAGCTGTTGGAGCCGATCGGGACATGCGCCGGCACCCGGGCGTCGAGGAGCGCAAAGATGCTGCGCTTGAGGTCCAGATCTTCGGCCACGGTCTCGAGGATCCAGCTGACGCCTGTCCAGTCGTTCCAGCTGTCTATCGTGCCGGCGGCGTGCGCGGCCGGGTCTGCGGCCGCGGCGCCTCCCATGGCGGCCGCAATGCGGACCGCGCCCTCCAGCGTGGCGCGGGCCTTGGCCTCGTCGCGCCCCAGGACCACCACCGGCATGCCGGCGGCGGCAAAGCCCCCGGCCACACCCACTGCCATCGTTCCAGTGCCTATGACAACCACGCGTTCCATGCGAAGGTGCCTTTCATGAGTTGGTTTTTTGACTTGTACGAACAAGATTGATTTGCCAGCCGTTGCCAGATCGTCATCTTGTTGCGTTTGCTCGAGCAAAATCCTACACTTAAATGCGGACGGACGCCATAAAAGATACGATGGGCTAAATGGTGTCCGTACAAGTTTGTCCATCACCCACGTTTTGACTGGAGTTGTTCGTGTTCAATCCCTTCCAGAAGCTCGAGCTGATCAAGGCCGAGGTTTTCATGTCGATGCCTGCGAAGTTCCGCAAGAAGCAGCGCACCGCCTGGTCCGACCCCAACCGCCAGGGTGCCGAGGTCGAATGCTTCCTGGAGGGCCCGTCCTTCGACCGTGAGGGCAACCTCTGGTTCGTCGACATCCCCTTCGGCCGCATCTTCCGCATCACCCCGAAGGGCGACTGGGAGCTGGTCACCCAGTACGACGGCTGGCCCAATGGACTCAAGTTCCACAAGGACGGCCGCGCCTTCATCACCTGCTACAAGCAGGGCCTGCTGTGCCTGGACACCAAGACAGGCAAGATCGAGAACGTGCTCGGCTCGATGTACAGCGAGAGCTTCAAGGGGCTCAATGACCTGCACTTCGCATCCAACGGCGACCTGTATTTCACCGACCAGGGCCAGACCGGCATCGTCGACCCCACCGGCCGGGTGTTCCGCCTGCGCGCCAACGGCCAGCTCGATCGCCTGGCGCTGAACGTGCCCAGCCCCAACGGCATCACCCTCAACACCCAGGAGAAGCACTGCTTCGTCGCGGTGACCCGCTCCCAGCAGATCTGGCGCCTGCCCCTGATGGCCGACGGCAACGTGTCCAAGACGGGTGTCGCCATCCAGCTGTCGGGTGGCGCGGCTGGCCCGGACGGCATCGAAATGGACTCGCAGAACGGGCTGCTGGTCTGCCATCTCGGCGTGGGCGTGTGGCGTTTCGACAGCAACATGCTGCCGACGCACCTGGTCTATTCCGACAACCCCCATCACCATCACCTGGCCAACATCGCCTTCGGCGGCGAGGACAAGCGCACGCTCTACATCACCGAATCGCTCTCCGGCGACATCCTGATGGCGAAGATGCCTGTGGCCGGCAAGACCATGTACGGGCTCAGTTGAGGTGGGACTGGCCGGCATGCCGGAGCGCACCCTGCACGGGCAGCTCGCCGACGACTTGCAGCGGCGCATTCGCGCCGGCGAGTGGCCGGTGGGTGCGTCGCTGCCCTCCGAGAAGGCGCTGAGCGAAGAAACCGGGGTGAGCCGCCATACCTTGCGGCATGCCCTGGCCACCTTGCGTGACCGGGGGCTGCTGGAGATGCGCCAGGGCGCGCCCACCAAGGTGATTTCGTGCACCCAGCCCCGTGTGTACAGCCAGGACTTCAACACCCTGCGCGAAGTGCTCCGCTATCCAGCCAGTACCGTGCGGGAGAACAAGCACGAGTCCTATGTCGAATGCGACGCGAAGCTGCAGCCCCTGCTGCAGGCGCCCCTGGGCTCGTCCTGGTATCACATCGGCGCGGTGCGGCGCGACGAGGCACTCGACAAGCCGGTGGCCTGGGCCGACATCTACATCCTGGGCAAGTTTGCCCGCGTCACCAAGCTCAAGAACCATCCGCGTGAAATCGTCTTCGAGCAGATCGAGCGGCACTTCGGCGTCTCGATCGACCGGGCGCTCGTCGAGGTGCAGGCCGCGAGCCTGACGCGGGAACACGCCATGCATCTGGACGCGCCGGTGGGCTCGCCCTGCCTGGTGATCACTCGCCGCTACTTCGACAGCGCAGGGCACCCCTTCGAGGTCACGGTCACGCGGCATGTCCCCGATCGTTTCAACTTCTCGCTGGAGTTGCGCAGTGTCGGCCGCCCCCCGGGGGCTTGAGGCGGCCTTCTGTCAAGGATCCCTATTCACAACCAAAGGAGACAAGCATGAAGATGCGATTTCGCCCCCTGAGCCTGCTGGCCGCCCTCGCGCTGCCGCTCGTGGCCTCCACGGCTGCCGCCCAGGCGTTCCCGAACAAGCCGGTCAAGATGCTCATTGGTTACGGGCCCGGGAGCTCGACCGACCTGATCGGCCGGATCGTGGCGCAGGGCCTTTCCGACCTGTGGAAGCAGCCGGTGGTGGTCGAGAACCGCCCGGGCGCGGCGGGCAACATCGCGGCAGACGCCGCGGCCAAGAGCCCGGGCGACGGCTACACCCTGCTCTTCGCCCAGAACGGCCTGGCGATCAGCGTCGCGGCCAATCCCTCGCTCCCGTTCAATGGCCAGCGGGACCTGATCCCGCTGATGCAGGTCGCCGGGACGCCCCACATCCTGGTCGTGAACAACAACTCGCCCTACAAGACTGTGCAGGAGCTGGTGGCCGGCGCACGCGCCAACCCCGGCAAGCTCAACTTCGGCTCCTCGGGCATCGGCAACTCCGACCACATGGCGGGCGAACTGTTCAAGGCCATCACCGGCGTGCAGGCCACGCATGTGCCATACAAGAGCGGCGCCCTGGCCGCGACGGACCTGCTCGGTGGGCAGATCGACTTCTATTTCGCCGGCATGCCGGTGGGCCTGCCCCAGTACAAGGGGGGCAAGATGCGGGCCCTGGCGGTCACGTCGACCGAGCGGTTCCCGGGCGCGCCCGAACTGCCCACCATGTTGGAGGCCGGCGTGGCCGGTTACCAGATGACCCTGTGGCAAGGCCTGTTCCTGCCCGCCAGCACGCCACAGGCCGTCGCGGACTCGATTGGCGCCAGCATGGCCCGCCTGATGGCCGACCCTGCGATGCGCGAGCGCCTCACCCAGGCTGGCGCCCAGGTGGTGGTGGCCCCGCGGGCCGCCTTCACCGACCTGTACATGAAGGACATCGAGCGCTGGAAGCGCGTGTTCCAGACCCAGGACATCAAGCTCCAGTAATTCCTTCCGCCGCATCGCCGGCCAGGGCGCACCGTTTCCGGTGCGCCTTTTTTTGCCCGCCTGCCCGGTGGAGGGCCATTCCCGGTCCGGGCAGCCGGGCCCACGCCGATCCCTAGAATGGTCGCCCCCTCTCCGAAGTATTCGCAGGAAAGTACGGCTCCATGACCCAGGGTTTGATCCGCATCCGCGGCGCCAGGCAGCACAACCTCAAGAACCTCGACATCGACCTGCGCACGGGCGAACTGACCGTGGTCACCGGCCCCAGCGGCTCGGGCAAGTCCAGCCTGGTCTTCGACACGCTCTACGCCGAGGGCCAGCGCCGCTACGTCGAGACCTTCTCGGCCTACGCCCGGCAGTTCCTGGACCGCATGGACAAGCCGGCGGTCGACCGGGTCGAGGGCGTGCCCCCGGCGATCGCCATCGACCAGACCAACCCGGTGCGCTCGTCGCGGTCCACCGTCGGCACGATGACGGAGCTCAACGACCACCTCAAGCTCCTGTTCGCCCGCGCCGCCAACCTCTTTGACCGCAAGACCGCGCAGCCGGTGCGGCATGACACGCCCGAGACCATCTACGCCGAGCTGATGGCGCGCACGAAGGACCAGGACCCGCGCCTGGTGCTGACCTTCCCGGTCGAACTGCCTGCCTCGACCAGCGCCGAGGAGGTCCAGCAGTGGCTGGCGGCCAGCGGCTTCACCCGTGTGCAGGCCGAGCGGGAGGTCGCCACGCCCACGGGCCCGCGCAAGGTGCTCGACGTGGTCGCCGACCGCTTCCGCATCCAGGGCGTGGAGAAGGTGCGCGCGATCGAGGCGATCGAGATCGCGCTCAAGCGCGGCTCGGGGCGTCTCTCGGTCCATGCGCAGACGGGCGAGGACGCCCAGGGCGAGCCCGCCTTCGAGACCTGGAAGTTCTCGACCGGCCTGCACTGCCCCGACAGCGATATCCGCTACACCGACCCGGTTCCGTCGATGTTCTCGTTCAACAGCGCGGTGGGCGCCTGCGAGACCTGCCGCGGCTTTGGCCGGGTGATCGGCGTGGACTGGGGGCTGGTGGTCCCCAACGACAAGCTCACCCTGCGGGCTGGCGCGATCAAGCCGATCCAGACCCCCGCCTGGGCCGAGTCCCAGGACGACCTGATGCGCCACGCCGAGGCCGCCGGCGTGCCGCGCGACACGCCCTGGTACAAGCTCACCCCCGAGCAGAAGGCCTGGGTGATCGAGGGCGCCCCCAATTTCAAGGAAGGCCAGTGGAACAAGCAGTGGTATGGCATCCGCCGCTTCTTCCAGTACCTGGAGAGCAAGGCCTACAAGATGCATATCCGGGTCCTGCTGTCGAAGTACCGCAGCTACACCCCCTGCGGCGACTGCGGCGGCGCCCGGCTCAAGACCGAGAGCCTGCTGTGGCGCCTGGGCTCGCGCGAGGACGCCGACGCGGTGCTGGCGCCTGCGAAGCGCTTCCTGCCGGTGGGCGTGGACTGGACCCGTGAGCAGCTCGAGGCCCTGCCCGGCCTCTCGCTGCACGACCTGATGCTGATGCCGATCGACCGGCTGCGCGCTTTCTTCCTGCGCCTGGCGCTGCCTTCGGGGGATGACGCGCAGGCGCTCAAGCTCCTGTTCGAGGAGATCAACACCCGGCTCAAGTACCTGGTCGATGTCGGCATCGGCTACCTCACCCTCGACCGCCAGAGCCGCACGCTCTCCGGCGGCGAGGTGCAACGCATCAACCTCACCACTGCCCTGGGCACCTCGCTGGTCAACACGCTCTTCGTGCTCGACGAGCCCAGCATCGGCCTGCATCCGCGCGACATCCACCGCATCACCGAGGCCATGGGCCGGCTGCGCGATGCCGGCAACACCCTGGTGGTGGTGGAGCACGACCCGGCGGTGATGCTGGCCGCTGACCGCGTCATCGACATGGGCCCGTCGCCGGGCGAGAAGGGCGGCCAGATCGTCTTCGACGGCACCGTGCCCGAACTGCGAAAGGCCGACACCCTCACCGGCGCCTACCTCGGCGGGCGCAAGCAGGTGGGCATGGGCTTCAAGCGGGCGGTGACCGACGCCACCCCGCGCCTGGTGCTGGAGGGCGCCAAGGAACACAACCTGCAGGACCTGGCGGTCGAATTTCCGCTGCAGCGCCTGGTGGTGGTCACTGGCGTCTCCGGCTCGGGCAAGTCGACCCTGGTGCAGGACATCCTGGCGCCGGCGCTGCTGCGGCAGTTCGGCAAGGCCACCGAGACGCCTGGCAGGCATGACCGCCTGCTGGGCGCCGACCACCTGGGCGACGTCGTCTTCGTCGACCAGTCTCCCATCGGCAAGACGGCGCGCTCCAACCCGGTGAGCTATGTCGGTGCCTGGGACACGATCCGCGAGATCTTCGCCACCTCGCCGCTGTCGCGGCAGCGGGGCTACACCGCGGGCAAGTTCAGCTTCAACAGCGGCGACGGCCGCTGCCCGACCTGCGGCGGCTCCGGCTTCGAGCATGTGGAGATGCAGTTCCTCTCGGACGTCTACCTGCGCTGCCCCGACTGCGACGGCAAGCGCTACCGGCCCGAAATCCTCGAGGTGACCATCGAGCGCCAGGCCCTGGGTGATGTGCGTCCGCGCACGCTCAACGTCGCCGACGTGCTGGAGCTCACCGTGAGCGAGGCGGTGCAGCTGTTCGCGCATGACCGCGAGGTGCTGCGCGCGCTGCAGCCCATCGTCGACGTCGGCCTCGAGTACGTGAAGCTGGGGCAGCCGGTGCCCACGCTCTCGGGCGGCGAGTCGCAGCGCCTCAAGCTCGCGGGCTTCCTGGCCGAGGCGGCGGGCCGCCGCAGCCACCAGCCGCTGGCGACCAAGGGCACGCTGTTCCTGTTCGACGAGCCCACCACCGGCCTGCACTTCGACGACATCGCCAAGCTGATGCGGGCGCTGCGCAAGCTGCTGGAGGCCGGCCACTCGCTGGTGGTCATCGAGCACAACCTCGACGTGATCCGCGCAGCCGACTGGCTGATCGACCTCGGCCCCGAGGGCGGCGACGCCGGTGGCCTGCTGGTGGCCGAAGGCCCGCCCGAGGAGGTCAAGAAGCACCCGACCTCGCACACCGCCCGCGCCCTGCGTGACTACGACCAGGCCCTGGGCGAGGGCCCGGCCCGCGCCGAGGAGGGCCGGCCGCTGCAGGCGGTGGTGCGGCAGCGCCGCGCCGAGGCGATCGAGATCGTCAACGCCCGCGAGCACAACCTGCGCTCGCTCTCGGTCAACATCCCGCACGGCAAGTTCAGCGTGGTGACCGGCGTCTCGGGCTCGGGCAAGTCGACGCTCGCCTTCGACATCCTGTTCAACGAGGGCCAGCGCCGCTACCTGGAGTCGCTCAACGCCTACGCCCGCAGCATCGTGCAGCCGGCCGGCCGGCCCGAAGTGGACGCGGTCTTCGGCATTCCGCCGACGGTGGCCATCGAGCAGCGGCTCTCGCGCGGGGGGCGCAAGTCCACGGTGGGCACCACCACCGAGGTCTGGCATTTCCTGCGCTTGCTGTACGTCAAGCTCGGCATCCAGCACTGCGTGCACGACGGCGCCGAGGTGCGGCCGCAGACGCCGGACAGCATCGCGGCGCAGATCATGAAGCGCTATCGCGGCCAGCATGTGGGCCTGCTCGCGCCCCTGGTCGTGAACCGCAAGGGTGTCTACACCGAGTTGGCCGACTGGGCCCGGGCGCGCCGCTACACCCACCTGCGGGTCGACGGCGACTTCCTGCCCACCACCGGCTTCCCGCGCCTGGACCGCTTCAAGGAGCACACCCTGGAGCTGCCGGTGGGCGATGTGAAGGTCGGCCCCGACACCGAGGCCCAACTGCGTGAGCTGATCGCCGTCGCCCTCGAGCACGGCAAGGGCGTGCTGCACCTGCTGGCCCCGCTGGATGGCCTGCGCGAGGCGATGGACCTGGGCGTGGGCCGCCACCACCACATCGGCCAGGTGGAGGTGTTCTCGGTGCGCCGGGCCTGCCCGGTGTGCAGCACCTCCTACGCGGAGCTGGACCCGCGCCTCTTCTCGTACAACAGCAAGCACGGCTGGTGCCCCGACTGCGTGGGGACCGGGGTCACGCTCACGCGCGAGCAGCGCAAGGCCCTGGACGATTCCGTCGTCGACGACGACAACAAGGGCCGGGAGCAGACCTTCGCCGAGGCCGAGGTCGAGGACGTGAGCGACGAGACCTGCCCGGCCTGCGACGGTGCACGCCTGAACGTGCAGGCGCGGGCGGTCAAGTTCAGCGGCGTGGGCATCGCCGAGATCGCGGCGCTGTCGGTCACCGACGTGCGGCGCTGGGTCGAGGGCCTGCAGGTGGAGGGGCAGCTGGGCGTGCGCGAGCAGGGCATCGCCCGCGACCTGATCCCCGAGATCCGCAGCCGGCTCGAGTTTCTCGAGGAGGTGGGCCTGGGCTACCTCACCCTGGACCGCGGCGCGCCCACGCTCTCGGGCGGCGAGGCGCAGCGCATCCGCCTGGCGGCGCAGCTCGGCTCCAACCTGCAGGGCGTGTGCTACGTGCTGGACGAGCCCACCATCGGCCTGCACGCCCGCGACAACCAGATCCTGCTCGACGCCCTGCACAAGCTGGGCGACAAGGGCAACACCCTGGTGGTGGTGGAGCATGACGAGGACACCATCCGCCGCGCCGACCATGTGATCGACATCGGCCCCGGCGCCGGCAAGCGCGGCGGCCATGTGGTGGCCCAGGGCACGGTGGCCGAGGTCACCGCCAGCGAGGGGTCACTGACTGGCCGCTACCTGCTGCACGCGATGAAGCACCCGCTGCAGCCGCGGCGCGGATCCGGCGAGCACTGGTTGCAGCTGCGGGGCGCCAGCCTCCACAACCTCGATGAGGTCGACGTCGACCTGCCGTTGCAGCGTCTGGTGGTGGTCACCGGCGTCTCCGGCTCGGGCAAGTCCACGCTGGCGCGCGACGTGCTGCTGCACAACGTGCAGCGCGGCGTGCAGCAGCGGTCCACCAAGGCCGGCCGGGATGCCGACGACCGCGGCAAGCACCCCGAGTGGGTCGACTGCCGCTCGCTCACCGGCTACCAGGTGATCGACCGCGTGCTCGAGGTCGACCAGACCCCGATCGGCAAGACCCCGCGCTCCTGCCCCGCCACCTACATCGGCTTCTGGGACACGGTGCGCAAGCTCTTCGCCGACACGCTGGAGGCCAAGGCCCGGGGCTACGGCCCGGGGCGCTTCTCCTTCAACACCGGCGAAGGCCGCTGCCCCACGTGCGAGGGCCAGGGCATGCGCACCATCGCCATGAGCTTCCTGCCCGATGTGAAGGTGCTGTGCGAGTCCTGCCATGGCGCGCGCTTCAATCCGGAGACGCTTGCCGTCACCTGGCGCGGCAAGAGCATCGGCGACGTGCTGCAGATGGAGGTGGACGAGGCCGTGGAGTTCTTCGCTTCGATGCCCACCATCAGCCACCCGCTGCAGCTGCTGAAAGACGTGGGCCTGGGCTACCTGACCCTGGGCCAGCCTTCGCCCACGCTCTCGGGCGGCGAGGCACAGCGGATCAAGCTGGTGACCGAACTGTCCAAGGTGCGCGACGACGTCACTCGCCGCGGGCAGAAGGCGCCGCACACGCTCTATGTGCTGGACGAGCCGACCGTGGGCCTGCACATGGCCGACGTCGAGAAGCTGATTCGCGTGCTGCACCGGCTGGTGGACGGCGGCCACAGCGTGGTCGTCATCGAGCACGATCTCGACCTGATCGCCGAGGCCGACTGGATCGTCGACCTGGGCCCCGAAGGCGGTGATGCCGGCGGCCAGGTGGTGGCCAGCGCGCCGCCGGAGGAGGTGGTGCGCCTGGGCACCCACACCGGGCAGGCGCTGGCGCCGGTATTGGCACGCGTGTGATGGCAGGCACCATCGGGGCATGAGCCCCGGCGCGCCATCCATTGCGAGTCTGCCGGTCGCCAGGCGCCGGGCTCAGCGCGCGGCCAGCAGCGCCCGCGCCATCTCGGCAAAGCCCGCGCCCCGCTCGCCTTGCGTGACATAGCGGGGCAGGTGCTTGAGCTGCGGCACGAAGCGCGCGATGTTGGCCACGCCCACCGACTGCGGGAAGCGCTCGAACATGCGCTGGTCGTTGGTCGAGTCGCCGATGTAGGCCCAGTCACCGATCTCGTCGTCCAGCGCGCGTCCGGCCAGCTCGTGCAGGATCCATCGGGCGCCGGCCAGCTTGTCATGGTCGCCGTACCAGCCGTTGATGTGGATGGAGCTCACCGTGGCCTGCATCCCGGCTTCCTGCATCAGCGCCACCACCTGCCGGATGGCGTGTTCGGGCAGGTGGGTGAACTCGCTGTGGTCGATGGCGATGTCGGTCTCGCGGCCGGCGCTGTCCTGCGCCATCGTCGCGCCTGGCACCTCGGCGACGATGCGGCGTGCGACCTCCTGCATGCGGGCGAAGTTGCGGTCACGGGTGGCCGCGTCCTGCAGGTACAGCTTGCGCAGGCTCGGGCGGGCAGCGGCCTTGCCGGCCTCCAAGTGCGCCGGCGGCACCAGCGCTACCGCGCCGTTCTCGGCCACGATGGCCTGCACCGGCCAGGCGGCTGCGAACGGCTCGCTCCAGCCCACTGGCCGGCCCGTGACGGCAATCACCGGGACACCGGCCTCGCGCAGGGCCTGCAGGCCCGCCAGCGCCTCAGGCGTGATCGCGCCCTCTGTGGTGAGCGTGTCGTCGATGTCGGTGAACACGCCGCGCACGCGGCGGCGGTCCTCCAGGGGCCAGGCAGACAAGGGCAGCATGGGGCGGTGGTCCGGACAGCGCCTGCGGTGAGCAGGCGCCGGCATCAGCTGCCTTGCAGCGCCAGCCCCGCGTGCTCGCGCAGGGGGTGGAAGTGGATCTTCGGAAAGCGCTCCTGCGCCAGCCGCACGTCGTAGGGCGCGGTGCACAGGTAGGCCAGGGCGTTGGCCGCGTCGCGCGCCATGCGCTGCGGGTAGGCGTCGGTGAAGGCGCGCAGATCCTCGGGCGTGTCGGCGGTGATCCAGCGGGCGCCGGTGTAGGGGCAGCCCTCGAGCCGGATGTCGGCGTCGTACTCGGTCAGCAGCCGGTGCTGCACCACGTCGAACTGCAGCTGGCCCACGGCCCCCAGCAGCAT
>JACCDX010692817.1_pt1 | contig 15842 bp, 10 predicted proteins | sample 7449681 | NCBI WGS metagenome assembly JACCDX01 (sample SAMN15323450, study PRJNA562643) | freshwater metagenome | isolation source: river surface water | place: USA:Blue River Watershed | collected 2017-08-18 | reverse complement strand
TTGAAATTGATTACGCAAAAAATTTCTCTCGTATTTTTTATTTTTTTGAGGAAAGAAACTTTTTGGCGATAAAAAATTATGCCACAAAAATACAAGATTTTGGGGCAAAAATAAATTTTTATAAAAAATCAGAAGGTAAGTGGATGAAGGCTAATTTCTAAGGCCTTTAGCTATTTAATTGTTTAGTGCGAACTAAGAAAAACTGCCTCTATTTTTTCCTCAATATTTGAATTTTTATCTTTCACTACGAAGTGAATTAAGTGCATTTTTTCTGTCTCATTTAGATGTTTTTTATCAATGGTAACAAAAGCTTTAACGCTTTCCATTGAGTTGCCATTTACCTTCACCTCATTGCTTAAATTTTGATCCTGAATTTTTAATTGCTCAGAATTGCTGTTTTTTAGGGTTATGATGAAAGTTTTTTCCTCGTGGGTTTTGTTGGTTATTTTTAAATTATAACCATTGCGAATTGATCCGTCGGAAAGTAATACAAAAACTGGGTTCCGATCAGGAATGGCGGTAATTTCAAGCTCAGATTTAAATGTTAAATTATATAGCATGATTGAGCAAACGGCTAATAAAATCGCGGCGTAATAAAAGGTGCGAGGTTTTATGATTTTGAATTTGTTTTCTGGTCGCGGATTTTCAAGATTTGCTAAAGTATCGTAGCGAATTAGGCCTTTTGGCAGACCTATTTTTTCCATTACGCCATCGCAGGCGTCAACGCAAAGTCCACAAGCTATACATTCCATTTGTAGTCCATTTCTAATGTCAATTCCAGTTGGGCAAACCACCACGCATTGTTTGCAATCAATGCAATGACTCATGTTTTTATTTTTATCGCCATCCCATTTTTTGCGAGGTTCACCGCGCTTTGAGTCGTAAGTAATAATCAAAGTATTTTTATCGAACATTGCCGATTGAAAGCGAGAATAGGGGCACATGTAAGTACAAACATGTTCGCGAGCAAATCCGGCCATGATGTAGGTCATGAAGGCAATTCCACAAATCCAGCCAATAACGCTAAAATTCAGTTCGCCAGAAGTTAAATTTTTTGCTAAATTTATTGAGTCGTTAAAGTAAGATACAAAGCCATAGCCGGTGATTAATGAAACCAATATCCAAGAAATATGAGTGGCGGATTTTCGCCAAAATTTGGCAAAATTATTTTTGCGATCGAGTAATATTCTCGCGTTGCGATCGCCCTGAAATATTTTTTCTAAGGCGATAAAAATATCAGTCCAAACCGTTTGAAAGCAGGCATATCCGCACCAAATTCTGCCAAAAAGTGAAGTTACAAAAAATAAAGTTATGGCCGCTATTATTAAAATTCCGGCTAGGTAATATATTTCTTGCGGCCAAATTTCGATAAAGAAAAAATAAATTTTGCTAGCGTTGAAATCGAAAAGAATCGCCTGATTTGGCAAATTTGCACCACGATCAAACCTTACCAAGGGTGTCAATAAATAAATGGCAATAAAGAAAAAATTTAACAGCCATTTGAGGCGACGAAATTTACCTTTTACGCTTTGTGGAAATAGCCTTTTTTTGGCTATGAAAACATCATTTATCATTTTTGCTTTTGTTATTTATCGACTTTTAAAAGGGCGCTTTGCTGTAAGAACGAAGAAATTTATAATTTTTAAATAATCACATGACTCACACAATTACTAGTAAATATCTGGGCAATTTAAGAACTGAATCTCTGCATTTAAGATCGCAGTCAAAAATAATTACCGATGCGCCAGTTGATAATAATGGTAAGGGCGAAGCCTTTTCGCCAACGGATCTTTTAGCAACTTCTTTGGCAACTTGTATGTTTACAATTATGGGGATTGTTGCGCAGAAAAATCAGCTAAATATTGATAATGCTGAATGCAAAATATCGAAAATAATGTCACAAAATTTGCCACGAAAAGTTGTGGAAGTTGTTTTGGAATTTGATTTTTTGGAAAATAATTTTGATGAGAATCAAAAAGAAATTTTGCGTCAAGCAGCTTACTCTTGTCCGGTTGCGTTAAGTGTCCACGATGATTTGAAAAAAACCGTAATTTTTAATTTTGATTAATTTTTGATGAGCGTTTTTGTTTTGGTTGGAATTTAAGTGCGCCAATTTTGTCCGAAAAATTTATTTGCTGCAAAAGCTTATTTTGAGCTTATTGGCGCCAAAAATCTTTCGGACAAAGTTTGGGTGATTAGCTGTGAATTTGTCTTTTTTCCACGGCCATTGCGGCTTCTTTTACCGCTTCGTTGTAAGTTGGGTGAGCGTGACAAGTTCTGGCTAAGTCTTCTGAAGATCCACCAAACTCCATCACAACCGCAACCTCATGAATTGTGTTGCCAGCTTCGCGAGCAATGATGTGAGCGCCTAAAATGCGATCAGTTTTGGCGCAAGCTAAAATTTTCACAAAACCTTGTTCGTCAAAAGTTGCACGAGCGCGTGAGTTTGCCATCATTGAGAATTTTCCAGCTTTATATTCCACGCCAGCAGCCTTCAACTCTTCTTCAGTTTTGCCAACGGAGGCAATTTCTGGGTAAGTGTAAATTACGCTTGGAATTACATCATAATTAACATGGCCAGCTTGACCAGCGATCATTTCTGCTGCAGCGACACCTTCATCTTCCGCTTTATGCGCCAACATTGGGCCAGTGGTTACATCGCCAATTACAAAAATATTTTCAACAGAAGTTTTTAGATGATGATTTTCGATGAAGCCGCGTGCGTTAGTTTTGATGCCAACATTTTCCAATCCTAATTTTTCAGTATTTGGGCGACGACCAATTGCTACTAAAACTACATCGGCCGATAAAGTTTCTTTTGCGCCATCTTTAACTGACTCAACCTCAACAATTGCTCCTTTTTTACCTTTTTTTACCGATAAAACTTTGGTTGAAAGGCGGAATTTGAAGCCATCTTTTTCCAAGATTCTTTGGAAATTACGAGAAACTTCTGCATCCATTGTTGGTGTGATTTTATCAAGAAATTCAACAACTTCAATTTCAGCGCCAAAACGACTCCAAACCGAAGCCATTTCAAGGCCAATTACGCCAGCGCCAATAACGATCATTTTTTCAGGAACCTTTTCTAAATCTAGCGCGCCAGTTGAAGAAATGATTACTTTTTCATCAAGTTCAACGCCTGGTAAATTCGTTACTTCTGAGCCAGTTGCGATGATAAAATATTTGGCTGAAATTTTTTCTTTTGAGTTGTCGGATTTAGTAATTTCGATGGTGTTTTTATCGAGGAAGCTTCCTAAGCCCTCAATGTGAGTAACTTTGTTTTTCTTGAATAGGCCAGATATTCCGCCTGTTAAGCCTTTTACGATTTCGTTTTTGTTTTCGATTAGTTTTTTTACATCAATTTTTGGTTTTGAAACTGCGATGCCAAGTTTTTCGAATTGATGATTTGCGTCATGAAATTTGTGCGAAATTTCGAGCAATGCTTTTGAGGGGATGCAGCCAACATTTAAGCAGGTTCCGCCTAAAGTTTTGCGTTTTTCAACGCAGGCGGTTTTTAATCCAAGCTGTGCTGCGCGAATTGCAGCAACATATCCACCGGGGCCGCCGCCAATAACGACGACATCAAAATTTTGTTCAGACATTTTTAATTTGATTAAGTTTTTGGGAAATTTCTGTAAAGAAATCGCAAGATTATTAATTCCGAAAAATTTTTAAATTCTAGACGATTTCTTTAGTAATCCAGCCGCCGCCTAGAACTCGACTGTCTTGATAAATAACACAAGCTTGCCCTGGAGTAATGGCGCGAGTCATTGATTTCATTTCAATCTCAGCCTCATCATTTGGTAAAAATTTTATGATTGCTGGCTCTTCTTCGTGATTAGAGCGAAGGCGAGCAAAGCCATGAATTTCTTGCTTTAGATCAATGTTGTTTGCAAGCCAATTAATGGTGCGAATTTTAAATTTTTTGTTTTGCAAAAATTTCTCCTCGCCAACAAAAACGATATTTTCTTTGGGATCAATTTTTATCACATAAAGTGGATTTGGATAAGAAATTCCAAGGCCGCGGCGCTGGCCTAAGGTAAAATTAATAATTCCCGAATGTTGGCCTAAATTTTTGCCAGTTTCGATGTGAATAAAATTTCCTTCTCTGAAAGCGGAAGGGCGATGGCGGCGGATAACTTCAGCATAATCGCCATTTGGTACAAAACAAATATCTTGAGAATCTGGTTTATTGGCTATTTCCAAGCCTAAGCGTTCAGCTTCTTTGCGTGTTTGCTCTTTTGTGTTTCCGCCCAAAGGAAAGCGTAAAAATTCAAGCTGATCTTTTGTTGTGGCGAAAAGAAAATAGCTCTGATCTTTGTTTTCATCGATTGCTTTGTGCAGTTCGGTCTCGCCATTTTTTCCGATTAAGCGACGCACATAATGCCCAGTTGCCATGCAGTCAGCGCTTAATTCGCGGGCAACTTTTAGCAAGTCACGAAATTTAACCGATTGATTGCATTTCACGCAGGGAATTGGCGTTTCGCCGCGCAAATAAGAATCGGCAAAATCGTCAATTACCGATTCTTTAAAAAGATTTTGGTAATTTAATATGTAATGAGGAAATCCGTGCTTTTGAGCCACATTTCTGGCGTCATAAATGTCAGTTCCAGCGCAGCAGGCATTTTTCTTTTTTAGCGCTTCGCCGTGATCGTATAATTGCAAAGTGATGCCAACAACATCGTAACCCTCTTCTTTTAAAAGGCAGGCTACAACCGAAGAATCAACTCCGCCAGACATTGCAACCACAACTCTGGTATCTTTATTTGGCTTGTTAAAACCCAGTGAATTCATGTCAAAATTTAGGTTTAGATTTGAGATTTAAGATTTAAAAACTTCGCGAATCTAAACCCTCAAATCCTAATCTAAAATCATAAATTCATTATGTCTGAATTTGCTAAGCTCACCTTGCCAAATGGTAAGGAGATAAATCTTCCTGTGCGTAAAGCTTCGGTTGGTCAGGATGTGATTGATATTTCGGCGCTTTACAAGGAGAGCGGAATGTTCACTTACGATCCAGGATTTTTAGCAACAGCTTCATGTGAATCTAAAATTACCTTCATTGATGGTGATCAAGGAATTCTAAGGCACAGGGGCTATTCAATTGAAGAGTTGGCAAAAAAAAGCGAATATTTGGAAGTTGCTTATGCTTTAGTTAATGGCGAATTGCCAAGCGCCACGCAATATAAAGATTTTCGTAGCGGCATCATTAGAAATATGTTGGTGCATGAGCAAATTGGAATTTTATATCGCGGCTTTCCTCGTCGCGCACATCCAATGGCAATAATGGTTGGAGCCGTTGCTTCGCTTTCGGCTTTTTATCACGAAGCAATGGATATTCATACGGCGGAAGGCAGAATGGATGTGATTTATAAAATCATTTCAAAAATGCCAACTTTGGCGGCGATGGCATATAAATATTCAATTGGTGAGCCGATTATTTATCCGAATAAGGAACATGGTTTTGCTGAAAATTTTCTGCATATGTTATTTGATCGTCCAAATAATCCGCACAAAGTTACGCCAACAATAGCTAAAGCCATGGAGATGATTTTTATTCTTCATGCCGATCATGAGCAAAATGCCTCAACCTCAACTGTTCGTTTGGCTGGATCAAGTGGCGCCAATCCTTTTGCTTGCATTGGTGCTGGAATTTCTTCGCTTTGGGGGCCGGCTCATGGCGGTGCTAATGAGGAAGTTCTGGAAATGCTGCAAGAGATTGGAAATAAAGAGCGTATCCCAGAATTTATTGCGCGCGCCAAAGATAAAAGTGATCCTTTTCGTTTGATGGGATTTGGTCATCGTGTTTATAAAAATTACGACCCAAGGGCTGCGGTTTTGAAAAAATCGTGCGATGAAGTTTTGGCCGAGCTTGGCATAAAAAATGATCCGCTTTTGGCAATTGCGGTTGAGTTGGAAAAAATTGCGTTAAATGACGAATATTTTGTATCGCGCAAATTATTCCCTAATGTCGATTTCTATTCTGGCATCATTTACAAAGCCTTGGGCATTCCGTCGAATTTATTTACCGTAATTTTTGCTATTGCCCGTTCTGCTGGTTGGATTTCGCAATGGAAAGAAATGATTGAAGATCCAGCTTTTAAAATTGGCCGACCTCGTCAGCTTTACACTGGAGAAGTGAAGCGTGATTACATTTCAATTGACAAAAGATGATTGAATTAATCGCAAAACTAATTCTCAAAAATAAGCAAAAAAAAGCTAATTCAAAAAGGGCTGAAGCTTCCGTTCCTGATGAAGATTTTATTCCTTATGTTTGTCATTATGATCCAAACACCATTTTAACAAAAAATGGTGAGCTGTTGCAAACAATTAGAATTACCGGTTTTAGCACAACGGCGGCAATTTCTGAAATTATATCTTTGCGCGATTCAGTTCGCGAATCTATTGCGGATAGCGTTTCAGAGCAAGGCGTTGCTTTGTGGTTTCATACCATTCGACGTAAAAAAAATATCGTTCCAAAGGGTGATTTTACGGATTTTTTTTCACAAAAATTAAATGAATTTTGGGTAAATGATCACGGTTGGGATGACCAATATGTTAATGAACTTTACATAACCTTCATTGTTGAGGGATTTGATACTTCGGTTGCTAATTTTTCAGCTTTTTTGCGTTCACTTTCTTTTTCGGCAACAAAGTCATTGCATAAAAGTTTTTTAGCCAATGCCCATTTCAAGTTGTCAAAAATTGTACAAAAGGCGAAATCGGATCTTGAAGAATATGGCGCAAAACTCCTTGGAATTAACGAGTGGGAAGGTGTTTTATATTCTGAACCAATGCGTTTTTTTGGTAAGATAATAAATCTCTATGAAGAGCGCTATCCTTTGGCGGCAAATGATATTTCGAATGAAATGTCGACGCATAAAATCGCTTTTGGCGATCGAGAAATTGAAGTAAGTGGTCACAATAATAAAAATTTTGCCGCTATTTTGTCGCTAAAGGAATATTTTGATATTTCTTCTGAGGCTTTGGATCACATATTGCAATTGCCTTTTGAGTTTGTGATTTCGCAATCTTTTGATTTTTCACCTTCACCAAAAGAAAAAGAGCATTTCGAATATCAAAATTATATCTTGCAGGTCAGTGGTGACGAGGCTTTGCGTCAAGAAATTGGGCTCGCAAATTTAATTGATAATCAGCAAGGCTTGCCAACCGATTTTGGCAAAATGCAAACAACGATTGAAGTTATTGCGAATAATCTCGCTGATCTCGAAAAAGATGTAAAAATGGTGGTTGAGCAATTTGGTTTACTGGGTTTGGTTTTGGTGCGTGAAGATGTTTTTTTAGAGCATTGTTTTTGGTCGCAATTGCCGGGTAATTTTACAAACTTGCGTCGTCAAAAATTAACTTCTTCACGAAATGTCGGTGGCTTTGCGGCGCTACACAATTATCCTTCTGGTCAAATTTCTGGAAATAAATGGGGATCGGCGATAACGGTTTTAAAAAGCATTTTAAACACTCCTTATTTTTTTAATTTTCATAAATATGGCTCTGGAAACACGCTAATCATTGGCCCAAAAGACTCGGGCAAAACAATAATTTTAAATTTTCTTCTTACGCAATCTTTAAAATTAAAGCCAAAAATTTTCTATTTTGATTCTGGTAAAAAATCGCAATCGTTATGCCGTGTTTTGGGTGGAAAATATTATTCCATCGGCAATTTTGATGAAAATTTATCGCAGCCTTTGCACTTAGATCCTTTTTCATTTCCTTCGGAGCAGGCGCATCACCTTTTTTCTGATTTGATTTTTAGCGCCGCAGAATTGTCTTTAGATAAAAGCAGAAAGCAGAGTCTGGAACTTGAAATAGCTGGGGCTGAGGCGATAATTGAGAAAATATTTGCAAGCGAAATAAAAGATTTTGCTACCGCAATTGAGCAATTTAAAACTCCCGAAACGGCTAATATTTATGAGGAATTAAAAGTTTTTGGTCGAGATGGCTTAAAAGATATTTTCTTTTCTGGCTCAAATATTGATTTTTCTACTTCTTTTTTGGCCTTCGATCTTGACTCTGCGAAGGTTAAAAAAACCTCACTTATTCTGATCTTCAATTACTTACTATCTTGCATTGATTCTGTTTTAAACGAATCGCCCACAATTATTGTTTTAAAAGACGCCTTGAGCTTTTTGAATAATGATTTTTTTGCAGCCAGAATTGAATTGATAATGCAAAGATTGAAGGAAAGAAATGCAATTTTGGTGTTTGTTGAAAATGATCTTGAGGCTTTTGCAAAAAGCCAAATTTCTCCTTTAATTAAAGCGGCAATTTCAACTGAAATAATAATGCCAAATCAGCAGCCACAAGAATTTTACAAAACAATTCTTGGTCTTGATGATGAGGGCGTTAGAATTGTTTCAATCATGCATCCAGAAAGCGGTAACTTCATGATTCGTAATCAAGAGGATTCGGTAATTTTTTCTTTTAAAATTAATGGAATTGAGTTTGAAAAAATTCTTTCTGCAGATGAAGAAACTCTACATGTCACTTCTGATGTTTTTGAATTTGTTAAGAATGAGTTTGCTGAAGAGGGGCGTGAAATGAAAGATGAGGATTGGATTTTGCGCTTATTTGAAGTTTTAAAAGAAATTGAGAAGCAAAGAATTGAGGAAATAAAAGAAGAATTGCGGCGAGAAAGAGCGGAAAAAAGAAAAAAATTTAAACAAAGCACTGGGGAAATTTAGAGATAAATCGAGGCATAATTTGAAGGGATAGTATTATAAGGCAGCGGACCCAAATCATAGGGCCTTTCTTACCTTTTAGTCTGGCTTGCTATCAATACTATCCCGCCAAATTGCGCTTTTTGCTTAGATGGCGATTAAATCTTGCTAGGACAAATTTGAAATAATTTACGCCTAGGTAAAAAATTAATAATCAAATAAGGGTTACAAATGATAGAAAAAGCCATCGTAATCAGCGAGAATCTTATAGACGAAGAAGGAAATTTAGATTTCGGATCGAAAGAATTTGAAGGTGTAACTGGATTTTCCATTCCATTTGCCGATAGAGAAAAAATTAGATTTGTGCATAATCTTTCAAAATGCCCCCAGCTCCAATATGCTAATTTCACTGGTTGTAAAAATCTGGAGGAATTTCCTGATTCTTCAGAATGCTCTAAGCTTGAATATATTAATCTTGATGAATGTGCAAACCTTAAAAAGATCGGAAATTTATCACCTGCTTTAGAAAAGTTTTCTGCTTATGGTTGTAAAAATCTGGAGGAATTTCCTGATTCTTCAGAATGTCATCAGCTTCTAAATGTTTATCTTAATGACTGTATAAATCTTAAAAAGATCGGAAATTTATCACATTTCTTAGAATTTTTTTCTGCTTATGGTTGTAAAAATCTGGAGGAATTTCCTGATTCTTCAGAATGCTCTCAGCTTCAAAATATTTATCTTGATGGCTGTATAAATCTTAAAAAGATCGGAAATTTATCACCCGCTTTAGAAAGTTTTTCTGCTTATGGTTGTAAAAATCTGGAGGAATTTCCTGATTCTTCAGAATGTCATCAGCTTAAAAAACTTGAGTTAGGTGGCTGTAAAAACCTTAAAAAGATCGGAAATTTATCACCTGTTTTACAAAAATTTTCTGCTTCTGATTGTGAAAATCTTGAAGAATTTCCTGATTCTTCAGAATGTCATCAGCTTAAAACACTTGAGTTATATCGCTGCAAAAACCTTAAAAAGATTGGAAAGGTATCACCTTCTTTAGAAAAATTTTATACTTCTAATTGTGAAAATCTTGAAGAATTTCCTGATTCTTCAGAATGTCATCGGCTTGAAATACTTGATTTAGGTGGCTGTAAAAACCTTAAAAAGATCGGAAATTTATCACCTGCTTTAAAAAGTTTTTCTGCTTATGGTTGTGAAAATCTGGAGGAGCTTCCTGATTTTTCAAAATGCTCTCAGCTTAAATGGTGCAATCTCACAGGATGTTTAAAATTACAAGACACTCCAAAGTTAAGAGCGGCTTTAAGTGCTTTGGAAGATGGGTATTGTTCGGTTAGCTATCCAGAACATATTGCACAAAAGGGAGCCGAAGATGTTCATGAAAAAATCGCAGAAATAATTAAATCTTTTAACGAACAAAAGCAGCCAGAAGAGCAAAAAGATTTTCGTCAATTTAAAGAACTAATAACTCGCTTTACCAGTGAGGAAATTGAGCGGCGCAAGGATTCAGCTATTTCAGAAGGAGCGCTAAAGCAAATTAAACGGCAATTAGAGCCGGTACTAAATATTCTAAAAAATAATCCACAACAGCTTGAAATGGCTGATTTTCTTGCGAAGAATTATTTACAAGCTTGCGTTAATCAGCCTGTGCGCGGACTTTCGGTTATTGGTTCAATTCTTAGGGCGGTTGATAGCCAAAAAGATTCAGTTACTCAAAAAATTCAAAATGCGCAATATTTTAAAGTTTTATCCCAGGTTGAGGATTGGATAAATGTAGAGAAAGGTGATTCACTTGGCGAGGCTGTTGAGGTTGAAGATTTACTTGGCGAGGCTGTTGAGGTTGAAGCTGGAAATGTTTTAACTAGAGAAATTGTTAAAAAAATTATTGAAGATGGTTTGTTGCAAGAAGATGATTTTATTGCAGTTCCGGAAGGCGTTGCTTACGAAGGAATAGTTGTGAGCTGGGTAACTCCAGAAAGAATTGATCGATTTTATGAGGTCATCAAAACTAAATTGGCGGAAGATAAAGCGTTGTTTGAATCTCAAAATTTTGATAAAATTGTCAAAGAATTCATCGATATTGATCAACTTTATCAGAGGGCTTGGGCAATGGCACTTTTTCCAGAGCAAACTAAAAAAGTGATTAGCGAAATAGAAAGTAATAAAAAAGCGGCGTGTCAAGCCATTTATTCAGAAGATGCGGATGAGAAAGAGGAGGCAATTCAGAAATATAGTGGGTTGGTAACGAAACATGAGCGTCAAATTCAAAAAGATATTAATCCCACAATTGAAGGTAAGATTTATGTAGCTTTAGGCCTTGAATCGGACTTTTTAAAAAGAGCGTCAGTGAAAGAAATATTAAAGCGTGAACTTTTATCGGCGCTTAATCAAGAGGCTCAAAAGACAGAAGCGCAAACCGCCGCACCGCAAGAAATTGCCAAAAAGTCGCCCGATGTTAATCCAAAATCAAAAAAAGCTGAAAAAAAGTTAACTCACCCCAAAAAATTGAGTGATAAAATTATTGAAGCCTATTCTGCTTATGGAGTGAATTACTCAAATATACCAAGAGAAGAACCGGCAAAGCCTTCTGTTAAAAAAACAACTCACCCTGAAAAATTAAGGGATAAAGTTAAAGGAGCGAAATTTCCTGATTTTTCAAAACAAGAGCCTAATGATCCTCGCATTCCTCATGCAAATTCTATATTAACCAGAGCGCATCCTTCTCACAATGCTCCAAGTGGTGGAAAATTAAGGCCAGCCGTGACGCAACATGGAGATGTTCCGAGTGAAAAATTTAGACTCAAAGGGGCGCAAGCTTTGCAAGGGAATAATCGTGGTGGGGTTTCGAAGTAATGCAGCAAAGCGTGATTTAATCAGGATGAAGATTTATAAGAGTGCAAAAGGGCAGCAAGATCTGCAATGGATCCAAGTTATTTGACCTTTGTTTGCAAAAAAAACTCTTTCGCAAACATTTTTAAAAAAAGAAAATTGCCTTCGGCCATTATAATTAAAAAATTCACAATAATTTCTTTTGTCACTTTTCTTATAAAATTAACTTCGAATATGAAAAAACTAATAATTGCGATTGATGGCCCCTCAGCTTCAGGAAAGGGAACGCTGGCAAAAAAGTTGGCTGCACATTTTGGCTTGCCTTATCTTAATACTGGTGCGCTTTATCGCCTTGTGGCGTTTCGTGTAATAAAGCAAAAAATTGATCCGCAGAATTTTGACAAATTTATTCCGCAGTTAGTTTCAAATATTTCTGAATTTGATTTGGAGAATGAAATTTTATTTGGCGAAGATGTTGGCTTTGTTGCATCAATTATTGCAAAAAATTCAAAACTGCGTTCGGCTCTTTTTGATTTTCAGCGTGATTTTGTTTTGTCACCAAAAGGTGCCGTGCTTGATGGGCGCGATACTACAACCGTAATTGCCAAAGATGCTGATTTTAAATTTTTTATTACCGCTGATGTTGAGATTCGGGCGCGTCGTCGTTTTAATCAGCTTCAAACTAATTTCGAAGAAATTCTTTCGCAGTTAAAAAAGCGCGATGAAAATGATTTTAATAGAAAAGACGCGCCTCTTGCAATCGCTCCAGACGCTGTTGTGATTGATAATGGCAATTTATCAATTGAAGAGGGTTTTCAAGAAATTCTTAAAATTATTCAGCAAAATTCATGAAGGAAAAGCTAGAAAATTTTGGTAATGGTTTTTTGAAGGGCTTAAAAATAGCTCTTTGTGTAGTTACGGTATTGCCATTGCTATATTGGATTGCCAGTGCGCTGTTTAGTAATGGAATGTCGAGTGATAAAATTCAGCAAGGAGTTTCTGATTCTGCAGAATGTATTGAGAATCAACGTGGTAAGCTTTCGAAAGAGTTTAAAAAAATCGGTTTTTCTGAAAAGTCTTTTAAAGAAGCAATTGATGGCTTGGAAAATGGTGAAGTGAAGGCGGCTAGCGTTCCGGGTCATGCAATTTTGCTAATGAAAGACAAAGAGGGGCAGGTTACGGTTGTTGATAACGGATATTTTGGTGGATCATTTGGTCACGGACAAATGCTTTATTCAAAGGTTTTAAAGGATAATAATGTTAATTATGTTGGCTTAAATACTGGTGGAAATTCATGTGGTCAGGCGGTGATTAACATTGCTTCAGCTCTTCAGATTGATAAGAATGGTGTTTTTGATTTTGATCAAACTGCGCAAAATCTTGGTGTTTCTGCGGTAAAAAAATCTTACGGATCTGCAAAAATTGAAAATGTTAATCAGCAATCAATCGAAAAATCTAATTCAAATGAATTAAGTTCTTTCCCTAAGCTCGAAAATGTTAGTATTTCATTACCGGAAAGCGTGAAAAAAGAAGTTGTGGGTATAATTAAAGAAATTTCGACCAATAACAAAAATTTCAATGAAGCTAATACAACATCTCAAGAGCCTAAAAGTCCAAGAGCGGCAGGGGCTGAAAGATAAAAAATCTGCGAATGATTTATTCAAATTTAAAGTGATTTAAAATTTTTAAAAAAATGAAAAATTTACAAAAAATTCAGCGTTGTTTGATCTCGGTTTCTGATAAAAGCGGAATCATTGAGCTTTCTAAATATCTAGCTTCGCAAGGCGTTGAGATAATTTCCACGGGTGGCACTTCAAAGCTTCTAACCCAAAATGGCATTGCCAATAAAGACATTTCTGAATTTACCGGTTTTCCAGAAATGATGGATGGCCGCGTTAAAACTTTGCATCCAAAAGTTCACGGTGCGCTTCTTGCGCTTCGCGATAATGTTGAACATGCGGCCGCAGCAAAAAAGCACGGAATTGAGTCGATAGATTTGCTAGTGATAAATCTTTATCCTTTCGTTGAAACTGTAGCAAAAACTTCTGACGAAGAAGAAATTATTGAAAATATTGATATTGGCGGCCCTGCCATGGTTCGCTCGGCTTCAAAAAATTTTGGTTATACAACTGTTATTACTGACGCATCTCAATATCAAAATTTGATTACAGAAATGAAGAATAATGGCGGCGCAACCTCGCTTGAATTTAGAAAAAATGCCGCCGCCGCCGCTTTCAAGAATATTTCTGATTATGATTTAGCGATTTCAAATTGGTTTAATAAGGCTGATTTCGCGCTAGTTGGAAGCTTGAAGCAGTCTTTGCGCTATGGTGAAAATTCGCATCAAAAAGCGGCCGTTTATTCCAGCTCAAATTCTGGAATTGTTAATGCCAAGCAAATTCAAGGAAAAGACTTGAGCTATAATAATCTTAATGATTCTGATGCGGCTTATAACTTGGTTTTAGAGTTTGAAAAACCGGCTTGCGCAATTATTAAGCATGCCAATCCATGTGGTGTAGCGATTGGAGAAAACTTGGTTGAGGCTTATAAGAAAGCGCTTTCCTCAGATCCAAAATCGGCTTTTGGTGGAATTGTGGCTTTAAATGGTGAAATTTACGAGGCCTTGGCAATTGAGCTTTCGAAGATGTTTTTTGAAGTAATTATTGCCAAAGGAATTAGTCAAAAAGCGCAGGAAATTTTGGCAACAAAAAAGAATCTTCGTGTGCTTATTGCTGATTTTAACAAAATCGCTGAAGCGCAGGTAAAATCAATTTCTGGTGGATTTTTGGTGCAAGATTTAGATCAAAAAACAATCACTAAAAATGACTTAAAGCTAGTTAGCACAAAAGCTGCCTCAGAAAGCGAAGTTGAGCAATTAGTTTTTGCGATGTCGGTTTGCAAACATGTGAAATCAAATGCGATTATCGTAACCTCAAATTTTCAAACTGTTGGAATTGGGGCTGGACAAATGAGTCGAGTTGATTCTTGCGAAATTGCTTGCGGTAAGGCTTCTCAGTTTTTTGATGGTGAGAAAAATATTGATAAAGCAAAAGGGGGAATTTTGGCATCTGACGCTTTCTTTCCATTTGCAGATAATATTGAAATTGCTGCTTCCTACGGCATTTCTGCAATCATTGCAACTGGCGGATCTGTTCGTGATGAAGAAGTGATTGCTAAAGCAAATGAAAAAGGCATCGCGCTTTATTTCATCGAGAGTCGCCATTTTAGGCATTAAAATGGCCGTTATTTAGTGTGTTTGTTGGATTTATGCTTGTTAATTAAAGGAAGTTTTATGCAAAAAATCGCAATATTTGCTCATTATGATTGCCAAGGCGTCATAGATGATTATGTTGTGCATTATTTGCGCGAAATTAGGCGTTATGTTGATGATGTGATATTTGTATCTGATGGCATTTTAAAAGACGGTGAGAGCGAGAAGTTAAAAAATATATCTTCTAAAATTATTGCTCAGCGCCATGAAGAATATGATTTTGGAAGTTATAAAAGAGGATTTTTGTTTATTTGTGAAAATCTGGGATCTGTTTTTGAAGGGTTGGAAGAAATTATTTTTTGCAATGATTCTTGTTATTTAATAAACTCTTTTGCCGAAATATTTCAAAAGCCAATTAATAAAACCATTGGAGCTTGGTCATTGTGTGCAGATCATTACAAAGGGTTTCAATATCTTCAGAGCTACTTTTTTGTTTTAAGAAAACAGGCTTTTGCAAATGAAAAAGTTAAGCAATTTTTTTATGATATTAAGAAGCAAAAAAGCAAAGATGCGGTAATTAAAAAATATGAAGTTGGCTTTTCGCGATGTTTGCAAAATAATGAAATTGTAATTTCTTCATATTATGAAAATGAAAAAATCGAAGCCTTTATCGCAAATAAATCACATGAAATAAGAAGCGAAATTAGTGAAATTATCAAAAATAATGGCTTTGTTGCACGAGAAAAAGAAATAATCGGGGACTTATTCGATAATCTGAAGCAAAATCATGTTCATGGTAATAAATTTTTCTGTCTATTAAAGGCAAATTTTCCTTTATTAAAAAGATCTTTGATTAGCTCTAAGGTTATAATTTTTGACGACCAAAAGTTAAGTTTTTTCTGGAAAGATATTGTTGGTATTTACTCAAATTATGATGTTTCTGTGATAGAAAATCATCTAGCGAGAATTGGTTCCGCGCTAAAGAATCCAAATGATGCATTTAAAATTTGTAGATGGCTCAAATTCTTGATTCATAAAAGTTTTAACAAGAGCCCCCTCTTTTCTTTTAAAAAAACAAAAAAAGGCAAAATCTTGGTAAAAATATGCAAGATACC
>JACCDX011832310.1_pt1 | contig 15848 bp, 15 predicted proteins | sample 7449681 | NCBI WGS metagenome assembly JACCDX01 (sample SAMN15323450, study PRJNA562643) | freshwater metagenome | isolation source: river surface water | place: USA:Blue River Watershed | collected 2017-08-18 | reverse complement strand
TTCTAGGGGGCTTCTAAAGACTGCGCGAGATAGCCAATCATAGATAATGTCCGCTTCCACGCGATATTTTCTTTTTCTAAAGTCAGCGACAGAGTCCATCGCAGCCGACCAGAAAAGTCGCATTATCGCGCCGACAGAAGCAGACGTCGCCCATATTTTGCCATCCGTCAATATCTCCTATTACGGGGCACACGGCCTTTTTGAAAAAACTCTCATAGAGTGGTGCCAGGAGTTCGGATCTCCTGAGAAACTCTTCCTAGATATTGGCGCCCATTCTGGAACGTATGCGATCAGTCTCGCCCCCAAATTCGCAGCCGTCCATGCGTTTGAGCCTCAGCGTGCCACCTTCTATTCCCTCTGTGGAGGTGTAGCGCTATCGGGCCTTTCAGAGCGTATCATGTGTCATAATTTCGGACTCGGTGCCACAGAGCAGGTAGGTACTCGCACTCTCAATATAGTGAGTCCTGACGGCGGCGGTTCCTCTCTCCATGAAATTCCTGGACGCCAAATTCTGCGCCAAGAGGCGATTGAAATTCGCACACTAGATAGTCTAGAGATCCAAGAGCAAATCGGCTTTATTAAAATGGACGTAGAAGACAATGAACTCTATGTTCTCAAAGGTGGTGTGGAGACCCTGAAACGTTCAGGCTTTCCACCTATCTTATTTGAGAGCAATCACGAGAATGAGGCCCTTTTTTCATTTTTAAGAGGTCTAGGGTATGCGATAAACCCTATTCGCGGGTATCCGAATATGTTCCTGGCATCTAAGAGCCCTTGATTGCGACGATACTTAGACCATAGCGTATCACATCACCATCTTCGTCCACTACTTCTGCCCAACCATACAGACCACGACCCGTGCGCTGGATCTCTCCCGCAAGCGTCGTATTCTCATAGGGGTATGCCTGACCATAGAGTGCCGGGCGGAAATTATCAAATAGTTTCCCCCACCCCTCTACTGCCTTTACTGCCGCATCCAAACTCCTATAGAGGACACGAGCCGGTGCAAAGTCCCCCTCCGCGGGAAGAACTGCGTCGTAGTCCTCGTCAGAAAATGCCAGAAGATATCCTACGATACTCATCTAGAGCATTCAAAGGAATTTGAAATCTGTCTACTTCCGCATTGTCAACTTCGAGAGTCCCTTTGCTAGACTATTCATTGCACTCTTCTCGCGCGAGGTCAGCGACATGCGCGGAGAGCCACTCGCACGAGCAGATGCCGCCGCATTCGCCTGCTTCTCAGCGAGAGCCGCCGCACGTTCGGCGGATTCAGCAGCCTCCTCAGCCTCCTGGCGCGCGACTTCAATCTTGCGACGAGTCTCTGCGGCCTCCTTCGCCTTACGCTCGGCACTCTCCTTTGCAAGTCGGCGCAGATACTTTTCGATCTTCTTATCCATCTTCGCCTGCTCTCTGGCTGCCTTCTCCGCGACCTTAATAGCATTTGCGGCCGACTTTGTCGCGACACGGGCACTTCTACGGGTCGCCATCGCGCTATTGTTCGCCTGGCGCTTCTCTCTCGGAGCACGCATAGTGGTGTTTCGCGTAGCCTTTCGTAGTGCCGCCGCAGCCGCATTCATCATTTTCTTCGCGCGGCGAATATTCGCCGCACTAGGCGCTCTGGCCGTGCGGCGGGCCTTGAATTGGGCCTCACGCGCAAACTTCTGACGAAGTCTTGCCAGAACCTCTGATGATTTGGGTCCCTTGCGAGTGCTCGTATTCGGCATTTCTCTATATATAGGCGACATAAAGATTACGCACGTATACTATAAGAGAATTAGCAGAGGGAAATGCCACAACCATGGCAGGAATTATCTTTCACGAACGCACATCCAAGGGATAAGAGCATCGTATTTGACGAGCCCACACACGTCTACACCGTGAACGGAACCTCGAAAGGGTGGATCAGTTGTACAAAATTCCTACACAACTTCTTCCCTCACTTTGACGCAGATGCAGTCATCAAAAAAATGATGGCCTCACCCAAATGGCCGCAGAATAAATACTTCGGGAAGACGGCTGCGGCCATCAAAGCAGAGTGGGACGCGAACGGGAAAGCCGCATCGGAAGCCGGGACGGCGATGCACCTTGCGATTGAGCAGTTTCTCCACGGACATCCAGAAATTATTGAGCCCAGTGTTAAAGAGACTGCAGAGTGGCGCTATTTCATGAATTTCTGGAATGATGTGAGCGGTGATCTCGTGCCGTATCGGTCCGAGTGGGAGGTCTGGGCCGAGGAGTACAAACTCGCCGGCTCCATTGATATGGTCTTCTATCGTAAATCTACTAATGATTATGTCATCTACGACTGGAAGCGCTCAAAAGAGATTAAAATGGAGAATTCCTGGGACACTGGATTTGGCCCGGTATCCCATCTACCGGATTGCAACTACTGGCACTATACGCTTCAGTTGAACACATATCGGTGGTTCTTAGAAACGTACTATGGACTGCGGATTTCCGATATGTATCTTATCATTCTTCATCCAGATAATACAAACTATAAGCGATTCCGCCTCAATCGCCTAGATGATGAGGTACACGGGATGTTGGCCGAGCGCAAGGCATCCATTGCCTAAATCTTTTTCACTCCAAACACCTTCTTTGCCTCCTTGAACTCCTTTACGAGTTTTTCGGGCAAATCCTCCGTCTGGAGAAAGGCCGGTGCCTCTGGATTGGTTACAAGCATAGCAGGAGGCATACCTGTGCGAAGAACTATGACAGGGTATTCTGCGATATCGCGGTCATCGGGGAGGCGTTTTGCGTCCCAGAATGGTTCGTCAGTGCGTAAGTCAAACTGGATGATGGGCTTACGCGTTTTCCGTACAAATGCCACGAGCGCCTCATCTGTGAATTCCTTCGCGGCCTGTGGGAGACCGATCTCCTGGGAATTCGTTTCTGCGAATCGCAAAAAGGGCTCCAAAGTTTCTGATTCGCTCGGATAGAGGCGCAGACGCGCGACTTTCGGGTCCGTGGGACCGAGTGCCGTTTTCAGCGTCTCAGGAAGTTCCGTAAGAGGATCTATGGGGGCGAACGGCGCCGGTTCTGGCTCTGCCGCAGGTGCCGCAGCACGCGACATCTCCTCGAGGTATCGCGGCTCCTCCGTCTTCTCTCGGGCCCAGTCTAAACGCAGCAACTCGCTCCATGCGGCCGATTTTTCGGGCACGATATACTGGTCCTTCACGCGCACGGGATTATCAAGTACAGCCAGTTGACTCACACGCTGCTCAAAAATCTGCTGACGCTTTCCAGCGTAGCGTAGCAGTTCCTCTATCAAGCGCAAAAGGAGCACTCTCGCACCCGATGCGAGGTCCTCTTCCTCGGGCTGTGCTGTCTTTGGGACGTGAAGGAGACACTGGTCGCCCTTTCTGGACCATGAACACATACCCGTGCACTCCTCTTGGGGCCGCAGCCGACAATCTACGCGTAGTAAAGGGGATTGCCGCGGTGCGTCTTCATCCGATTCGTCTAACCATGACCCTATCACAGGCGACAGCATAATCTCAAGACGCTTCCGTTTCTCAAAGAGCGGCAAGTCACGACGGAATATGGTCTCTTCAAATGCGCTGCGGAATTCTCCGCCACGCTCTTGCGTGGCCAGCCAATTCGAGAATGTGAGGCGCAGGTGTTCATAGACCTCATTCATCTCTTTTACACGTAGGCGCTTCTCATCTCCTATAGGAACCTCCTGCGCATCGGCGCCCACCTTTACACTCGCCAGGGCCCGATTAATTGTCCAGTTCATCTCATCGATCTCCTTTGTCCCCTGTGGAAATAGGAGATCAGCGGGGACATCATCCACCGGTTCCACTGGAACAAAGAGGCCGTTCGCGAGTTGAATCGCCACAATCTGACCTGTCCCGTTACTCCGAATCGCTCTCAGAGGGGCATACGACTTCGGGAATTTCGGAATCGTAATGTATTTCCTATAGAAATTCGTGACAACATCTATAGGGGCCGGCTCGTAATCATCCCAGTCCATAATGAGACGCACTTCCGTATCTATCATAGCAATTCCATCCTCAATGACGGGCACGGCTATCAGATGTGGGCATGAACCGCTCGTCGTCGTATTATAGACCAAGGCAGCAACGTGGTTATAGGAGTCGCGTATGAGGCCGTGGAGTGTTATAGAGGCCTCCTGTGCGAGATAGGTTTTCACTGATGTAATAGGGGCCAACTGGGTGAGACTTGTCGGCGTGCCACTCGTATAGATTCCTCGCGCTCCTCCTGGGGCCGCACATTGACCTGCGTACTCCTGAATGCGTTGCTGGACGATTTTCGGCCAGCGGGAATAGGTGCGATTCGAAAAAGATAGGAAAAACGTGGTGAGGTCCCGCTCCTCTAGTGCGCGATTATCCACATAGAAGAGGGGTTCCCAGACACCAGACCAGTGATGTAGGAGAAATCCGATATCTGCTCTTCCAAAGGCGTCCTTGCTCACAGGGTACGGCGGACAGCGAACCCGAAGTTCCCCTGTTTTCTGAATTTCCAGAACGACGAAAAGAATTCCTGGGCGGCGGAATTCCGGAACAGCCACACCAGTCTCGGCGACCCGCAGCGGTCCCGTCTGGAGAATTCCAGGCTGGGCGAAAAGGTGCGCGAATTGTCTGTATTCTTTAATTGTCTGGTCTGAAGAAAGCCATCCTTGGAAATATCTATAAGACATGAATGCACGAATGACTAATTCTTCATTATTCGTAGTGACCTTGCGAATTCCGAGGTATTTTCTAGACCACTCACGGACCTGCCCCATCTCCTCAGGTTTCGGGCGACCTGTGGCAGGGTCGTACATCTCCAGCGCGAAATTCCCGAAATTCATCGCGAGGAAAATTCGCGGTTGGATAATATCCGCCAGAAATTCCTTAAAACTGACCACGGAATTCTTTCCAAAGAATGGGGCAGCAGCGGCCAGAAACGAGTCTGCCTTGTAGCGGACACGATTTTCTACGCCAATGCGAAGAAATCCCTGGGCACCTGGACGTAACTTCTGAGGATTAAATGTGCGGCTGACGAGTTGGCCAGAGTCTTGGCCGAAGAATTCGTTCAGAACCGGTGGCAGGAGCCCAATTTGCGGCGGAGTCACTTTGGGAGGGCCCTTGAATTCCTCCGTACGTCCCCGCACTTTACCGAATTTCTTCTCAGGACCCTCAAGAGGGAATTTCTCCGCGCCAACAATGTATGCGAATTTCGCCTTCAAGAGAGTATCTTCATAGGATACCAGGTCACCCTCTACCTCTTGGCCTTGCGCCTGTGCTTGCGCTTCCGCTTGTGCCTCTTCCTCTTCTTCCGCTTCTGTTCCTGGGACCGCGGCGGCAGGTGGAGGCGCAGCAGATTCAGGGAATGCTGGATGTCCAATCCGAATCGGCTGGTCATCGGTGAAGCAGCAGGGGAGTCGCAGACCCTCTGGGTGATAGACCTTGCTGAGAAAATTAATAAACAGATGCCTCTTATCGGGCGTCCCAGGCTTGATTGTGCGCTCCAGAATCGTCTCATTCACTCCTGGAAACCGGCGATCGCGTATGAGTTTTCCTTCACAAAAGGGGCATGTCATCGGGGCTTTTGTGGTGCGGACAGACCCGTCCTTTTGTGGAATAGGTCGGCGTAGACGCGTCCCCAGGAATTCCTTTTCGCGCACCAGAATTTCATCACGCGCACAGAAATAGCGGGAACAGAGATAATAGTGCTTCACTTGGTCCGAGGACCCATATTTCATGAGAGTGTAATACTCGGCACCAGGTTTGGGCGCATAGGGCTCTTTGTCCTTGTTTTTATCCAAGGGAAACACATAAAAAGTAACTTCACCGCTATCAAGCACATCACGATATTCATCCAACATGCGCTCATATTGGTCCTGTGTTAAGACGGCAGGTTGACGAATTAAATTCGCCTGGCACTGCGACACGTACTTCTTTAGAGAGGGATGTGTGCGCGTATAATCAAAGAGGCGGCGATCGGCCTCCATCAGTTTATCAGAAAAGAAGGATTCAAATCCCTTGTCCTTCTTTTTTCCTGGGCGACGCACTTCTTCAGGTTCGGGCTCGGGCGCTACCGCTGGCACGGCGGCCTCAGCCTTCTTCTTCGGCTGAAATCGCTTCGTTGTCACTGGGTCCGTAGCGGGAACCCCAGCATCCTCCGCGACGGCTTCCCTGTCTTCACCGATATCTTTAAAGGGGTCCTCTCCCGTTTCTCTATCCATATCGTCAGTAACGCGCGCATTACGGCGCACAGAGGCCTCTTGAGGGAGGGCCGTGGGCTCTCGTGTTCCAATAGGAGGAAGCCCCTCTAGTTCTGCGATAGTAGGTTCCGCATCCACATCGAACATCATGTCCTGAAAATAGTCTGGGACGACTTCTGCCGTGGCGAAATCTTCTGCGGGCTGGACGGCTGGCACCTGTGCCGCACCCTCCTCTTCTGTCACATTTTTGAATTCATCTTCTGCGGCCTCTTCGCCCTCAACAACGTTTTTGAATTCGTCTTCCGCATTTTCTTCCCCTGTTACTATCGCCGGCTCTGCAGCCGCAGGCTCGACTGGTGCCACAGGTGTTGAATCCACCAGATCCGCCGCATCCTCTGGCACATTTACCAATTTCGCATCGCGGCTAAATAACAGCGATAGAAGGGTAATGACACGCTGTAGATTCTCAACGCTATCTGCCCTATAGACATGGAAAGAATAGAGCGGATGCTGAGCAAAAATGGCAATATCGATTCCAACATTCGAATGAAAAATATAGTCCTTTGACTCCTGGTCAACGAGAATTGCGTCACCGCTCGCCTTTAGTTTTGCCAGAACACGGCGCTTTGCCTCTACAGGGTCCAACTGAAACTGCTCCGCGACTTTGCGTGTAAGGTCCGTAATTCCGCTCTCACCAGAAACTAATTTCCGATTCATCACTTGTGTTATGTAACTCTGAATGCGGTCCTCTGAAAGGAAGTTGCTCATGAGTTTGTAGCGAATCATCAGGAGTGGTCTCTCGCCTGGGAGCGCGGGAATTTCCTGAAAGGCTGCCTTGAAAAGGTCCAACCGGCTCCGCAGAGCCTCGGCAGTATAGGCACTCTGTGGTCCTTTTGCTGACATTCCGAAAATGAATACGCCGGACCCGAGAGAGGGGACTTCACGTAAATAGGTGAATCCCTGGAGGCCCTCTCGCAAAACGGGCTCCAGTTCATTCAACTCACTACGGGGATCCAACTTCCGCACTCCACGAGGAGGCTCAATCGTTATGTCGGCTGTCCCGTCATCAAAGAGACGCATAGTAAAATAAAGGGGTGGTATATTCCCGCTCGTCTTCCTATATAGAATTTTTGCCAGAGAGAAATCGCGATCCGGCGTCGGACTCCGCTCCTGAGACCATTGGATCAGAAGGCGGGGGTCATCTAAATCGGGCACTCCAGCCTTTGTCAAATGGATTTTCGAAATGGCAGATGCCTCCGTGGGCATTAGACGCAAATACGGGCGGCGCGCGTTCACAGACGTATCATAGAACATGGCATCCACGCCAGGAATCGTCTTTGGCCTCGCATAGAGGAGGCGCATATAGCGAACACCCGTCAGTTTGAGCGGCGTGAGCGGTTCCAGGTCGATGAGTTCCTCTAGACGCGCGTAGAATTTCCTGCGCCACAGAAACGCCTTTAGAAAGCGCTGGGCGCGCTCTTTTTGCTCAGGCGTAGGCGTCGCAGTTCCAACAGAGAGGTGAGGAAAATAGGGATAGAAACGGCCATTCCAGTCACGCTCCGAGATCGGTTTCGGAACATCTGTTATTGCCGCCAAATCCTCATAAAAGAAGACCTGAAATGTGGGCAGAGTTCGCAGCCGTTTTAAATACATGTCATCTAGTGTGACCCGCTCGCGATCTGTAATACCTAGGATACGGCGCTCACCTGACGACTCTACAAAACGCGCATCCAGTGGGGTCGCAGCCTTCACTATCTGCGGAGGCAGAGCCAAATTCACGGCCTCTGTGGGCGCCACAGGGAAATTCCACGCATAATCGGTCGTTGTTATTTTTTGTCCAGGGGGAACCAACTTTCCAAGAAATGTGAATTCAGGGAGTGCCTTATCGGCCTGGTCCATGAGATTGTAAATCGCGAGTTTAATCTCATACATCGTCATAAAAGGGTACATCCCTCTCAGAGTATGATTCTCAAAGGCGCGGGTGCTCCGATTGAAAATCTGCAGTTTTACCGCGCCCCCCTCTAGTTTTCCATGAAATGACTTCAAAAAGGGCGGATTTAAAACAAGGTCCAGGAAATCATGAAATCCTTGAGTTTGTTCTTCTGTTGTTTCCTGTGCTGTTGCCATCCGGAGGCAACTACTCTATTCCGCTATCTATAAAAGAGGCATCAGCGGTCACGCGCCCCCTTATGCGACACTACCGCGTGAGAAATCAGTGCCGTCTTTAGAGGGGTCGTATTTGGGCTGGTCCGTGATTTTCATGCCACAATAGGAGACTGGCTGGGCTGAAAAATCCTGGGGCACATAAATTCCAATGCGCTCGGCCTGCTCGAGGAGCCAGGCGAAATTATTCCAAAAATCGGGGCCATGCCCGATAGACTTTGTGATGACATGGCCCATTTCATGAATGGCTACGAACGTCACTATATTTTCGTCGACGAGGGACTCATCGCCGTTCTCGCGCTGTCGGAGACAGAAGTGAATGGATTCGCCTTTGTTGACACTATAGGAGGTGAACTCGTCTTCGGGAGTCGCCTCGCCGAGCCTATGTGCCTCTGCATCAAAATTCTTAGAGAGTTGTTTGACCTGCGCCTTATCCGGAAAGGTGGCTTCAAGATGAATCTTCAACTTCTTCATCTTGAGACGAACCCGTGCCATCATATCGGCTGCGGCCTGTTTATCGGGCATGTCGCGGACCCTATAGGATTGCCCATCTACGTTGCTTTTTACATAGACCATTGGGAATTTTCCAAATCCAAAAAGGGATTTTGTTTGGTCAAGTGCCGATCCGAGGAGGCTTCCTAAATCCCCCATTCTGGTCTATTCGCAGACTTTCCGAAATCACGGCGTGACATCGGAAAGTCGTGTTTTGTGAGTTTATCTTATGATTAATGTCTAAGTGTCTGAAGACACTTATGCGATCTCACCCGTGACAAAGTCACGGGTTTGATGGCTAAGCAACGCTTACGCTATCTCCAGAGCGCGGCGGTTCACATCCGGCTCAATCGTCGGCACATTGAACACAGACACGGGCACCTGGGGATTCGGCGGCTCTGAGCGGAGTTGGTAGTTGGCATTCCGGAGACTCTGGCCCACGGTGTTCACGCCAATCAGAGCACCCGCGCTCAGGAAGTTCTTACCCTTCAGAGAGCCAGTGCCCATCGGATTCTGCTGCGCCCACAGGCTGTTCGGGTCCTTCGGAAGCAGTTCAGAAGGGGTCAGTTGGTCGCGCGGGTAGCAGCCAGACGGCGCCTCTGCGCTGCCAAAGTCCGCCGGGCCGGAAGCAGGCGTAGGTGCGACTTCAGGGGCCGACTTTACTGCGGCCTCGCGCTGCGGGCCAGGGGCAGACTCGCCTCCAGCCGGCTGGCTGTAGTTGCTCGCGGCAGACAGAGTCGCCTGGAAACCCTCGCGGCGACCCTTGAACATAGTGGGATGCAGATACGCGAGAGCAACAACTACTAGAGCCAGACCGGCCAAAACGAGTAGAGCCTGTAGACCTCCAATGTTAGAACTGGCCATTGTTCTTCTGTAATAGTGGGAGCCTATATTTTTCATTTCTCGTCTTCGTCAGACGAAAGTATAGAATCCTCCGCGAATTCGGAGAGTCCGTAGCGGTTGTAGTAGCGGAGTGCCAGTCGTTTTGCGCGGGCCTCTGCCGCCGCTGCCTGGAGCCGGGCCTCACGCACTTTCCGTAAAGCGCGTTCCTGTAGACTTTTCCGTATCTGTAAGGGAGCCTCCTGAGAAAGTGGTAACAGATCCGTTTCACCTCGCAAGGGTACATTAATTATCCCGTTTGGCAGGGTCTGCCCGGACGTTTCCGCTGCGTGATAGGAGACCTCTTCCAGAATCCACTGAAGTTGAATCGAGCGTGGTTCAATGAGTAAATGGTCGGGGCGCCACACTTGTCGAATACGATACTCCTGTCCAGCCGCCTTTGAATTCGCAGGATGTGTTCCAAAATCCCAGTTATGCGTCAAGTTCCGAGTAAATATAAATATGGGAACTTCTTTGTGAAACCAACGCTGGGAATATGTATCATATGAGTTCGCAATATTTGTACAAAATTCGCGAAAGACCTCATCTGTATCGGGGGGCGTCACCTGGCCATCCATTTCCCGGGAGGTATAGATTGCCACATAGGGTTCCTCAACAGATATGGGAACTTTATATGTATTATTTTCTAGGCGTATTGGACCTTGGAGTTCCATTTCTATTTCATGCGAATGCGCCCCGCGGTGGCTTTACGCTCTCAACAACCGGCGGCAAACGTTAGAGGCGACGCTACATCATGGCACAAAACCAGTCGACTTGGGGAAACCAGATGTTTCAGAAATTCATGGTCTATTTTGAAAAGGAGTCTGTACGAACGGCAGTCCAAACAAAAGTAATAGACCCAATTCTAAGTCATATCTTGAAGCAGATTTTTCCATATATTCTTTTGATTTGTATTATGTTTGTCCTGCTGCTCTTTTCAGTTCTCATTACATTGGGTGTCATCCTCTTTCAACGCCCTCTTGTCATTTCAACAGCCACCGCGGCCGCTCTGAATAGCCCTTTAATCCTATCAGAATAGATACAATGACCACACCGGGGACTCTTACTACATTTAATATGTCCGAATTGGGGAGTCTTGTTCGGAATTGGGTCCACTATGACAGCCAAGTTGTGGCATTAAACAAGCAAATGGCCGCTATCCGGAAAGCACGAGAGGAAAATGAGGAGAAAATTCTAGGAATTCTCGCTCGAGCGAACTACAATCAGGCGATCATACAAATTGCGGGAGGGCGTCTCGTTGTAAATGAAGAGAAACACTCACAGGCACTCACGTTCAAATCGCTTGAAAATATGCTTCACGAATATTTTCGGCAGCGCCCTGGCCCCTTTCAAGATGAAACGGCGGCCATTCTGAAATTCATAAAAGGGCATCGCCAGATGGAAATGGTGCGGCGTCTGAAAAAGATCATGACACCGGTGGCAGCGCCACCGCCACCTCCGGTCTAAAGTTATACGAACTACAATTCTATAGAAAGCATCAGCAGCACATCCTGGTAAGGCTTCACGGATAGAATGGCAGCAGGATACTGGTCTATGAAAAAAGACGGGGATTTTAAAGTATGGCTAAAGGAGCCATGCGTATGGGGGGCAACCGAAGAGCCCCGCTATCGGAGTATTCAACGATTTATTTACGAGGGTCTATACCCTTTTATAAAAGAAATGGGCTATGAGTGGATTTGTTCAGAGAAGGAACTTCAAAATCGGATCGCGACGGGCCTATTTGAAAATAGGTCAAAAACACACCTACAGAGCAACTGGTCCTATCTATGGTCATACGCCCCCTGTCAGTCAGAGGAACAGCGGGCGCATTTTCATCATGTGGTGAGCCGCCAGAGATGGGATGCTTTCTGGGCCGCGTGGGGGCAATGGACAGACGTATGTTTGGATGTCCCATATGGCCTCGATCGGCGTATGGATATTGAATATTATGTCTGGGGAGAACTGGATTTGGCCATTTCATCTCAGACACGTGAACTTGAGGAAATTATTCTGGGCGGGGAGAGCGACGAGGAAGACGTTCTTGGGAATCGCACAAAGCCCTCTGTTGATATATACATTCAAGAGGCCGATTACCACGGCTGGGGCGGTTATCGACACTAAGCCGCAGACCACTCCTTTGCATTGAAGGGCAGAACACCAATTGACGCAAGACGTTCCTTATACTCTTGCGCTTGTTGGTCCATCAAGAGAGTGGCCGTAGAGCGAGGCAGCACACCGCGCTCCTCCAACATCTTCTGGTCATTCGCCGTCTGGGACGGCTTTACGCCGTAGCAATTCACGCCGAAGCGCATCTCAGGATTGTCGAAGAATCCACCATTGACGCCAGGCCTTCCGCATGCCTTTTGGTCATCTTCGGGGCCAGTCTGGAGACGGGCGAACGTCTCCTCCTGTGTCGGATAGACGGCAGACTGCCCCTTGACCCATCCGTAATTACACCAGTCGGCACCCTTCTTCCACGCATCCATTACCTGGTCATATGTGGCGAGTTCAGCGCCCAGAGCACGACACATAGGCTCGGCGTCATAGTATGTGAACTCATTTGAACTTACATTGAAAACCTCTTTTGCAGGCGATCCAATAGGTAGTAGTTTACCAAGGAGACTGGACCCCGGAGATTCTCCTGCAGCGGGGGGCTCGGCGCCCGGTTCGGCTGATGTTGGCTCCGGTGAGGGAGCAGGGGGCGCGGCTTCTTTCTTTCCGAACATAGACTGAATTCCGTCGCTAATTTCCTTTGAATAGACAACAAATAGCGTCGTAGCGATACCTGCCACGATAATAAAGACAACTAGAGGCCAACCCCACCAGGGCATCGTAAAACCGGCGAGACCGACACTCGCATTGTTTGCGGCGGGAATGATGTTCTTAAAAGTATTATTTGCCGCATCAATCGCTGCATTTGCAGCATTCACGGCGGCATTTACTGCCGTATTGGCAGCCTTATTCACAGCCTTTGCGGCATTGTTCAGAGGTGCGGATGCGTTCCTTGTGGTGGTCGAACCCGTATTCGTCAGAGGCAGCAGGGAATTCACGACGGGAATATTTTTAGCCACATTTTTCATAGCATTCATAGTCGTAGTAGCAGCATTCGAAACCGCATTTGCCGCCTGTGTAGTTGTGGCCTGTGCATTTTTGGCGATAGCATTAAATAGATTTCCTGCCGGTTTTGATGAGTTATTCATCACTTCTAAAGTCAATCCCTATTTTTTGAGAACTGGCGTTGCTAACAATAAAATCAACCTGTTTGTTCATGTGTTCCATAAATGAGAGTATACCCACGTCCCAGTGTATGCCGTCCGGGGCCTGGCTCGGATACGCGAGCCCAAATCCCCACGCGTTCGGTGCTTCTGTCAGACGTCCCGTTTGACCATTATATCTTGCTAAAGAGGCTGGAACACCATTTACTTGAAAGAGGAACCCACTCCGTCTTTCGAACCCTATTGAGTAGACAATCCAATCGATAGTCAGTTTCGAGAGGTCCGTTGTATCAAACGGCAAGAGTGTCAGGCGATCCGGTTTAGATGTCATATAGGAGCGGGCGAGGGCGGCGCCGTCAAGTTTGAGGCCGTCATAGTCACCCTCATCTGAGAAGGAAAAGGGGGTTTCACCTTTATAGAGGCCGATTACAGATGCTGCCGTCGTTTCCAGCATATTTTTGAGAGCAAGTATACCGCTGTGACGGAGACCGACAACTGCGATATTCTGCCCTGGAAGAATATAGGGGCTTGTGCGCGCCGGGTCAAGGGCTATATCGAGCGGGATGGAGGGAATTCCGAGATCTAGGAATTTTGGCTCACCGCCGGTGGCAATTATCAGGGTCGTCGCGGAGATTGTTTTCTGTCCTGAAGCCGTCTTTATCGCAATATCCCAGACTCCGAGATTGGAATTCCAATTCGCGGACTGGACCTGACCCTGTATCTGCGCCGTCTGTTTCAAATATGGAAGTGCAACCTCATAAATCAATCGTATGCTATAGCGGAGAGGGGCCGGCTTTTCAAGGTCAAGAGTGCCAGTCCATTCAGGTAATACTATTTCAGGTAAACACCGGAGAATCGTATTTCGTGTCAACTTCCATGGAGTATTGCTGATGACATTTGGCCACTTTCGTAACAGATCTCCACCATCAAACTGGGGGTCCACTATAGTAATAGAGTCGAGTGGCATTCGTTTCTGGAGAAGAAGTATCAAGAGAAGACCTGTTACTCCTGCTCCAATTATACAAATGCTCATTGTGCGCTGCCTCTCTAATTGCCGCATCGCAAACATCATTACACGCCGTCTTCAGGCAGCGCAGAGCGCTGCCTTCTGAGGGCGTTTAGTGACATGCGTCACTAAACGCCGTCTTCATGCGCAGCGGAGCAGCGCATTCTGAGGGCGTTTAGTGACATGCGTCACTAAACGCCGTCTTCAGGCGCCGTGCGATTTCCTCCGCGCGAGTTGATATAGTCGCGCTGCTGAGGAGTCGTGCAGACACAACCGCCACCGCATGAGAACGACGCACCACAGCACTCAGGCTTGCACTGATTGTTCTTGAACATGAACAACGAATCCGGGCCAGGCTGGAACTCGGCACCCATCAGTTTCTCGTTGGGCGCCGTGTAGCGCCACTGACTCACAGAGTTACCCGTCGGCAGTTGCACGCCGTCATAGGCACCAATCGGCTCGTAGGAACTCTTCGCACCGGCGCTATTCTCCAATAGGTAAGACGTAAATGCCTCCTTCACAGGTGCGGCGGGAAACGTCGTGGTGCTCGTGCTCGTGCTCGTGCCCGCATTCGCGGAGGCATTACGAGACATCTGCGGCTCCATAGCGGCCACATTGCTCGCAGGGCCTACTCCAGGAAACGGGATCGTGGGGGTGGGAGCAGGGGCACTCGTGGTCGCAGGACTCGCCGCAGCCGCCGCCACGTTCTGGAATCCCTCACCGCGCCGCATATAAGGGGTGAGCGGATTGCGATACATGACCAGCAAATTTGCGATCAGAAGTAGGAGCAGCCCTGTGACAACGACCGCAACCTTCATGAGAACTTCTTCTGAGTGTCAATACTATTTTTCCCAAATCACCTCTAAAAAGCCTTGATTCCGAATTTCGAGCGCACCCAATTCCGATCCTTCTCAAATGTTCCCGCAGCCGCCGGCAGAGTACGCGTGGTGAGTTTCGCGACCGCATTCAACTTGCGATAGACACCGAGTGCACCGAACTCTGCCACCGCCTGCCGTAGGGCCTTGTGACGCGCATCCTCCGTAGCACGGAATGAATAGCCATGCTTCGCCAGTTCACCCTTTCGGAGAGGCCCAATCTTCTGCGGCCCCTTTCCAGGCTTCCCCAGATTCTTTACGCAACGGGACTCTACCGCCGTGGACTTCCCTTTCGGATAGACACGATACGTGGTTCCACTTGCTCGCCGGACAGTGAACCCCTTCTCGCGAACCGCCGTGCTGTATTTCCGAACATAGGCCTTGCGTGGAATCATGCCCGGAGGGCAGTTCTTCCGTGTTAAAGAACGGATAGACGGAATATGAACACCCTTTAGGCGCTGCGCCATGCGCTCGAGTGTCTTTCGTTTATGTTCTTTTGCCGTATTCTTGTATGTCGTTGTTGAACGAACACAACGGGGCGGGACTCGATGACCCGCCGCCGACGTATACGCACTACGCTTGTGATACCCCGCAGGACACCCCTTTGCCTCATTGTAAGGCAAACTCTTCTCAAAATCATGACCCTTATCGCTCATAGAAACCACCTCTACCCTTATATTGGGAATTTATATGCGCGATACTCAAATCATATGGGTGCATGACTATATCAATCTTTATATAGGTTATACAAAGGTCACGCTCTTCAGTTGACATATTTTCAAACGAGACACCCCCCTTTTCGAAATAGTCCATCAAATCGCTCGCTACAACCGCCTCTTGTGCCCCACCAGAGCGACTATCGTTTTCAGGGTCCGTTTCTATTATAATTTGCTCCAGGATATTCCCCAACTGCTGTATTTTATTCACGGCGTTATTTAATTTAGACGCCTCCTGATCCCCATCTGCTGCGAGTGATTCCAGAATCGACCCCTTTACATCATTAAGAGTTCTACGAAAACGAATGACTACCTCTGGCAGCGGCG
>JACCDX010959540.1_pt1 | contig 15848 bp, 11 predicted proteins | sample 7449681 | NCBI WGS metagenome assembly JACCDX01 (sample SAMN15323450, study PRJNA562643) | freshwater metagenome | isolation source: river surface water | place: USA:Blue River Watershed | collected 2017-08-18 | reverse complement strand
ACAAATAATGCTGTATCTAATTTAGAATGGTGCACTGTAAAAGAAAACAATCAACATAATGCTAATGTTGGACTAACTAAATTTTATAAAAGAAGGATAGCTCAATATGATTTAAAATTTAATTTAATTAAGGAATTTGATTCTATAGTAGAAGCTATGAAAGAAACGGGAATAACTTCAATAAAAGCGGTATTATATGGTAAACAGAGTCTTGCTGGAGGATATCATTGGGGATATTTAGATTAAATATAAAAGTATTTTAATTGTTCATTATTTAGGAAATTAATTTTATTTTTTCTTTTATAAAAAAATAAAATGTTAATGTAGTGTATAAAAATGGTGTTAATGAATTCGTCGAAAAACGCTCGTAATGCAGCTTCAATTATTAATCGCCCAAATTGTGGAGGAAATTCCAAGAAGTCCGGCCTCTCCCCATCTATTGGTTGGTTTATGTCATCTAATCCAACAATGATTGGCGCCACAAATACTCAATATGGATTGAAATGTATTCCTAACAGAACAGTTCAAACCCAAAAATACGGTTATCACGCCACTCACGGAGGAAACATGGGTTAAAATCCACTTTTAGGAAAATATTTATTAATTTATTTCATAATATATTAATAAATTCTCTTTATATTATTTTAATTATATTATAATTAAAATTAAATTTGATATTATATAATATATTTCATAAAAAATAACTTAATAACAAACTAACATATTCAAATATAAATGCTTATTAAAATTGATGTACGTGAAGCAGAATTATTAAAAAAATGCCAAGAGCTTGTTAGTTTTAATCCCAAATTTAAAGATATCAAAATCAGTTCTGAACAACTTCCTTTAGGAGATATTATTATTAATGATGAACAAAATGATTGCATCATAGTTGAACGCAAAACATTATCTGATTTAGCAGCCAGCATTAAAGATGGTCGATATGAAGAGCAATCTTATCGTCTTAATGGATTAAATCATCATAATCATAATATTATTTATCTTATTGAAGGAGACATGTTTCGTTTTAATGCGTTTAAAGATAGAATTGATAAGCAAACCTTGTATTCAGCAATGTTTTCATTAAATTATTATAAAGGATTTTCAGTTATGCGTACAATGGGATTAGATGAAACAGCACAAATGTGTTGTACTATGGCATATAAAATGGAAACTAACTTAAAATTAAATAAGTTTGGTTATTTTTCTAACAATAAACTAACAAATGATACAGTATCAGTAAACACATTAGAAGAAAATAATACAACTAAAGAAGAAAAAGAATATTGCTCAGTAATTAAAAAAGTTAAAAAAGAAAATGTAACTGCATCCAATATTGGAGAAATAATGTTATGCCAAATTCCCGGTGTTAGTTCAGCTAGCGCTTTAGCCATTTTACAACAATTTAAAACATTACCTAATTTAATTAAATCCATTCAATTAGATGAAAATTGTTTAAATAATGTTAGTACAACAGATGCAAATGGAAAATCTAGAAAAATAAGTAAAACAACTATATCAACTATTGTTAGTTATCTTAAAGAATAAGATATAAATTATATATTAAATATAATACAAATATTATATTTAAATGCCTCAAGAAGAAAATATAGAATTAGTTGTACATGATAATGTGCCAAATATACGCAATTTATTATGTATACCAGATCAAACACAATCTAATAAAAAACAAAATGATATAGATAATATATTAATTAAAATAAGAAAAAATTGTGTTTATTTAAGTATTTATCACAATAGAAAACATCATTTTTATAAAAATATATTATTTTGTGTATTCAGAATTCCATTAATTTTACTAAGTGGATTAAATTCATTTTTTGCAGTTGGATTACAAAATTATTTAGATCAAAAAACTATTTCATTATTGAATGCATTAATATCTTTATTTTGTGGAGTTTTAACAAGTGTTGAATTATTATGGCAATTAAAAGATAGAGTAGACCAAGAGCTTGAATCTCATAAAAATTTTTATAAATTAAGTACAGACATATTTAAATTTTTAGGTTCAAGCGAAGAAAACAAACAAAATAGAAATGATTTTTTAACTGAAATATATAATTTATATCAAAAACATATAGCAACCGCAAATGCGATTAATGTATATAGACGAGGATTTTTAGATGAATTGGAATATATTGATAATATTGATAGGGAAGATGTTATTGAATTTATTCAAAAAAAACGTGATAAAGATTTAAAAATATATTATTGCAGTGAATGTTGTATATAAAATTGATTTTAAAATAATATAAAAACATTATTATAAATATATTTATAATAATGTCAGAACAAAATATTCAATCTATTATGAAAGATATTGAAAATAAATCTACAAATATGGTTGCAGTTGCTTTACGATCAGGACAAATTGGTCCGCCTTCTAGACAATCAATTAACCTTTTAGAAAATATGGGTAGATCAGTTTGTAACGAATTTAAAGAAAGAGTAGGTCGTGAACCTACTTATTCTGAAATGCGAGCTATGTGGGGCTAAAAAATATCTATCTTCTTCTATTTGTTCTTCTTCTTTTGTTAGTACGTCTTCTTTTATTTGTTTTTTTATATCTTCTTCTTCTTGATCCACCTTTTTCTTGAGGTGGATAAGAAGTTGCTGAAGTTCTATCAGGCATTAAAAAAGAATTAATATATTGTCCTAAATGTGGAGGCAATCCTTTTTGACGCGCTACCTGTTGAGCTGGCAATCCTGATGTTACATCTCTTTTTACTACATTCCAAAATTTCGGAATGTTTCTATTTTTAAAAGCTAATGTTTGTGCATCATCCTCATCATTATCAACATAAGCAAATGTTACATTAGTTCTTTGCTGTCCATTAAATATCCAAGGTATAGTTTGTATTGGATTTGTTGATGTTACTTCTTTAACATCAGAAAATAAAAATCTTTTAAATTGTTCTCCAGTTACACTTGTTAATTTACCTAAAAGAGCAGGAGGATAATATCCTTTTTCAACAAATGTTGTAGATGGTTTAATATAGTATAATTCATCTATATTTAACCATTGTACTGGAACTGGTTCACCACTAAAAAAAAGCGACATAAATATATATATATATATTTAGAATAAATATTATATTTTCTAAATATAATGAACGACGAAATGTTTAAGCTAATTGGTATAGTAATTGTTGCGGCATTTATTATTTATATGATTATTAAAATGTTTCAATTACAAGTCCGAGTTGTTGAAGGTTTAACGAACAATGATGGTAGCACTGGTGCTACAACAGGTGAAGCCGGTACATCTTCTAGTTATGCCGCTGCTGTTAAAGCTCAAGTTGTTAAACTTCAAGATGAATTACTTATTTCCAAATATAGAAAAGATTATGAAACAGCCATAATTAATTTAGACGATTATTTCAGCTTCATGATGTTAAAACAAGTACTAAATATGAAGACAGATGGAACAGCAAATATTGAGGCAGTTAATGCATTAAATGCATTAAAAGGAGCGAAGGATAGTTTGAATGCAACTATGAAGTTTTTAGATAGTCAATAAACTAACAAATAATATTAGTAATTTTAATAATATTATTTTTTTATCATTTTATTTTGTGCGTGTTTTTCTTAAAATTTTTTTCTTCATATATTTAGTATGTTTTTTGTTATTTGTTAGTTTAGCACGTTTAGTAAAATAATGACGACGCTTTTGTTTTTTGGTTCCACCTGAGTTTCCTTGTGTTGTTGGAGTTCGTCTTAATTTTTTAAATGGACTAAGTTGTTCTTCATCTGTTGGTGTTGGTGTTGGTGTTGGTGTTGGTGTTGGTGTTGGTGTTGGTGTTGGTCTTTTTACCAATTCAGATTCAGATAAATTTGTTGGTGTTGATCCTTTAAAAAATTGTTGGTTTTGCATTAGTGGTGTTGCACCTGTTTCATCAACATCCGAATTTTGCCCTTCCGTAACAACACTAAGACTAGTTTGCGCTACAGGTTGTTTTACCTGTTCTGGTGCCACCTGTGCATCTCTACGACCACGCATAAGATTAACTAAGCCTTCAAACACACTAAAATTAAAAAATTTTGTTAGTTGTGTAACTTTTATATCTTTTTTTTGTTTTTCTTGTGTTAATTTTTGCAACTTATTATTTACATCATTTAATTTAGAATTTATATCTTTTAATTCTTTTTGAGCAATTTTTATTGCCTCTTTATTTGCCGTTTTATTTTGATTTTCTATTTTTTTCATTTCTTCTTTTTGTTTTTTTATTTCTGCTTTTTCTGCAGCTTGCCTTACTTTTAATTCTTCTCTGTCTTGTTTAGATAATTTTGCACCCTTAATTATATTAGATATTCCTTCTCTAACACTTTTTAATTTTGAAATTAATGTTGTATCTGCAGAAGGAGCTTGAACCATTTTTTTTGCTTCTATTATTTCTTCTTGCTCTTTTTTTCTTGTATTTAAATCTTCTTTTTCTTTAGATAAAGAATTTAACTGATTTTCAATATTTTCTAAAATATCATATACATCTCCTACATCAGCAACAGATTTTCTATTAGAAACACGCTGGTTTTCCAATCTTCTTTTTTTAGCTATGGCCTCTTTTTCTATTTCTGAAAATAATTTTGTCTCATAATTTTCATTTTGTTGTATTACATAATTTATATATCTATCATAATTTGATATTATATTTGATTTGATGTCATTATTTAACATTATATTAAAAATATTTTCACAATCTGGGTTTGCATCTGTATTACAATGCTTCTCTAAATTTAAATTATTTATAATATTTTTATAATTTTCTAATTTATTTATTATTATATTAGTTGCATTTTTATACGCATTTAATAAACCATCAACAACATCTAATTCATCAAACATATTATGAATTAATTTATCTAAAGCACTAATTGATTGTGGAACATTACAACTATTTTTTATCATTATTTCGTTTAATTTTTCACTATTTATAGTTAATGAAACAGCCTTACTTATTTCTGAATTTATAAATGCTTCATAAATTTTTTTCATATTTTCACTTACATCATTATTATAATATGTTAAACTTAACAATAACATTCTTAAATCCATTATCAATTTTTCTTGTTTTTCTAAAATTTGTTTTTTATTTTCATTATTGTCATTATTGTCATCAACTTGGGTTGCATCAATATCTATGTTACCATTTATAATCTCATTTATTTTATTTACATATTCTTCATAATCATTTAATAAAATATTAGAACCATATGGTTCTAATGTTGGATTTGTTTTTATTAATATATTTTTAACTAAATCTCCTATTATTTTATATTTTTTTTCTATTTGAACATCCGGTGTTTCAGTATTAGCTGCTGCCAATATAGTTTTTCTATTTGACATTATTCCCGTCGATTTTTTTGATAAATAATTTAATTTTATATTATCGGATATCTTATAAAATTCTTCTGACATATCTTTATCTTCATATAATGAATTATGTGGTGTCTTTAAAATAGTAAATGCGGGAGTATTTTTTTCCAATGATTCGCCAACTAATATACGATCTTTTGTGATCATAAATACATTTTTATTTAAAAATTCACCTTGATCAGCTACTTTCTCATATACTTCATTAATTTGATTCCTATCATCTTTACTTTCTTCAGCAGCACCATATGGAGTTTCAATTGGTAGAGAAACCCATTCTTTTACATAATCTATATTTTCACCAGTAACTATATAATTCATGCATTCACATGTTAGACGTTGATATTCATCTCCACATGATTTTAAATATGATAAAATTGTAATGAACATATTTTTTCTATTATAATCATTAAATCTAAATGAATTATGCGTTATAATAGTTTCTACTATTTTATATAATCTATTCCATCGTTCTTTTTCTTTGGTGGCATCCTTAGATTTTGCTTGATTATTATTAAACATATTTGCATATTCATTATTTTCATAATAATAATTTATAATAGCTCCTTGTACTGAATAAACAGAACTATCTCCATAATGCCAATCAAAACTTGTATTATTGAATAAATTAAATTTTATTCCAATTATTTTATCATTTTCAATTATATAATCAAATGAATATACTATTTTTGTATCATCAATAAAAACATTAAGTAATTGATTTATTCCATATATTGAACATATATTTATTGATTTGTTTAATAAATTTATATCTATATTTTGGTCCGAAAAATTTTGTTTAATATATCCATTTTCAATATCAAAACTAGAATTAGTAAGAGGATCAATCAATTTTGCAGGTGTTTTTATTTCAAAGCTATCATTTTTAGACATATCATCCATAACATCCCTCACACCTTTTTGAATATAGTTAAATAATTTTGTTTTTAAATCACTTTCGTTGGTGTCTGACCATAATTTATATAAACTCTGTTGTTTTGTTGCTAATGCAATACCTAATTTTTCTAAACTCATATCAACCATATTATATCCTAATTTACTATCTATTACAACATTATTATTATTAGGTCTATTATCTGATGTTATACTTAAGTGTATATCATCTTCTGTATCATCTTCTTTTATAAACATTCTTTGTTTATTAAAATATGTATTTATATTTTCAAAAAATTTATTTTGTTCTGTTTCTTTATCTGTTTTACATGTAATTTCAGTTATGGGTAAATAATATAAATCATTTGCTATATTGTTACAATATTTTATTAAATTATCAATAATAGTATATACATAAGTTGGTTCATCATGTTTTATATCATATGCTTCACGTAATTGATCAAATATTTTTTTATCAACTATATCTTTATCATTTTGTTCAGGATTATTATTATAATTTTGAAGTATAGTTCTCCAAGTATTAACTACTATTTCATATATAGAATTAGGACTATCATAAAAATCTTTATAAATATTATTAAAAACAGAGTTTGTTATATTATAATGCATATTTATATTTTTTGGTGCACGAGCTGTATCTTTACCAAAATCATGAGACCATTCAAATAAAAATTTTACATATAATAATTGATTTCTCATGCTTATTTGTTCACATGAACCACCCATTTGCTTTAAGCCAACTGGTTCTATTGAATTTTCACTATATTTATCAACAAGTTTTTTTATTTCATTTACAAACTTTGGATCATAATTTATTTCTTTATTTACTTTTGTTTCATCATACACATTAACCAAATAATAAAACATATTTTTCTTTGAATTATTTGAATCACTTTCATTATCAGTACGGGAAGGTGAAAAAGGTAGCTGCTTAAGAGGCATAATTTCTTTTCCTGGTGGAGTTTTATTTGGATTTGTTGAATATTGACTTTCTTGACTTGGATCTTCCATATCTGTAGCTTGAGTATTAATATTGTTATAATATTGTTCTGATGTAAAATATTCAGGAAAATACTTTTGTAATAAATTTTTTTCTGGGGTATTAGATTGATTATATTTTTTAACTAAATTTTGAATTTGTAGATATAATTCTTGAGGATTAACTTTATTTAACCCTGCAGCTACGTCAACTTTATTATTAATTGCATAATTGTAATTTACAAATAAGTCACTTATTTTATCATAAACTAATTCATTAATTGAATTTGTTGTCCATGATAAGTCTAAAATATTTTGAATTTTTATAATAATATCATTATTTATTACATTATATAACACATTTGAATCTATATAACTAACAATTTCGGGAAATAAATTTGATAATAATATGTGTGCACTAACATAATTTATACATGTATTATATAATTTTAACATATCACTAATACTATCATCATATAATGAAATAAACATTCCAGCATAAGTATATAATACATTATATTTATTTTTTTTAATAACATTTAAATTACCATTACTTGATGCTGTTACGTCAGACGATGAATTACGTTCTGATAAATTATCTGGTAGAACATATGGTTGAGGTTGAGATTGAGGTTTATTGGAAATGGTCTCATCATCTGATGCACTATCACTATATGATCCACTATCTGATGCACTATCTAATCCAATATTTGATGTATTGTCTAATGCATCATTTATATCATTACGTATATTATCGGGTTGTAAACACAATTTTATCATTGTTTCTATGTGTTTAAGTTTAATAGTATCATCATCAGACCCAGCTGTTTTATCATTTTCATCAACAATTTCATTAATATTTTTTTCATCAATATTTTGCAAAGAGTTCATTAAATTTGTTAGTGCATCTTGACTTTCAAATAATTTAACTTTTTGAATATATGGTAACATTTTTTGAACTCTTTGGGCCTTCATATCATCATCGTCTTTCGCATCGTCTATTACATTTTTTAAATTTAAATAATAACTACTATCAATACTTTTTTCTATAGCAATAGTTGGAAGTAAATCTAAAACATTAAAAGTATAACTATTTGCCAATCTATATAAATATTCTTCAGAAACTTCTTCACTTAATTCACTTGCTCCACAAATATTATCTTTTACCAAACCTTCTAAAATGCCCCATTTTGGCTCTATTTCATCAAAAGGTAATAATTCGATACTATTATCTGTATAAATTTTATATAAATTTATTTTATTATTTAGTTCCATTATAATATACATACAAATTTTATTTGTATATTATTCTTATATTTATGTAAAACTTATGCAACCGCTATACTTACTTCATTTCCTTTATAATATCCAGTATCTACTAAAGCTTGAGTATATTCTGGGCCACCCCAATTTGGATCCATCGCATTATCACTAAATAACATATTATAATTTGAATTCTTTACCGCATCTAATGGCGTCATTTGACCAACATAATAGCTTGTCTGATCATATGCTGGATAAGAATTTTGATTATAAGGTGGATCATTACGTGTCGCATCTACTAAAGGTGTATATCTAAGAGGAGGTGGAACAGGAGGTAAACCACCTTGAGGATCAGATACACTTGGTCTTACTTTATAAACGCGTTCACCTTGCGCATCATAACTATTTTGTAAATATAAAACGGGACATCTAATTCCAGCACCACGTTGCCATTCTAAAAATTCAGTATATTCTTCTAAATCGTTAAATTCAATTGGATTTACACCAGGAACTTCAACTAAATTAGTATTATATAAATAATATTTGGAGCCTTTTTGAATTAAAAGATTTGGACAACGCTGTTCTCCATTATTAGATGTTAAACCTTCTAATAAATGTTGTTTTCCACTATAACTAACATAAAAATATAATCCACCTAAAAATAATAAAATTGTTGCAATAATTTTTATAAATTTTTTGTCCATATTTAATCTATATTATACTAACATAAAAAAACTAACTTAAATATATCCTTTTGAATAATAATATTATTATGTCTGATGATGAATTATACTCACTTATACCTTTATTTATTATTGTTGCTACATCTAGTTATGGAATTTTATATCTAATTATACATATTATGACTTCCTAACTTTACAAAATGGAATTGGACCTATTTTATAACAATCCATTGGATCCCACTTACCTGTCTTCCAATTATATTGTTTTTTTCCAGTTTCTTTACTAAAATCTATTCCACCTATATTTAATCCAATTGTATTTAATAATCCACCTTTTTGTAAATGTTTTTTGGTTTTTTTATTAATGGTATATGTACGTTTTTTAGTTTTTTTACTTTTTTTTCTTTTGTTAGTTTGTTTTTTCTTATTTATTTGTTTTTGTTTTCTTTTGTTAGTTTGTCTTCTTCTTTTACCTCCAACACTTGTAGATTTGAAAACATAATCAAACATTTCATCTAATTCCGGAGGAGGATTTTGTATTCTTGCATTAACTGCTTCTGCAAATTGAGTTCTATGATCATCTAAAGTACTGGCTTCTTCTGCCGTGGGATTTGGAAATAATTCTTGTAAATGTCTGTTGAAACGTAATGTAACAAAATTTCTATAATAATCCATATTAATTTGTCTATTATTAGATGATGGGGGATCTTCTGATACTCTTAATTGTTTATACCATTCATCAGTAAAGGTATCTAATAATTGTTCATAATTAACATGAAAAATATTATTTATTATAGCATATAAATCCATATAATGATTTTGCGTATAAACGGATTGTCCTTCAAATGTTTTTGCTAAATCACCTAACAAGGTCCATAAACGTTCCATTGCACCTTTAGGACACGACATTACTCGACCTTTTTTATAAGAAACGGTTGTTTCCCTTATAAATCCACGAACATATGAATCTATAAAATTAGGTGGTTGAGCTTGAACAAATGCGAATATTAATACAACAAATTCAGCTAAATTCATATTATGGTATCGTATACGTGTAAAATTTGTATATTGTAAACAGCTGTTCATTATTGCGTTTAAATCTGTTATATATTTTTGTCTATCTTCTTCATCCACGTATCTATTTATAAATTGAATTAATGTTTGTTTTAAATAATTTGAAAAATCTTGCATAGATTGGGTATGTTGTAATCCTTCATTTAAAAATTGCGCAGCTTGTGGATTTGTATTAACAAATGCATTTAAAAAACCTATTAATTCTTCTTTATTTATATTTTTAGAATAATTATGAATTTCCCATGCATCATCCTCTTTTTCATCTTTTCTATTATTTTGTCTTGTTAATGTAGCCTGCTGTTGTGGCTCTTCTTCTTCATCTAATTCAGTTTCTTCTTCCTCGTCGTCTTCCAACTCATTAACTGCTGCTTCTAATATATCTGAATATGCAGTAGACAGTGCTAAACCCCATTCTGTTGGGGCATTTGTTAGTTCTCCTTGTTGATTTGTAAATTCTAATAATCGATGTACATCAGTATAATAATCATCAAAAAAAGCAATATTTTGTTCAGCCAATTCATCAAAATTATCATCTTGTGGCGTTATCATTTGAATTATATCTTCTGCTCTAGTATTTTCACCATATAAGTTTCTTATTTGATCAGGTGTCATATGTGCTAACTGATTATATGTAATTATTTGATTAAATGGCAATACAACCTCTAAATCATCGTCTATATTTGTTGCTCTAACTCCACCATGTCGACGTAAAACATTTAACATAATATTATATTCATGTAATGTCATATCAATTAATGAACCAGGAACAACTGGACCGGAAATATCAGTTGTTTGGTTATTATTAGATTGAGATATAGGTTGATGACGTACTGCCTCAAAATTATTTGTTCGAATATTTCTTTGTAAATCCATTATTGCTCCATATAATAATTCACCATGTTCCGTAACATTGTTAGTTAATGTGCCATTTTCATTGGTATGTAATAATAACATTCTTAATGCTCTTTCATAATCAAAATTATCTCTATCACTAAAATTATCTGAATTAGGATGAATTGCAAAATAAACAGAAACTGGATTTGCAGTTTGTCCTAATTGTAATATTTCATCTGGTGTCATATTCATTAATCTTGAATAAGAATATTGTTCTAATTCATTTGCTGGGGTTACAATAGTATTTCCATTGCGAACACCCCCATTTGCTAAAAGTTCATTAAAATGACGCGTATAATTATCTAATATTGATGTTAAATATGAACTAACATTGTTAGTTTGGGTCCTTCTTCTAACATTTCTTTCATTTTCGCTCATTTAATATCTAATATATATTTTGATTTTATTATTTTATATTTAGTCTAAATAAATATATAATATAATTATATGACAGAAAAACTGAAAAATCAAGAAACTTATAAAAATACACCATTTACACAGGAAAACTACAATGAATTAGTTTCCGAAGAGTGTCCCATATGTTTTGATAATTTATTTGATGAAACTCAATTTAACAGCAATCATATTCCCGTTGAACTAACAAAATGTAGCCATCGAATGCATAAAGATTGCATTGATGCGTGGTGTGGAAATACAAAAATGGGTTCAAATTGTTTATGTCCCGTATGTAAAGAAAATATAGAAAATTCTAATCCTCAATATATAAGTTTAGTGACAGAATTTAGTAAACTCAAAAGAGAAGTAGAAGGAATTCCAGAAGATATTCCGGTATTAAATACTGGTCCAAATGCAGCAGCAAGTGTTACTGAGTATGAGTTAAGACAAGCTGCCAAAGAGGCGGAACAAAAATCTAAAAAGAAGGGAAAACCTGTAGCTGAAGAAATAAATGAAGATGAATTATTAAATAATGCCATTGCATCAGCCCAAATAAACGATGTGCAAAATGAAGTAATTGATGATACAAAGATACCAGGTGTAAGTGAAAGAAGAATAAATGAAATTGATATATTATTAAAAAATACATTTAATAAAGACTATTTAAAAGAAATAAGAGATGCAGCAGCATCAAGCGATCCAAAAACAAAAATGTATAGCGTACAGCAGCAATTAATTTTAGATAATTATAATATATTAAAAAATAAACGCAAATCAAATGAAGAAAAAAGACAAGCATTAGAAACATTAGCTGCGTTATTAATGTCATCTGGCGCATATAATTTTGATACAATAATATCATATGTAATGTATAGATATCAAATGTATAATCCGGAATTAAATTATATAAGTAATTTTATTAGTCCTGATTATATGTCAAGACTTTCTCCAAAGGATTATGAAACGCTTGAAAAACAAAATAATTTAGTTTATAAACAGAAAAAAACACTATTTGATCCGAATACAACAAAAGAACAGAAAGATATGGCGGAAAGAATTTTAAGAACAATGTTAACAAAACCATCAGTATTAAATGATAATATTGATTTAATTTTACGTATGTATGAAAAATATAGAAAAAGAAGAGATATATCAGCCCAAATAGCCGGTAAAAAAAGAAAGACAAAAAGAAGATATAAACGAACAAATAAATCTATTAAATCTAACAAAAAAACAAAGACAAGAAAACAAAGTAAAAAATAGGTATATATTTTTTTCTAATAAAAATATATAATGATAATTAAGCATATAAAAGATAAATCAAATGTTGATGATATAGATAAATATGTTAATGATGGTAAACATGTATTTGTGCTAGTTTATATGGTTGGTTGTGGACCTTGTAATGCTACACGTCCAGAATGGGCTAAATTAGAAGGAGCTTTAAAAGATCAATATGCAAATGAAGATGATGTAGCAATAATAGATGTTGATCAAGAATTAATATCAGGTGTAAATTCACTTGGATCAGTAGAAGGATTTCCAACAATGAAATATATTAAAGGAGATAAAGTGGAAAGTTATGAAGATAGTGGAATAAAAAATACAAATAGAAGCGTAGATTCATTTATAAACTGGATTGAATCAAAAATAACAGATACAGTTGCAAATGATAAAACAAGTTCGCCTCATCATGTTGCAAAACGTTTATCAAAATCACGATCAAAATCTAGATCGCAAAAAGGTGGTAAACGAAGACGTCATTGGACAAAAAAATATAAAAAAAGTATAAATTGTAAAAGACCAAAAGGATTTTCACAAAAACAATATTGTAAATATGGTAGAAATAAATAAACCTTTATAATATTGGATTTTTATTGGTATTATTTGGATCTGTTTTAATTTTTAAATAATTTAAATATGTATCGTCACGTAAATTAGGTGCATTCCATTGTGTTAAATCCATATTATTAGTGCATCCTTCTAACATATTATCAATATCTGTTGCATTTTCTAAATTCCAATTTTCCAAGGTTTTTCCATTTACATTTGAATATGCGAATGTTTTAACCATTGTTTTAATATTTTTTACGTCCCATTTAGAAAAATCAACTGAACCAATATTTTTACACATATTAAACATTTCTGATATTGATTGGACATTAGATATATCCCAATTTTCTATTCCTTTTCCTCCATAATTACTTGGAGAAAACATTGATGCAAAACTTATTGCATTTTTTGTATTCCATAAAGATAAATCAAGATCTTTTATATTATATACACTTTGAAATGCCATATTAAACTTACTAACATATTTTACATTTAAATTTTCTATAGCTAAAAGTTCATTTGCATCAGATAATTCTCTAATAATATTAATTAATGTCATATCTGATGCATAAGAATAAAATGAGTGCTCTTGAGTAGTATGATATGTAACTTCAGTATGTTGAGTTCTAAGATGTAGTGTCATTATAATATTTCCTAATTTAAATGGTATTCTAAATGATTTATTTAATTCTGCATCATAAATTTGCTTTAAATATTGATTATTAGAAGTTTTATAATCGGGAAATAATAATGAAAATATATCATGAAAATGCATAGTTTTAAGATTAAAAAATCTACCATCTTTAGAACTATTAGACATACTTTCTAATTCATCAATTGACATTAATAATTCAACAAATTGATTAAATCTGTTAGGATCTTTTAAATCATTAATAGTTCCGGTAAATATATTTTGAAATAAGTGTTTTTGTTCTTGTGTAAAACCTTTATTAAGAAGGCTAACTAACAAAGTTGGATTAAATTCATTTGTATTTGTATCAAAAGATATTAATTTAATAAGTTCAAATAATCCGCGTTCAGTACAAGCTGAAAAATTAAAGGGAGTATTTGGTCTAATATTTATTTCACATGTATATAAAGTTTCTTTTGGATAAATATCAAACAATGAATTTGGATTAAAATTAATATACTCATTTTCATTTAAATTTGTTAGATTTTTAATGAAATTAATTTTAGAAATTGGATATAAAAAAGAATTTCCGGCATATTCGTTGTATTGTTTTAATGTTCGTTCTTTAATATAAAATAAAATAAACGCATTAACGGCATTAATACCAAATAAATTTCCGTATTCAACTTGATATCTTCTTCCACCAATTGGAATATTATTTTGTGTATGGCTATAAATTTTTGTTAAAAACTCAAAGAAATATCGTATTTTTTCTAATTCAGCATTATCTTGATTTAAATAATTATTAATATTATCAATATCTTGAGATATTTGTTTAGGTTGTTTAATTATGTTTTGTGAATTTCTAATTTGATTAATAATTTTGGTTTTTAGTTCTTCAGATTTAGTTGGATCATTTTGAATATTAAGAATTTTAGTTTCAATTGTTTCAGTGGGTTTATTAAAATTTAGTTTAGGTTGTAATTTATTGTAAAAACTATTATTTACTTTTTCTTTAGTAGATAAGCTGCTAAAATTGGGAATATTATTTTCTTCAGCATCAAGTAGTTCAGATGATTGTGTAAACTTACGAAATAATTTCATTTCATCAGATAAATTAACATAATTTTGTTCAGAACCAAAAATTTCAATTATGTTAGTTGAATTAAATTTAGGTTGATTTTTATCTAATACAAATTTTAAAAATTCTTTAAATTTATTTGCAAATGAAAATTTATTAAATAAATTTAATTTAGGATTTAAACCAACATAATTTCCAAATTTATCTATTCTAATAGGACTTTGTTCTCCATATAAATATAGTTTTATTTCATATACTATTCTATATAATGTATCTTTGGGTCGTTTCATAAGTACAGCTGGATTATGATGATTAAACATGTTAGCAATTGCTATAATAAAATTAATATAATGAATATATAAAGGTAAACCTCCAAATGAAAATTCAAGTGTATTAATATAAGATAAATCAAGATCTAATTCATAATTTTCCAAATATTTATTTTGTTCAGTTAAAAAGGGGATTTTATTTTTATAATTAATATGTGCATTATATTTGCGTTCAAGTTCGGTAGCATTACTTGGAGTTGGGGTTGGTATTTCATTAAATTCGAATGTATTTGTTAGTTGTATCCATTGTGAATTTGGTTTATATGGAGTTATAAGTTCATCATTAAAAATAATGTTAAATATATCATAAGGAAAAAAATCAGGAATAGTTCTATTTTGGTAAATAATTTGTGGTAATTTTCCTCCTTTATTGATGTTT
>JACCDX010733766.1_pt1 | contig 15848 bp, 17 predicted proteins | sample 7449681 | NCBI WGS metagenome assembly JACCDX01 (sample SAMN15323450, study PRJNA562643) | freshwater metagenome | isolation source: river surface water | place: USA:Blue River Watershed | collected 2017-08-18 | reverse complement strand
GCGGCGACGGAGAACAAAAAAAAGAGGAGGGAGTATGGGGAAACCTAAGTTTCCCTCACTTGATATACATGTCTTCATGATCGGTATCTTCCTCTGGGGCAATTATTTCTGATTGTTTCTTTTGTTCATCTTCCGGAATATCATCTATATTTGGCCAATTAATTTTAGGTCTTTCTGGTTCAGATTTTTTGGTTACTGTAGGTCCTTGTTGCTGAACTTGAGTAGCCCCTACTTGTTTAGATCTTCTTGATTTTTGTTGTTCTAAAGTTTGAACTTGGACGCTTGGTTGATATTGCATAGTTGGAGCTTGTACCTGTACTGGAGCAGGAGTTGGAACTTGAATTGGAGTTACAGGTTGTAAGTTTTTAATTGCTAATTGTGTTTCAAGATGAATTACATACTTCATTAAATTGTTAATTTGCTTGGTATACATTTCTTCTATAAGTTCACATTTAAGAATTTCTCTTTCAAGTAACTCTTTTGTGTTTAGTGTTTTTTGTTCTTGCTTTTTAGCATATAATTTGTCGGAAAATCTATTTTGTTCCATTTTTAACTTTATTAATAAAGTTAACAATCTTTTAAATCGGTTTTTTATGCAGACCACTTGAGTCTAGCCCATAAGTATATACTCATACAGACCGCGACGGGCCGAATGGCTCGAGGAACATCGCGACTTCGTCGCGTCTAGAGTGTAGAGTGTAGAGAACTTTTACTTAGAACTTATAAATAAACTCTTAAGTCTCTGAAGTAAACTCTTTTGTTTAGTTTCTTGCTGAGGTTCAGGAGCTTGAGGTTCATTAGATTGAGGTTTAGGAGCTTGAGGTTCATTAGATTGAGGCTCAGAAGCTTGAGGTTCGAAAGGTTTAGGCTCGGAAGCTTGAGGTTCTAAAGGTTGAGGCTCGGAAGGTTGAGGCTCGGAAGGTTGAGGTTCGAAAGGTTGAGGCTCAGGAGCTTGAGGTTGCTCGGAAGGTTGATGTTCAGGAGCTTGAGGTTTAGGATGTGTTCCATAAAGCTGAAATAATTGTTTTTGTGATAATTCATTAGAAGCTTGTTGTATTGAACATTTTTTAAGTTTTTCTAACCATTCTGTATTTTCGCGTGTACACTCTCTATCGCGGTCTATAACGCCAGATTTTTCTGAACGAATAGAATCTAAAATAACACTTTGAGTACTTGCAAACATTTTTATAGTCTTTTTATATTTTTAAAACATATATAAAAAATCACTTTTTACAGACCGCGACGAGCCGAATGGCTCGAGGAACATCGCGACCGAGCTTGCCGAGGGCAAGTCGCGTCTGGAGTGTACACTCTACACTCCAGATCCCTGTCGTGGTCTGTAGTCTATAAACTCTATTTTTTTGATATACATTCTTCTCTACAAATATCTGTATGATTAAGTCCAGATATACATTCTTCGTTTGACCAAGTTTGAATGCAATATTTAAATTGATCAAGATCGCGTCTCTCTTTTATTAGACATTTATCATAACATTCAAAATACTGTTTGTTTATTTCATTGCAATGTTCTTTACACTCCAGTTCGTCGTGGTCTGTAGAAAACATCTTTGTACATTTTGCATACTGTTGTAATATCACAGCCCAAGAATCCATTTTTAAGAAATTCTTATTGCTTTAAATTTATATTGATAATTATATCCCACAATGAGCGATTGGACCTATCGGGAGCGCAGTGCCCTCTGGAGGGGAGGAGCCTCTGAGGTGTCAAATGCCTCAAAGAACATCATGATTGGTGGACTTTATTCCAATCTGGAGTGTAAATACAAATTTAAAGTAATATAGGCATGTATTAATCTATCATAAACTGTAAACAGAATTGATTTAGAGAATGAATCAAGAACAATTTATTCCAATGATTGCTATATTATTTTCTATAATGAGCAGAATTATATTCATGTATCTTATTTATGTAAATAAATCAAAAAATTCAATCAGTTTATTATTTAGTATATGTTCTATTATTAGTGGCAGCATGTGGTTATTTGTGTTTATTAATACAAATAATACACTACTTATTATAAGAACATCTGTCGAACTTATGACATCTGTATTTTCAAGCATGTATATTATTAAAAATAAAATGGATTAACTATATTGTCAAAAATAGATTTTACAGCTTCTGGCCCCCAGAAATATATATTTAAATATATATTATTTAATTATCAAAATGTACTTACATAATATTCTTGAGTCCGAACCTGAAAATATTGATCAAGTGCATTTTGAATCAACAGATGGAGAATTATTATCAACAAAACCTATTGAGTTTTACACAACTCTTGGAATTTTACGAAGAACACTAATTAAGGCAAATATTCCTATAGAACTTCTACCTGGGCTAATAGATTGTATTTTTGCCATATACATTAGCCAACACACTCTGGAGAATCCAGAAGTACACATGGATTTCGAAACAGATGGTTATGCGATTACAGAAATGTCAAAAACTTTAGTAATTTCAAGATACATGTTTGATCTTAAACATGGTATTGAAATTGAATATTTATCGAGACCTCGTAGTACAGTCTGGAGTATAAAAAAAGTTTCACAATACTCATACGGGGAGTTACACGGTAAACAACTTGAAATTTATTCAATGAACCACAGACACTTATCTAGAGAAACATGGATTCTTAGAGAATCTAATTGGGTCCATGGTGAACTCCGCGGACTGGTGACTCAATGGTGTCTTAGAGGATCTCCTGAACAAGGCTTTGAAAAAACAAGTGTGTATACTACTGGACATTGGATCACACGCAACGATGAGAAAGTACAAGTAGGAGAACATATAACTTATGTTATGCATAGTGATGCACCTTATGATAAATATATCTTTAATGATGAAGGTGAAAAATTAAAAATAATTAGATACTGGAACAATGGAACATGTTGTCATGAAATTGAATACATTAACAAAAACATATACAAAGAAATTGCCTATTACACATCAGGATCTATTTGCAGAAAAGGAAGTTATTATATACAGTCAGAACACAGTCCTGGAAAACCTATAGGAGACCACATTGAATATTCTCCAGAAGGACATGTCACAAAACAAGAGTATTACCCTGAAACTGTATAATAAACAAATTAAGCATGAAACACGATACCTCTAAATTCAAAAAGTGACTTTCTAAAAGGGAGGGGTGGTAGGGGAACCGTACGGTTCCCTACTACAATGTACAAAAGATATTTCGATAAATTCTCTAAAACAGCTCTTAAATTAAATAATTACATGGCAAAAGAAAGACCCATGTTTCCTCAAAATTTTACAAGATGGGCTGTCGGTGGCTTCTTTGGATACCATGTGTACAGTGAACTAAAACAAACAGCTAGCGATCCTAACGTTAAAGCAAGATTTTTATTGTTTCCAAACGTAAAAGCAAACTCATATTTTCCTATATTTGCTGGAATTGGTGCTTTTTCGCTTGGTTTCTATACACCATACATAGTATCTACAGTCTTTTTCTATGATAATTACACAAGATACATAGATTGGTATCGTGAAAGTAAGGAGGACTATAGTGTTTTACACTCCAACTCATTAGATCTATCAGAGTCTGTGCCTCAAGAACAAATTTCTATTTCTATAAATGTTACAAGTCAGCAATCTGAAGAAACCTCTACAATCCGCGAGAAGGATTAGCGCTAAACACCTCAGAGTCTAGACTCCAGATCGGCCCTCCGGAGGGCCTCAGCGGGCTTCGGTACCAATATTTTATTTAATAAAATATTACTCACAACTTTACTCGTTGTTGTGTAAAAGTTCAACTTCTAAATATTTAAGAGTTCTAAGAGGTGTGCATAGTTTATACTTATCATGAATATCTTTTTGATGATTGATTGCATTTATATAAAAAATTGCATCACGACTGCTAATTATTTTATACTTTGAATTTTCTGGTAACACCGCTTCAAGTGCTTGATAAAAACTTATATCTTGAATATATAACAATCTAGTACCGGCTGGTACCATAATACGTTTAAACACCAAGTTTGCATAAGGCAATGGAGCTGTTGGACTTATCGAACTACTTTGATAATTATGTGCTGTGTAAGTTCCTGTACTAGCATACAGAGTCTTTTCTCCTCGATATACATATAATGTAGATTTTGTCTTAGGACACTTTTGAAACAACACGTCAAAATCCTCTTTCCATTGATGCGCAGCTTTGAGTATTAATTTCATAGGTAATGTTCTGACTACATCGCAAAGCTGCATATACTTTTGAGCTTCTGTTAAACCGTGTACAAAAAAGTCATCCGGGAGTAAGTCTAATAACTGAAAATAAAAAGGAAGATAATAATATTCTAAATTTAGTTTAAAAATATTATAGATTTGACGTTGTACTGAATCTGGATCAATTCCAAATGCTGTTGTTAATAAACTACCTGTTCTTATATAACCATACATCGTCATTCTATCTCTAAAACTTAACACTGGATTCAATAAAAAATCTGAACATTCTTTCATCCATTCTTGATTTTTAATAATACAATCTAAGTCTGGATAAAAATCTAATAAACTTTTATATTTAGGATCACGAATTGTTGTTGTATCAATATAGTGTATAGGTATTTCAACTCGTGTAGAATATAAATTAAAATCTTTAGTATCAAGTACTTCAGGATAAAAAGAAAATACTTTTGACTCTATAACGTGCGTTTTTACTATGTCATCTATTTCAGACTTTATATTAAACTTGGATATTGGAATTTCACATATTTTTGGTATTTTATACGAACTGTAATTTTTAGTAAAAGTTGTATGCATATAATCAATAGCATTACCAATAATTCTACATTTGTTACCTGGTTCCTGGTCTGGAACACAGTTATTATAAGCATTGTATAATACAATTAACAATTTTATACGCATAGACTCTTTAATAGTTTCAATTCGTATAAATCTAAGAAAACTATACAATTCGTATACGCCGACAGAATCTATAATCATATCAAGTATTTTTTCAAGAGTTAAATCTGTTACTAAATTAGAAAGTATCTGTAATAAAAGTTTAGAATATTTTCTAGGAAAAAGTTTATATGATTCTGCAACTTCAAGTAGTTCATGTTTTTTAACCTTTTTTAAATCACATGTAGAAAGTTTTAGAAGTGTAGACTCAAGATCATGCATATTATATTATATATTAATATTTAAAAAACTGATTTTTATATACTATAATAATACCAATCAAAAAATGAACCAAGTACTTATCTTTGATACTCTTCAGCAAGAAACAGTTGTTTGGAATCTTCCAGAACACATTAAATGGTATTCTTGTGGACCTACTGTATATGCGCCAGCCCATCTTGGACATGCTAGAAACTATATTGTTAATGACTTAATTAGACGTGCTCTTGAGAAGTATTTTAATACTCGTGTTCAACTGTGTATAAATATCACAGATGTAGATGATAAAATACTCAATGTTTTCCCTGAAGAACCTACAGAAGCCCAGCTTAAAGAATTCACCCAGAAAATGGAAACAAGTTTCTGGGATGATATGAAACAGCTTGGAAACTTACCTCCTACAACAATAGTTCGTGTATCAGAATCTATGGATAGTATAATAGACTATATAGACAAAATCATACAAAATAATTGTGCTTACGTTGAAGACGGTTCTGTATACTTTTCAGGAAAAACTTGCGGACAGTGTAAATCTTTTCCACGTACACTACAATCCGCGATCGCCGCGGAGCGGCTCAGAGGGCCAGAGGCCCGAAACGAGCCAAGTGACTTTGTATTATGGAAAGCACATAAAGGTATTTGGAACTCTAAATGGTCCAAAGGACGTCCAGGATGGCATATAGAATGTTCAGCGATGTCTACAGGAATTTTAGGCAATGATTTCGACCTCCATACAGGAGGAGAGGATCTTATGTTTCCTCATCATCAAAATGAAATACTTCAAACTTTTGCACATTCTGGACAACAGTTGTGTAAGCATTGGTTACATGTTGGACATCTTCATATTCAAGGACAGAAAATGAGTAAATCTCTTAAGAATTTTATAACTATTCAAGATGCGTTACAACAGTGGTCTACACGTGTAATAAGATTATGTTTTATGAAACATGATTGGACTAGAGCTATGGACTTTTCTGACACAGGAATGCAAGAATGTAAAAATATAGATAAAATATTTGATCAATATGTAAATTGGATTCCTAACTTGGATCAAGAGTCGAAATTTTCAGATATCCAAGAGCATAACACTAAGATAAGCCAATGTCTTGTTCAAAATTTCAACTTTTCAGGTGTTATTCAGTATCTTCAACAAGAAATAAAACGCCGAACAATTAGCCCGACACATCTAAAGCAAATAACCTTGAACTTTGGTATTGAATACACTCAAAGGGTTACAGTTCAAGAAGTGTCAAAGTTATTTGTAAACTTTAGAACCCAAATAAGAACTGTATTAAAAGATAAAACATTGCAAGAAACTGCAAAAATAGCTCAAATATTTAAATTATGCGATTCTGTAAGAGATCAAGATTGTAAAAACATTAATATCAACATTGACGACTCTTTATGAGGGAACCTTAGGTTCCCTCATACACCCTCCTCCTATATTGAGGTCCGCATTGCGGACCTCTCCGTTAAGGAAGGGGATCGTAAGGGGAAACGTAAGTTTCCCCTACAAAAGTGAGTTTTTTTCGATAATATTATAAATAGTAATATTATACATTATTGTATAAACTAAAAATGTCCAACAGTGGTATTTTAAAAAAGCGTAAACTTGATGTTTTATCTGACTCATCAGATACAAAACCTACAAAATCTGTAGTATTTGCATCTACACAATATGTTAAATTATTTTATACTAATGAAACTGCAGAGAAAACTGTAATGATCCCAGCATTATCTCCAGAGCCAATCGGCATTGAAGCCTTAAAAACTCATTATGAAAAGATATTTGCTGAAAAACAACTCACTATGACCCAGTTATCAAATGCCCAAGAGAGTATAAATTCACTAACTGTGAATAATAAAAATAGTTTAGCTATTCTAGATAATCTTAAAAACAATATCAAAAATTTATGCACAAAAAACTCTGATCTTGAAAATCAAGTTAAAAAGTTATCAGAAAGAAATACAGATCTTGAAGCTGAACTTAAAAGTTTAGAAAGACCACTTTTACCAATTCCGAGAAGTCCTAGTACTTCGAGTCTAGAGTCAAAGACTAAAGATCTTGAATCAAAATGTACTATACAAGAGCAATTAATAAACTCATTAAATTTTCAGATAAATACTTTAAATTTTCAAGTAAACTCTTTAAAACAGGGTAGTATGAATTCAACATCATTTGCTTTTTGCAATATGATGGGGATGCAAACAGAAAATAATAAACTTAAAAATGAAATTTCTGAACATGAAAAAGCTCAAACTAAATCAAAAGCTCAAATTAGAGAACTCACTAACACTTTAAGTGAAAAACAAAAAGAAATTATATCTCAAGCTAAAATATTAGCTGGAATACAAGACAAACATAATCAACTTCAAAATACTGTGAGTCAAAAAGACGAAGAAATCAAAAACATGAAGACCGGGTTATCTATGAAAGATGAAGAAATCAAAAACATGAAAATGTATATTTCAGAATTAAATGCAAAAAATGAAGAATTTTATAAACAATTAAGAAATATACGTATTTTAGTATCATCAAGCGAAGCAAGTACAGACCATGAAAGTATGCCTACACTTGAACCTATACGTCAAGAGACAGTTTATCCTCTGACTCAGACGCTAGTTCAAGAAGCTCCAGAAAAAATACGTCTTAGAATACCTCTTAAAACTCAAGTTCAAACACCAGTTCAAGCACCAGTTCAAGCACCAGTTCAAACACCAGCTCAAACACCAGCTCAAACACCAGCTCAAACACCAGCTCAAACACCAGTTCAAACACCAGCTCAAACACCAGTTCAAGCACCAGTTCAAGCACCAGTTCAAACACCAGTTCAAACACCAGTTCAAACATCAGTTCAAGCGCCGTTTGTCAGATGTGCAAGAGAAGAAGCATTTGGATACAGTGATCCAAGTGATGAAGAAATTGTTAGTATGTCAACTGAAAGATTGTCTACTTTGCCATATTATAAATTGTATATAAAGAATTTTGATAAGTATACAACCAAGGATGAATTTATGAATATTTATTCAAAATACTCTCCAAGAGAAATAGTTGTAGGAAAGGGTAAACTAAGATGTCAAGCTTTCGTAGACTTCAATACTGTAGAAATAGCTACAAAAGCTCTTAATGAAACTCAAAACACTGAAATAAGAAAAAGGAATATTGAAGTTCAATATGCAAGATCCAAGAGAGTTGCTCAAGAGCTTATAATAAGAAATAAAGATCGAGTCAAAGTTGAAGATATTTCTGAAATATAAGTCAAGGGAAACTAAAGATTATATTCGAAGTTCAGTATCGAATTCACCTTGAATCTAACGTCAATAAGAAGTCGAAACAGACATTGACAATTGAGGCCGATCTGGAGTGTAAAGTTCGTAATATAGAACCTTGAATGAAGTGAAAAGATATATTCAAGATATCTTTTAGAAATATTATTAAAAAAATAATAATATACACACAAAAAATTTCTGTGTGTTTTATTTTTAGAATTTATATATACAAAAAATTTATCAAAATATCAATAATTTTTCTTAACTTACAGTTAAGGTCTATTTTTAAAACTTATATTTTTTGATAATTTTTTGATTAGAATTTTGAAAGATCTAAAAAAAAGTTTCCAAGTTTTTCCAAAAACTTTTAGAAATTTCCAAACACTTTTAGAAATTTTATTTTTAAATCTAAAAGAATAAATATTGGATATAAATGACTTCTGTTTTTGAATGTCCAAAATGTTTAAAGCGTTTTAAATCTAAAAGTTCTCTCTATACTCATGTTAAAACAATATGTTCGGATAATCCTGAAATATTTAGCTGTGAATTTTGTTCTATAACTTTTACTAGAAAATCTAACTTAAAATCTCATTTAGAACACTGTTCTGTTAAAAAACAACAACAATCTTTAAGTATATCTCAATTATTAAATCAAAAAACTTCTGAATGCGAAGGACTAAAAACCCTTCTTAACACTAAGGATGAAGAAATTAAAGCTAAAGATGATGCTTTAAAAGCCAAAGATGATGCTTTAAAAGCCCAGATAGAAAAAATGAAAGCTATTCATTTAGCTGTTGTTTCTGAAAAAGATAAAAAGATTGCTGTTCTTAAAGCTAGATTAAAAGATCTTAAAAAGTCCAACGAAAAACTTGATGATAAATTTACAAAGACAGTTGATAAAGCTATCAATAAAGCATCTGTTAATATTACAACTAATAATCAGACTTTTAACAATTTAATAGTTGATCATTTACAGCCTATTACAGACGACTTAATGAGAGAAATATCAGAAAAAATTAGCATTATGGCTATAAAATCAGGTGTTACTGGAATTGCTAACGCCTTAAAACCTCTTCTTGAAGATAAAATCATAAGAACTGATGAATCAAGAAATACTCTTGCCTATAACTACAAAGGCGTTCCAAAGAAAGATCCTAAAGGGGTTAGTTTATCAACCCAAATTATAGAAAGTACAGCAAAGAATTTTGAACAATATAAAGACGAAATTATAAGATATTATGATAATAAGAATGAAAAAGGGGAACTAGTTGGAACAGAACTAGACAATTCAATATCATTTGGCATGTATCGCAAGAATATGAACGCTAAGAGATTTGGATCTGAAGGTAAAAAACTTGCAAAACGTATCGCTAAGTTCGCAATGAGCAAACTAGAATTTGACTTAAAACATGGACTTACAAAAACCCAAGAACAAAAGCCTGATGGATTACAGCTTAGTGATATTCCACCAGGATGTCAGAATTATACATACGGTGGACGCGATTATACAGTTTTAAGATATCCAACTGGCGAAGTTAGACGTCTTATGAGACTTAAATCTAATGGAGAAATTATGGAATCAGACGAAGATTCAGATGACTTCTCGAATGAAGATTCAGAAGATTTCTCGGATGAAGATTCTGGAGATGAATATTAAGAAGAGGGAACCTTAATCGGCCCAAAGGGCCTCCGGAGGACGCAAAGCGTCCGACCAGCCGCGATAGGTTCTCCCTCAAGTCGCACGAAGGGCTCCGAAGGGCCAAAGGCCCGAAAAAGTGAGTTTTTTAAAATCATGTGTATCAAAATAAAAAAGAAGATGCCAATTATCGAATCAACAGTTGCAAGACAAAACGAAAGTTCACAAATACAACACACATTCAATAACTTAATTGACAAGCTTTACGAAGACTTATTTTTTATGATAAGAGATAATCAGATTCCACAAACAGAAACATTCTTAAATTTATGTAAAATTGTCCAAGCTTTCAGAGATGAATCAAGACATTTACGTAGAACACATCATGTAGATTTTGTAAGGATGTACATACAGTCCACGACTACCGAACCTTTGGTTCAAGCAGGAACATTAGAGTCTTATCACGAATTTAACAAAATAATTGATAATCTCTATGAAGAGTTATTTTTTATGATAAGGGACAATCATGTTCCGCATACAGAATCATTCTTGAATTTGTGTAAACAAGTTCAAATGTACAGAAGCGTATCAAGACATTTACATAAGACACATCACGTGGATTTTGTAAAAGAATATATACAAACTGTATACACTGAATAACTATCAGAGGGACCCCAAGCCGTAGCAATGGCCCCCTCTGGAAAATGCTTAGAAAAACCACAAAAACAAAATAAAAATATACTAAGTATATTTTTTATGAGGGAACCTATCGCGGCTGGTCGGACGCTTTGCGTCCTCCGGAGGGCCAAAGGCCCGATCCGCCGCTCTGAGGCCCAAAGGGCCGATTAAGGTTCCCTCATACTCCCTCCTCTCATGTTAAGAAAGGATTCTGTAGACCATAAGAACTCAAATCGAGTATAATGGTCAATCAGAGATACAGTCCATGAGAAGGACTTCGAGTGTATACTTATCTATTGTCTACATCATACTATAGAGCGTGTTTGTTCTTCAGTTTAGGAAAACTAGGTTTCCATGGTTTAAAAATACTAGGTAAATGAACATGAGTTGAAAATTTCGGCACAGTCAGTGTATGATTTTTTGAACACTGTTTCTTTGTTTCTAAATTTATGTATGATTTCTGTCGTGTGAGAACATAAATCGCATTTTTACGATTTTCCTCAAGTTTGTCAATAAAAATTCGTAACTCATCAGATACTGAACCTTGATGTAAAGACTCTAAAAATGTCTTTGAAGATTTACTTGAAGATCTTGTGTAACCCAGTTCTGTTTTACACTCACGAGTTGAAGACATCTGGTTTATAATATATTTTCTATAAAAAAATATATCACTTTCTATCGAGGATAAGTCTGAGCATGCCATAGGCATGCGACTGTGAGTCGCCTCTGAGGGTGCGAAGCACCCGACCACCCTCCCTTGACAGAATCATCGCTTATTAACACTCAAAGTCCTATTACACTCCTTTTAAAAGTGACTTTTTTAAAAGGAGGGAGTATGAGGGAACCTTACTTGTCAAAAACATACGTTTTTGTCCCTCAATGGCATATAATTCAAAAGAAGGAGAATATATTAAAAAAGTTCTCAAAAATTCAGACTTATCAAATCTCGTTGAATCTTATTTATACAATGATGTATGGGTACGTATAACATTACCTAAAAATATATGTCAGGATACTAAAGCTAATTACAATAAAAATACTATCATAGAATATGAAGATTTTCCAGGATTTTATGCATTTCACGAGGAAAAAACTGTAGCTCAAACTGAAGCTATTACTCCTGAGATAACCCAACGTGTTAACGCGTGTGTTCAGACGCTAATTAAATTAATGGAGGCTAAAGGGTATACTGTTCTAGATTATTTTATGGATTATAGATTCAAAGGAGCAAGTTTATATCTTTTATACCTAAAGCCAACTGGAAATGGAGTATGTAAAAAGTTAGTTTTTGATGAAACTAATATTCTCGAAAAAGCCCCAAAAGTAAAAGAACTCCTAAATAAAGCATACGAAGAACGTGAAGCACAACAAGTGCAACAAACACAACCAGTTGAACAACCAGCTCCTGAACGTAGATCATGGTTCTCGTTTTAAACCGAGCTGTAAATATTATTTAAATAATATTTTACAAAAAGTTCACAATAAGCTATACAGACCGCGAGGCCACCGTATGGTCGCCAGAGAGATCAATTTCTTTAAACATAACTTTTTTATCTGAGCCTGAACCAACAGGCTTTAAATATAGCATTCTTAAACATATTCTATTAAAACGATAATCTGTATAATAATCTAGCATTATAAACTCTTCAGTTTCCATTCTTTTAAGTAATTTCTGAATAGACCTATCAACACAGTTGGTTATCTCTGGAGATGCGGGTTCTAATTTTGCCTTAGTTTTCTCATCATAAAAAACATAAAAATTCTCAAAATCCTTAAAGTCTAAAATAGTATTTTTATTATAATAGTTTTTACTGTTTTGTGATAGATTATCAGGGAGCATTACTCGTAAGTATGCATCGTTAAATAAGTAAGATTCTACTAGATTGGTTAGATCTTTATTTTGAATAACAGTGTACACAAGTTCTCCTTCCTGAGAATTATAATCAACAAGTCTACATCTGTGGTCTGTATTACTAGAAGACATCGCGTGGTTTTTCTATCATAAGTATATGTCAAAAAATCACTTTCTATGAGGGAACCTTAGGTTCCCTCATACTCCCTCCTCTTAGAATACAGGCCACTAAGTGGCCTGTCAGAAAGGGAGGGGTGGTCGGTGGCTACGCCACCTCAGAGGGACTTTGTCCCGATAGGGGAACCTTGGCCTCGCCAAGGTTCAGGTTCCCTACTAAGGTTCCCTCATAGAAAGTGATTTTTTGAAACTAACGTGTGACATGAAAATCATATCAACATGCAAAGTATTTCCCCAAACAGGCTTGTTACTTATAATTCTCAGGAAGGAGAATATATTGAAAAATATCTTAAAAATAGCGATTTAACTAAAGTAGTAGAATCTTACTTATTTAACGATGCATACATGCGAGTTAAACTTCCCGATAACTTATCTGAAAAAACTAAGATGTATACAAACATGAACACAGTGTTAGATCATGAGCAATTTGCAGGATTTTATGCATTTCATTATGAAAAGAATGAAGCGCACTCTGTAATAACTAATCAAGAAATTCAAACTAGGGTCAACGAGTTTGTTCAAAAATTTTTGAATGGAATTACAGACTCAAAATTTGAGGTATTAGATCATTATTTAGATTTTAGATTTAACACATGCATGTGGAGCTTGTTATATTTACAAACCACAGAAAATAGTCAAAAAATAATGATAAAAGAAATAGACATACCAAAACACGATTCTGTGTTAAAACAACTGTTTACACTTGAAGCAGAACGTATTAATCAACTTAGACGACAAGCTAGACAGCCACCACCGCCACATGTGCCAGTTATGCAAAGAATTAACAACTTTATACAGACCTGGAGTGTAAAGTCTGACTTTATGATTAAACTTACATGTGCAACAACTATAGTATTACTTGCGGCTGGACTCCATGCCCGTCGTGCTATGTAAAACTGAATTGTTGGCAGTCTGTATATAAAATTATATTAAAATATAATTTACGCTCCAGGTTCACTGCCAGGATTACAATTCAGGTTCTTTACACTCCAGAACCTTGTCGTGGGCTGTAAGTATATTCATAACTTTATCATTTACAGTCCATGAGTCATTGTTGTGGACTGTTGAAACATTTACATCTTGATGGTTCTTCGGGGTTTCAGGTTCTTCTGAGTGTATACCACAATATTTATATTTAAGAGAGCAGACGTGAGATGTGACACCAAATAAATTTCTTAAATATTCTATTAAGTTACAGACCGCAACAGCTTGCTGGAGTGTAGAATAAGCAAAACAGCATGATATAAAAGTTAAGAAAAGTAGTCCAAAAAATATAAAATCCGCAAATGCTGTAGAATCTGATACTGAATCTGATAAAGTTGTATTCATTTTTGATTGTTAAATTCTTGTGTTTAATTATTAATTATTCAGTTTACAGTCCAGATGGCAGACCTTGCCTCGCGGTCTGTAGCCCTAAAAGTGTAAAGTGATTTTTTTAATACAATAAAAGTGGAATTAAAAAGATGATTGAATTTGATCCATTATTTCAAACTCTTAAGAGTTTGCCTGTTTTTAATCAATTACAGATGTGCGTCTCATTAATTTCATCATTAAATAGATCTTTATGGATTCAATATGTTGAAGCATTAATTTTTGATACAACTGAAAAACTAACTTATAATAATAATGAATTAATTCGCGTACAAAACTCTATAGATATATTAGGTATACAGTCTGGAAATAGTCGTAATATGTATCAAATAGGAATGTTTGAACACCAACTCCAAAATGCAAATTGGAAAAAGAATGAATTATATACTAAAAGAGGATTATATTCTCATCATATACAACATCTTAAAAATCTATTATCTTTATGTATTCCTGATTCAAATACTAGACCTGTAGCTCCTAGTCATGTAAATCATCAAATTAAAATTGAACACCCTGAGGAACATATCGAAGAACATATTGAGGAATACATTGAAGAACATATTGAGGAATACATTGAGGAACAACCTGAGGAACAACCTAAGGAACAACCTGAAGAACAACCTAAGGAACAATCCGAAGAACAACCTGAGGAACAACCTAAGGAACAATCCGAAGAACAATCCGAAGAACAATCCGAAGAACAATCCGAAGAACAATCCGAAGAACAATCCGAAGAACAACCTGAAGAACAACCTGAAGAACAACCTGAAGAACAACCTGAAGAACAACCTGAAGAACAACCTGAAGAACAACCTGAGACTCGTGATATTCTCAATACAGAACTTGAACAATTAGTAAAATTTTTAAAAGATATTAATAATACTTATCAAGATGATTTGGAGTCTACTGATACTACAATTACAGATTCTTCTGAATCAGAAGAAGAAATGACTACAGATCTAGAGTCCAATAAAATTGTTCCTACTAATTATTTAACAATAAAGACAATTAAATTAGACATAATGGAAAATTTAGTTTTTCCGATTATGATTCATGATAAAGAACTTAGCGTTGAGTATATAAAGGATAATAACAATAAATATTATGTAGATTATAAAACATTAATTAAGCCATTTTCATCTGCAAAAAATATACATCGTTTAATTTATAGATTTAACAGTCCTCTTGAGAAATTTTCAACAATTAATGCACTACAATCTAAAAAGATATATTTAACTAAAGCTGGTTTTACTCGATTTCTTTCTCAGATTGAAAGTCAAAAGAATAGATCCAATGGTGTTTTTAATAAAACATTTATAAATGACTATATACAGCAATGTAAAAGTCTACTAAAGAAATTTACACTTTTACACTCCGTGACAGAGTGTAAAAAGTGATTAATTTACAAATTTTCACTGACTGTAAAATAAACAATGTTTCGTATTCAACAAGATTCAGTCATTACAGAAGTTTTAAATATAAAACAACTCATAAAAATCTTAGAGGAATTATCTGATAATCAGCAAATCACTGTGACACGTATTCCTCAAGATAAGGTTGATGATCCTGATATGGAAAGTTATATAGAGATATTCAAACAATGGAACAATAATGCAAGTAGCAATGATGTATATCATATGGTAGTCGACTGGTGTAACTCGAATATGGACTCGTTAACTCCAAGTCAAAAAGCTTTTGCAAAGAGTATT
>JACCDX011855208.1_pt1 | contig 15858 bp, 17 predicted proteins | sample 7449681 | NCBI WGS metagenome assembly JACCDX01 (sample SAMN15323450, study PRJNA562643) | freshwater metagenome | isolation source: river surface water | place: USA:Blue River Watershed | collected 2017-08-18 | reverse complement strand
GGACTCACGATTGAATTTTTCATGGTCACCTGGAATACCTCTCTACAGACTCATATTCCAGAAGAGTCGTACTCTCGCGTGAATGCTTACGATGCACTTGGTTCGTACGGTATTGCGCCTATCGGCGTCGTAATCGCAGGACCACTTGCTCATCATTTTGGAGTGAGCAACTTATTGATAGCTACCGGCGTCGTGACTTTCCTATCAGCCTGCGCCGCGCTCTCCGTGAAGTCAGTGCGAAACCTCTCTAACGTGTAGGCTCTCTCCATGAACCTCCCTACGAGCAGTGAGCCAGCTGCAGAGAATACGCAAATTGTTCCGCCAAAACTTCGGGGATGGTTTCATCTGGGAGCAACCCCTGCAGTCATCATCGCTTCTCTCGTTCTCTTTATCTTGAGTAAAGAATCTTTGAAGTTTGCAGTGGCACTTTATTCAATCACTGCGATCATGTTGTTTAGCGTCTCTGCGATTTACCACCGCGTTCCATGGTCCCCAGCAAAGAAGAAGATGTGGCGTAGATGGGATCATGCAAACATCAATCTCTTGATTGCCGGTTCATATACCCCGTTTGCGGTTGCGTTACTCGAACCGCGTGATCGCAATATGTTGCTCGCAATAGTCTGGACCGGCGCACTATTCGGTGTGGCAATTAGAGTCTTTTGGATTGGCGCACCGCGTTGGCTTTATGTGGCTAACTATTTGGTACTGGGGTGGGTTGCAGTTGTTTATACCCCGCAGTTATATGACCGCGGCGGACTCTGGGTGCTCATCCCCATCTTGATCGGCGGGTTGCTCTACTCCATCGGCGCAATCTTCTACGCGCTCAAAAAACCAGGACGGGCTGCCAAGTACTTCGGCTTCCATGAGCTCTTCCACATCTTCGTCCTCGCCGCCTGGATCAGCCAGTACCTAGCTATCTGTTTCGCTATTTATCGCTCACGCTGAACGGGGCGATTTCCTCTGCCTCAGCAATGCCCTAATCTATGAGCCTTGAAGTAATCGACATCCATAGAAATAAGTAGAGGCAACGGGGAATATCGATGGCAGAGAAGAAGGACTTTCTCAATTGGGTGGGCTTCCGCGAGGAATCCGAGCGCACCCCCACTGGCAACCCAGTAGACCGCATTCGAGAACTTGAATCCCAGTTAAATGACCTCCGATCTCGTCGCGATATCACTTCATTAAGTAAAGAAGAATTCGAAATCCTCGCAACAGAAACTGCGATGATGATGATCAAGTCTGCTCAAGCTCGCGAAGCAAAGGCACACGCATCCGCAGAGCGCTTAATAAACGAATCAACCCGTAACGCTAAAGATGTGTTGGAAAGTGCTGAATCAAAAGCGCGGAGCATTCTCTCCGGCGCGGAAGCACGTGGCCGTAAATACATTTCTACCGCAGAGGCCGAGGCGACAGATCTCGTCAACGAGGCAACTCGCGAAGCTGAAGCCATCATTGATAATAAGCGCCGTGAAGCAGCTGCAGTGGCATCAGCTGCTCGTCGTGAAGGTGAGCGAATTGTCGCCGACGCCGCCAATGAAGTTATTGAATACCGTCGCTGGCTAGCAGAAGTGATTGCAGAGTCCGAGCGCCTTTATCGTGTTCAATCACAGGCACTCGTTGCAGCAGAACAAGCAATTGCCCAGTCACGTCAACGTCTCGACGGTGCATTCGCTCGTCTGGCAAATATGCAGGCAGTCGTCAATGATTCATTAAATGAAGATGGCACAGTCCGTCGCAAAGAACCGATGGTTGTCCAAAGTCGTCGCACATCTCCAGCGCTTGATGCACCAAAGCGCTCAGCGAAGAAGTCGACTGCTAAGAAAACTGCAGCTAAGCGCAAGTAATTTCGATGGCTACCAAACGCGGTATCCAATACATACCTGCCATTGATGGTCTCCGTGCCATCGCAGTCATAGCTGTCATTTTCTACCATCTAGGTTTTGATTGGATTCCTGGCGGCTTTCTTGGAGTAGATCTCTTCTTCGTCATCTCTGGCTATGTCATCACCCGTTTGCTCTTAGACTCAATCGAGCGCAGCGGTGGCCTTGATTTACGGGCCTTTTATCTCGCTCGTCTGCGCAGACTCTTGCCCGCCCTCGCCTTTATGTTGGTAACAACCGCTATCGCGGTAGGTATCTGGGCACCTGACACCATTAAGCGCTTTCTGATTGATACTCCATTTGCCCTGACTGGTTCGATGAACTGGTGGTTGGTGGGGCGAGAACTTGATTACTTTGAAAGCATCGGTCGTCCGCCACTATTGCAACACACCTGGTCGCTCGCGGTAGAAGCCCAGTTCTACCTGCTTTGGCCCTTGATCTTGCTCTTGATCCTGCGCTTTGCAGGAAAGAAACGCATTTCACTCGTTGCTCTCATTATTGCGGGATTTTCGGGCATCGCATTGATGCTTGTTTCATTCTCACTTGATTCAGCTAGCGGCTCCAAAGTTAGCCATATCTACTTTGGAACTGACACTCATAGCATCGGTCTCTTTCTGGGTTCCGCACTTGCAGTCAACTGGATTCCACAGAACTTCAAGGAAGAGGTAAGTCGCAAGGCCCAGGACTTCATTGATGGCATTGGTGTCTTTGGTTTCCTTGGAATTCTCGCCACCTTCTTGCTGATTAATGAGAGCGATCCAACGCTCTACAAAATTGCATTTCCGCTGGCTGGATTATTTGGAGCAGCAATCATTACTTCAATTGTTCATCCAGCATCTCGATTCGCACCGATTCTCCAGAATCGAGTTCTGCTCTGGATTGGTGAACGCTCATATGCAATCTATCTCTGGCATTGGGTGATCTTCCAAGTGACCCGACCAGATGTAGATCTCGCAGGTGAATCCTGGGCGCTGCTCGCTCTTCGCATCTTGATTGTCTTTGCTTTGGCAGATATTTCGCTTCGCTATATTGAACTACCTGTGCGCCGTGGGGTCGTGAGTTACTGGGTAAAGGGTCTTAAGTACCGCACGCCTGTTGAGAAGAGACGGCAGAAAATTCAGATTGCTGCAATCGCAACTATTCTCGCTATCTCTACCTCGATAATCACAATCCGCGCAATCTCTATCGGAAATGAAGAGCGGGCAAAGATTGTGCAAGATATAGAAGCCGGCAGTATCAGTACGCCGGCCACAACTGTAGGAATCTGGCTCACAGGAGATTCCGTCATCCTCGGAATCCGCAATGAATTGGCGAAGATCTACGAGATTGGTCTGGTTAATGCCCGAGTGGGAAGGCAGGCGCCGGAGTTATTAAAAGAGATTAAAGATGATCTCAAGACATCTCCCGATGGTGCTGTCGTCCTCAACTTAGGCAATAACAACGCCCTCCGCGAGGACGATGTCGTGGCAATTCTCAATGCTCTCGCCGCGAAAGAGAAGGTCATTGTCGTCAACACTGCTGTTCCACGCTCATGGCGCGATGGAAATAACGAGATTATTCGCCGAGTTGCGGCGAGATACTCCAATGTCACTGTGGTGGATTGGGCGAAGGTATCGGAAGGTCACCCTGAATACTTTGCACCAGATGGCGTGCATTTAGTGCCGACCGGTGTTGCCGTCTATGTTGCAGAGATTGCGCGCTACTTAACTTAATCCTTGAGAAAGTATTCGGATTAATTCTCACACGGTTAACTCTCAAACAGAATTGTGTAGCAAATAAGAAAGCCCCAACCAATAGGTCGGGGCTTTCTTTCTTAACGTTTACTTATTCGTAGAGCCCTGCAAAACCGAACGGTGTCGCAACTCCAACTGAACCATCTGAATAGATAGCTGATACACGGAATGATGTGTACTTTGAATCAGTTGTCTTTGTGAGTTCGAATGAGAGCTGTGTTGCAGGGATCTCTGAAACTTCCTGCCATGCTCCACCGTTTGGTGCAATCTCAACTTTGTAACCAGTGACATCTCCAGCAGGTGCGCGCCATGTAAGCACGAGAACTTCCTTAGTAGAAGCGTCCTTCCAGTTACCGATAAAGCGTGATGGGGCTTCACCAGATGTCGCAGCAGCGGTAGCCTCTTCAGTTGCTGCTGGAGAAGCTGATGCAGATGCCTCTGGAGATGCTGTCTCGGTGACAGCTGGTGTCTCTGCAACATCAGAGTCATTACTTGACTGCTGTGACGCAACGATGGCAACCAAAATTGCCACTCCAATGAGAACTGCGACGAGGACGCTCTTCGATGAACCTTGACGTGGTGCAGCAGATGGCTTTGCTGAAGCTGCCGCCTTCACTGGTGCTGGAGATGATGAAGCAACATTGACGCGATCGCGTGAAGGAGTTGAAGCAACTGCGGAAACTACTACCGCTGTTGCAACCTGGCTTGCAGGAGCCTTTTTAGCAACTCTCTTTGCCGTGCTCTTCTTCGCTACAGCCTTCTTCGCTACAGCCTTCTTCGCTACAGCCTTCTTCGCTACAGCCTTCTTCGCTACAGCCTTCTTCGCTACAGCCTTCTTCGCAACCTTCTTCGCAACCTTCTTGGCGGCTGTCTTCTTAGCTACTGCCTTCTTGGCAACTTTCTTAGCTACTGCCTTTTTAGCCACAGGCTTCTTTGCTGCTGCCTTCTTGGCAACGGACTTCTTCTTTACTGCCACGTTTATCTCCTCGGGTCGTATGTTCCTAGTTTAGCCTAGAGAGTTCAGGGCGCTCATCACTACCGGCGCAATTGCTCGAAGGGCTTTTCCGCGATGACTGACCGCATCCTTCTCCTCAGAGCTCATCTGCGCGCTTGAAATATCTAACCCCTCAGGCGCAAAGATGGGGTCATATCCAAAACCATTTTCTCCCACAGGTGTGCGGAGGATAGATCCGTAGAAGCGCCCCTCTTGGCAGAAGGTGCGACCATCTGGGAGGTAGAGAGCAGCGACGCAGATGAAGTAAGCCCCTCGTTTCTCATCCGGTACATCTTTCAATTGCCCTAAAACTTTTTCCAGATTCGCTTGATCATCGCCATGAACTCCTGCCCACCGCGCAGAGAAAATTCCAGGATCTCCATTAAGGGCATCGATACACAATCCGCTGTCGTCGGCAATTGCAGGCAAACCTGTCGCTTCCGACATCTCTCGCGCCTTCAACAGAGCATTCTCTTCAAAGGTTGTACCGGTCTCATCTACATCATGAAGATCCGGGAATGCATCTAGCCCAACGAGTTCAATCGAACCTGGTGCAATTGCATCGAGAATTCTCCGAAATTCGACAATCTTTCCTTGATTGCGGGTAGCAAGTAAGAGTTTATGGCTCACGCGTTAAGCGCCTTCTTCTGCAAATCGGTAAGAGTGCGAGTGCCAGCGAGAGCGAGATCAAGGAGTGAGTCAAGAAGAGCGCGGTCAAATGGTGCACCTTCTGCAGTTCCTTGAACTTCAATGAATCGACCATCGCCTGAGCAGACTACGTTCATATCGGTCTCCGCTCTGACATCCTCTTCATAGCAAAGATCAAGCATTGGTACGCCGTCAATGATTCCGACACTGATGGCAGCAACAGAGTCCGCAAGTGGCTTTGCGCCAACCTTCACATGACCTTCACGTTGCGCCCAGGCGATTGCATCAGCCAAAGCAACAAATGCACCAGTAATTGCAGCGGTGCGAGTTCCACCATCTGCCTGCAAAACATCACAGTCGATGACAATTGTGTTTTCGCCGAGTTCTTTCATATCCACAATTCCACGTAACGAGCGGCCAATCAAACGAGAAATCTCTTGCGTGCGACCACCGAGTTTGCCTTTTACAGATTCGCGATCAGAGCGAGTATGTGTTGCTCGAGGCAGCATTGAGTATTCAGATGTCACCCAACCTGTACCGCTATCTTTCAGCCAACGAGGGACTCCCGGAGAGAATGATGCAACGCAGAGAACTCGAGTCTTTCCGAACTCAACGAGAACAGATCCTTCTGCATGATCGAGCCAGCCGCGAGTGATTTTGATATCGCGAAGTTGATCAACTGAGCGTCCATCATTGCGTGCCATATTTGCCTCTTTCTTTTATTGTGCCTCGGCATTTACCGTGCTGTGATAAAAATTGGATTGCTTGCCTTTAAATCTCTTGGTGTTGAACAGAACCCACTTCTGGACCCAAGAAACGGCGTGCCAAACCTTCAAATGCTTTTGCATCCCCAGTTGCCAAGAAACGATGTACCGGTGCTGCGGCATCAGGATCGCGTAGTAATGAGCCCTCAACGAGCACGCGATAGAGATCTTTTGCAGTCTCTTCTGCGCTTGAAACCAATGAAACTGAATTGCCCATCACATATGAAATGACACCGGTAAGAAGCGGATAGTGCGTGCAGCCAAGGACCAAGGTATCGACATCAGCAGCAATCATTGGCGCTAAGTACTCACGAGCAACTTGGGTAATTGCTTCGCCAGATGTTTCTCCACGTTCAACAAATTCAACGAAACGTGGGCAAGCAGTGGATGTGATTTGTAGATGAGGTGCTGCTGCAAAAGCATCAAGATACGCTTGCGAATCAATGGTGGCACGAGTACCGATTACTCCTACTTTTCCAGAACGCGTTGCCGCAACTGCACGACGAACCGCGGGTTGAATCACTTCAATCACTGGAACTGAATAGCGTTCGCGAGCATCGCGCAACATGGCTGCACTGGCTGTGTTGCAAGCAATCACGAGCGCTTTCACACCTTGGTCTACTAAGAAATCTAGAGTCTCAAGAGAGAAGTCACGGACTTCTGCTAGAGGACGGGGGCCGTAAGGTCCTCGAGCAGTGTCACCGATATAAAGGACAGATTCATGTGGAAGTTGATCAAGTATTGCTCTCGCAACCGTTAATCCGCCAACGCCAGAATCGAAGATTCCAATAGGTGCGTTGCTCATGCGCTAATCGTACGAGGTGAGGTGTTGAAACCGAGAATTAAGCCCAGAGAGTCCCGTCGAGACCTTCCGTCGCCTCATCCACTTCGCTGCCATAGATTCCGGTAGATAGGTACTTCCAGCCGCCATCGCAGACAATAAATGCAATATCTGCGTCTCGGCCATCGCGAATTGCTTCCTTGCCCATTGCAATCGCCGCATGGAGGATTGCACCAGTTGAGACTCCTGCGAAAATTCCTTCAACATGAAGTAATTCGCGAACACGCTTTACTGAATCCTCTGCACCCACCGAGAAACGACGAGTGAGCACTGATGCGTCATAGAGCTCTGGCACAAAGCCTTCATCAATATTTCGTAGGCCGTAAACAAGTTCGCCGTAACGAGGTTCTGCAGCAATAATCTGGACATCTGGCTTATGTTCGCGAAGATAACGTCCGGCGCCCATCAGAGTTCCGGTTGTGCCAAGTCCGGCAACGAAGTGAGTGATTGTTGGAAGATCTTGCAGAATCTCTGGGCCGGTTCCGTTGTAATGCGCGAGAGTATTTGCAGGATTTCCATATTGATAGAGGAAGACATAGTCAGGATTAGCCGCGGCTATCTCTTTAGCAACACGTACTGCTTCATTGGAGCCGCCCGCTGCTGGTGAAGAGATAATCTCTGCACCCCACATCTCAAGCAACTGACGACGTTCTGGGCTGGTGTTCTCAGGCATCACGCAAATTAATTTGTAACCGCGAATCTTTGCCGCCATCGCAAGTGAGATTCCAGTGTTCCCACTTGTAGGTTCAAGAATTGTCGCTCCTGGCTTTAAGAGCCCACTCTTCTCCGCCTCATCCACCATTGAGATGGCGGTGCGATCTTTGATAGAACCAGTTGGGTTGCGATCTTCCATCTTTGCCCAGAGTCGCACGTTAGGTGCGGGTGAAAGGCGTGGCAGACCAATCAGCGGCGTGTTACCAACCGATGCTGCGAGCGATTCATAGCGGGCCATGGTTTATCGATTCCAGAGTTGATTCGTGAGAATTATCTAGAGGGAATCGATTGCGCCACCTGCGACTGCAGGCAAGATTGTGACCGAATCACCATCTGTGAGTGGAGCTTCAAGTCCACCGAGAAAACGAACATCCTCATCATTGATGTAGATATTGATAAAGCGGCGTAGCGCGCCATTTTCGAGCAAACGTTCTCCAAGACCGGCGTACTGTGCATCGAGATCGGAAATCAACGCAGAGAGTGTTGCTCCACTGGCAGCAACGGTCTTTTCATCCTTTGTGTAAGGACGAAGGATTGTTGGGATGCGAACTTCAATAGACATAGCCGTATTGTGGCTTAAAAAGCCGCTAGGCGGTAATTGAAACTTCTTCCTCTGTCACTACCCCATCGATTATTCGGAATGAACGGAATTCTGTTGCAGGTGCAATCTCTTCGCGGGTAGAGACCAACACGTAATGAGCGCCAGGCTCACCTGCATACGCAATATCGGTGCGAGACGGAAAAGCCTCGGTCTCAGTGTGGGAGTGGTAAATCACGACTATCTCTTCATCGTTGTCGTCGACTTCACGATAAAGGGCGAGCAAATCTTTCGGATCGAATTCATAAAAAGTTGGAGAGTGAGCCGCATTAATCATCGGCTTGAGTCGCACCGGCATATCTTTACCAACCGGACCAAGAATTACACCACAGCATTCATCGGGATATTCGACTCGAGATTGTTGGAGAATTGCATCGACGATTGCACGTGAGATGGTCAGTGACATAGCGATAAGTCTAAGGGAGATTTCTACTCGCTTACTTCATCCATAAGAGCTTCCAATAAAGTCTCCTGGAGCCACCCTAGCCATGAGTACACCGTATAAACACCACGAAGCGGGTCATCAGGTGAGAGAAGTTCGAGATGCTCGTAATTTCCACTCTCAATCTTGAGGCGAACTCCCAAAGCAAGGCGAATATCGTTGAGTCCACCAAGCCAATCATTTGCACCTTGGTGATCGAGTTCTACATCACCTTCTGGAGAACTCTTCAGCAACATCCGGATAGACATTGCATGAGCTTGCTTCTTTCCTCGAAGAGTTGATTCGGTATAGCGACGAAATTCGGCGGCATCAACTTCATCTGAATACGCGTTTGGTAATAAGCGATGGAGTACTTCATCTTCTGGAGGTGAATCATGGGAGGTAATCCCTACCATTGCCGCCAGCGGGTCTTCGTGGCCGAGATCAACACGCTCTGCAAGTAGCTCGATAATTTGTTCACAGAGATTGAGTAGAACTTCCTTCTCTGCCGCATCGAAGGTCGCAACATACGAATTCGCGCCATGGCGTTTAAAGCCCTCGGTCGCCGTCATTAAATCTGATCCCCGCGCTGAAGGGTTGCCCAGAGACCGTATTCATGAAGTCTGGCAACGTCATGCTCCATCTCTTCCCGAGAACCAGTGGAGACAATTGCTTTCCCATCGTTATGGACCTGCAGCATGAGCTCAGTCGCCTTCGCTTTGGAGTAGCCAAATAGCTCCATAAAGACATAGGTGACGTAACTTTGTAGATTTACTGGATCGTCCCAAACGATTGTGACCCATGGAGTATCACCAGAGAAAATCTCACGCAATTGATCTTCTAGCGCATCGGCAATCTTCACCATGGAGTTATTTAACCAACTCTGAAGACCCCACGCTACGGATAAGAATTGAGAATGGCGGTGTCGTCGCAATAATCCAATCTGCCTCTGCTGCAGCGCTGACCCGGAGCATCAATACCCCCTTGTTCTGTGGGGTAATTGGAATAAGAAAGGCTCCTTCTGCGTCAGTGACAATTGGAGTCCCAAAGGGTTGCCACCTACCAGATGAAAATTTTTCAACCTGGATATAGGTGCCAGCAGAACGTGGACGAATAGATCCAGTAACCGTAAATGACTCGCCTGACCTGGCAGATGCAGGTGGCTTGAGGAAAATTAATCGCGCAACGGTAACGGGAATCTCATTTGAAATTCCTTCGCTGCGTTCCCATGTGCCTTCGCTATATGCACGGATTGTTGTTGCCTTACCGATCAATAAGGGCTTGGTGAACTTACCCGAAGTGTCGGTAACCGCCTGAGTGAGAACTCTCCAATTGCTATCACCCGGTGATTTACCTTCGATGCGAATAGGAAGGTTCGCAACTGGTGAATTCTCTTTAGTGGTAAAGGTTCCAGAAATCGCTATTGGATTTCCATACTCAATTGCAGTTTTATCGATGGTAATTGCAGCTGAAACTTTATCGGGAGCGATTGAACGAGCTACGTTTCGGATTCCTTCAACTGCGAGAGGCTCTTCCATTCCGATTGTCCATGCCGCAAGGCCACCTAATCGATACTTATCGACAAGGGCAGCACGAAGTGCGTAACTCTGTGCATCTTGGTACCACGCAGTTCGTGTTGCAGTGCATGATGTTGATAATCCGCCGGAAGTATTTCCGTTATAAACCTTCTGGTAAGTAAATGTTGATTCACCGAACTTTGCATCGTATATTGGCGTTACGCCATATGTGGCTGCAAGGTCTTGAGCATTTCGCATCAAGAATGTCGCAGCTTTAGCCCCTGGCTTAATTACTGAAGCAACGTTGGCAGGACATACACCCGCTACTGCCGTCACCCAATCTCGACCGTATCCCGCAATGCCAAGGAATACTTTCGAAGGCGCCATCACCTGTACAGCGTATTGAACGGTGCGTTCTGCCCATGAGATAGGTCCAATCGGCCCCACCTTTGAGACCGAATAGTCGTAAGTCATGATTCGCAAGCGGTCGATATATGGTGCAATCGCAGCCCACGCATATACATAGTAACCACGCTGTTTACTTGCTGGATCGAGCACATAAGGTGTTGAGACTGAAAGAATTTTATCCTGGGCACGAAGAGATGCACTGAGTTCTTTTACCAACGCTGTCCACAACGGTGCTGTCTTTGGCCATGTCTTATTGCTATCGACAAATGCAAAACCTTCGAAGTCTAGGTCGACACCATCAAAGTTGTTCGATACCACCATCGTCGTAATTGCTTGCACAATCTGAGCACGGGCAGCTGGCTTTGCAAGTAATCCAGCTAAGACATCTTTTGCTGTGCCATCAGTGATAGTTGGAATCAAAGTGAAGCCAGCACTTCGCAGCGCACCCACCGTTTGCGCCATAGGGATACTTGGATTGGCTGGGGTGTACAGATCTGTGACAACAGTGCTCTGTGTTTTACCGTTAAATTTCAAGGTGTACCAAAATGGCATTACCTCTTTGATCAGATCCGCGTTGCTTACCGCAGCAGGTACTGAGGTTTTAATTGAATAATATGGAATCCAACCCGAGAATATCTTGCGTGGTGGATTATCCGCACTTGCCGGTGTTGAGACTGCAGGCAATAGAGATGAAATTAATGCAACTAGAAGTGCAGGAAGAAATAACCTCCTTCGGATTTTCATCTCTATCTGCTCTTCAATTACTCGTTATCTTCGGGGCCGGGACGTAACCCTTCGAAGATCTCTTTGCACATCGGGCAGACGGGGTATTTGGATGGGTCACGTGAAGGTACCCACTTCTTGCCACAGAGAGCTCGGACCGCTTTGCCGGTAACGGCGGATTCAACAATCTTCTCTTTCTTGATGTAGTGGGCAAAACGATCATGCCCACCATCATCTTCTTGATAGTCAGGCGAAGTTTCGGTGCGGGTTAAGGTATCTGTATCGGTGCTGATACCAAGCCCTTTATCTCCACGCGTGAAAATGCCCATGGCGAAAGGATAGTCGGTGCATGGGTAGAATCGCGTGATGAAGGATTTACTCAGAACCGAACATCTCTCTCGAGAAGATGTCGAACTCATACTCGCAACTTCTAGCGATTTTGCAGCTCAGCCGCTGCGCGCAAATACCGCTCTAGCAAACAAATCTGTTGCGATCTACATGACAAAGCCTTCCACGCGTACCCGCCTCGCATCTGAGACTGCTGTCGCCCACTTAGGTGGAACTCCAATCTTTATCCGTGGCGACGAACTCCAACTAGGTCGCGGCGAGACTATCGCCGATACCGCCAGAATCATTAGCGGTTTCTGCGATGCGTTGATTATCCGCACCTTTGCCCAGGCAGATGTAGATGAACTTGGCGCTAACTCAACAATTCCGATCATCAATGGACTAACCGATGATGATCACCCAACTCAGCTTCTCGCTGACTGGGTAACAATTCGAGAAAACTTTGGTAGCGATATTTCAGGGCGTAAGTTTGTATATCTTGGTGATGGCAACAATATGACTCATGCGTGGCTGATGATGGGCGCAATCATGGGTGCTCACGTTGTCGCTGCAACGCCTGCTGGAAAATTCGCTCCTGATCCAGCGATGGTTACAAAAGCTCGCGAGATTGCAGCAAAATCAGGTGCAACTATTGAAATCACCAATGATCCAGAGGCTGCTGCGAAAGATGCCAGCGTTCTCTACACCGATGTGTGGATGTCGATGGGCGATCCAGAATCCGAGCGAGCAGAGAAATTTGCAGCGCTCTCACCATTTGCTATCGATGATCGTTTGATGTCACTGACTGCAGATGACTCAATCTTTATGCATTGCTTACCTGCCCACCGTGGTGAGGAAGTCGCTGCATCGGTGATTGATGGCGAGAAGTCAGTGATCTGGCGCGAGGCCTATCACCGTCGCACAACTATTCAGGCGCTGCTCTATCACTTAGCCCGTGGAGAAATTAAGGGCGCTTAACTCAGTGAGAGATTAAGGGCGCTTAGCCTTCTTGAAGTTCAGTCGGTGCGCCGTGAACGTCGAGCACCTCTTTAGCTTTGACTGCATCCGCCTTAACATCGCCGCCCAACTTATCTGTGCGGTTAAGGGGGCGCTTCGCATCTTCCTTATAGAGCGCTGGAATTGATCCCAATAATCCCTTCTGGAAATCTTCAAATGCCTGAAGGACTTCACGCTTCGTATTCATCACAAAAGGCCCCATCCAAGCAACTGGCTCTTTGATTGGCTGGCCGCCAAGGATAAAGAGTTCAAGGTTTGGCGAACGTGACTCTTGCTGCTTTGCAGCACGCACAACAATTGCATCGCCATCACCAAAGACGGTGAGCTGTCCCATTGTTACTGGACGTTGTTCATCACCAACAAAACCATGACCTGACATTGTGTAGACGAGTGCGTTGTAATCCTTGCGCCATGGAAGGCGAAGTTCTGCACCAGGTGCAACAGTTGCATGTAACAAAGTGATTGGTGTCTGTGTGCTCCCTGGACCAAAGTGGCCATCAACTTCTCCAGCAATCACGCGAAGTAGAGCGCCTCCATCTGGAGTGGAAAGGAGTGCAACATCATTTGCGCGAACATCCTGATATGCAGGTGGTGACCACTTCTTTGCTGCAGGAAGATTGACCCACAACTGGAATCCATGAAATAAACCGCCCGACATCACCAATGACTCTGGTGGAGTTTCAATGTGAAGAATTCCGCCGCCAGCTGTCATCCATTGTGTGTCACCGTTTGAAATCGTTCCCCCACCACCATTTGAATCTTGGTGATCAAAAATTCCGTCAATGATGTATGTAACTGTTTCAAAACCACGGTGTGGGTGCCAAGGAGTTCCCTTTGGTTCACCTGGTGCATATTCGACTTCACCCATCTGATCGAGGTGAATAAATGGATCAAGCTCTTGCAAATCAACGCCGGCAAATGCTCGACGAACCGGGAAGCCTTCACCTTCATATCCTTGTGGCGCAGTTGTAATGCTCTTGATTGAGCGCGCTCGGAGATTTGTTCCAGCGCTGATACGTGGAAGAACGGTGATGTCACTGACGGTTACTGCAGGCATGAGACCCTCATCTCTAAATATCTTTCACGAAGTGGTTGATAGAAGAAGACTTCTACTAAAGACTCCGTTACATTCCTAGAATAGTTGAACTTTCAACTACCTACAACTCGTAAATCTTGCTCTTTATTCCTTCAACTGAGGGTATTCCTCTCGCCTGCCGTTTACATCTTGTGTACTTCTCGCGAGGGATATCGCCGTTTTTTGTCGGTGGGCTCCAGAAACATCCCCGCTATGAGCAAATTATTCGCAGCAAGGGTTGATGTGGCCATCGGTTGCACCACTCCTGAAGAGCGAATCGTCGAACTCCTCAATTCAATCCCATCTGCTGCAGTTCTCGCCGAGCTCGCCTCCATCGATCCCAACACTTTGCCGATGGCTTCCCGGATTGATTACCTCTCTGCAATTGAGCGACAGGAATCCTGGCTACAAGCCCTCATGCAACGCGCAATCGTCGCTGTTGCCGGGCGCGATTCATCCGAGAACCCAGACCCAACTTTTGGGGTTGACGATGCCGAACGGGAAGATATCTCTACCGCGCTACGCCTCTCCCCTAATGGAGCTCAGATCAAAATAGATATCGCCCGTGCCCTTACCAACCACTTACCTAATACTTGTTCTGCCTTAGCGGTGGGCGAAATTTCATCTGCACATGCCAATGCGATTGCGCGAGAAACAGTCTCTGCACTCAATCGTGGACTTCCAGAATCCGTCATCTTTGAGATTGAAAACCGAGCTATTGCATATGCGGAATTTCATACTCCCACACAAGTCGGAAATTTAGTTCGTAAAGTGATTGCGCAACGCAGCCCAGAAGAGTTTGAGGATGCAGTGCTCTCTGCCCAAGAAGAACGCCGTGTCTCTTGTTTTGATGAACCAAATGGAATGTCAACCATTATTGCGCTGCTCCCTGCCCATGAGGCAAAGGTTGTAATGAACGCACTCGAAGCTCACATCCTTCGAAGCGCCAAACGTTGTGCAGAATGTATTGCAAAGAGTGGCGTCACAAGTAGCAGCATCGATTCCGCTCAACACTCAATATGTACTCAAATCACTACCGATGATCGCAGCAAAGACATGTTGCGCGCCGATGCACTTGCCGCGATTGCATCTTCCTATCTTGCTTCGACTTTGGATGAGGTCACACCTCATCGCCGTCCTTTAACTGTCAATGTCACCATTGATCTTCCTACTTTGATGGGTTTGGCCGAAAACCCTGGCGAACTTGCGGGATATGGCCCAATCCCAGCTTCGGTGGCCCGAGAGATTGCTGCAGATGCACGGTGGAATCGATTCGTTACCGATCCAATAACTGGAAATCTCCTCGACTTCGGGCGAGAGCATTACGAACCGCCGCAGGCACTTAAAGATTTTCTAATAGCTCGAGACCGAACCTGTCGATTCCCTGGATGTCGAAGATCTGCAATTCTCTCGGATTTAGATCATGCCGAAAGTTGGCGTAGCGGCGGCGAAACCGCTCCTAGCAATCTCGGTGCGCTCTGTCGGCGTCACCATAAAATGAAGACACATCATGGCTGGCAGCTCGAAAGTTTTGCCGATGGCTCGTGTATCTGGCGTTCCCCTTTCGGAAAAGAGTTCTTTACGCCAGCCCGCCCCACTCTTGACCCCATCTAAAGATGGAGTAAATCTCTCTCCTACTCAGCGATACACCTGGATAGATCACCTTGCCGCTTCGATCCCAACTGTATTTCGTTAAACAATTCTCCTGGCTTAGAATCACCCTCGTGAACAAGCATGCGCCATCTATCCCAAAGGTAATCCTCTATTACGGTTTCACGCCTTTGGAGGATCCTGCTGCGATTCAGCTCTGGCAAAAGCAACTCTGCGAAAGCCTGGGACTCAAGGGTCGAATCATTATCTCCAAGCACGGCATCAACGGCACTGTTGGTGGCGATATGGCTGCAGTCAAGAAGTACGTGAAGATGACGCGCCAATATCCAGGTTTTAAGAAGATTGTCTTTAAGTGGTCTGATGGCACCGGATCCGATTTTCCACGCCTGCAGGTACGCGTTCGTAAAGAGCTCGTTGGGTTTGGCAATCCAGATGCAATTAGGGTTGATGAGAACGGCGTTGTAAATGGCGGCAAGCATCTTCGCCCAGCACAGGTAGATGCGCTGGTTAAAGAGCGCGGTGATGACGTTGTCTTCTTCGATGGCCGCAACGCCTACGAAGCAAAGATCGGTAAGTTTAAGAATGCG
>JACCDX010124698.1_pt1 | contig 15860 bp, 18 predicted proteins | sample 7449681 | NCBI WGS metagenome assembly JACCDX01 (sample SAMN15323450, study PRJNA562643) | freshwater metagenome | isolation source: river surface water | place: USA:Blue River Watershed | collected 2017-08-18 | reverse complement strand
TTAGAAGATGCCGGTCTAATTACTCAGCCACATACAAGCGCTGGACGGATTCCCACAAATAAAGGTTATAGAGTTTTTGTTGATCAGCTCTCTGAAATAAAGCCACTTTCGAATGCTGAACGTAGGGCAATTGAAAATTTTTTGGATGGAGCTACAGATTTAGATGATGTAATTTCTAGAACTGTAAGGCTACTAGCTCAAGTCACAAAACAAGTGGCTGTTGTGCAATATCCATCACTGATAAAAGCTAAAGTTAGGCATGTTGAATTAGTCCTATTGAATAATTCAAGAGTTATGATCGTTCTAATTACTGATGCTGGAAGAGTTGAGCAGCGAATGGTTGAATTACCATTTGAAATTAGCGACGCATCATTAGCTGATTTGCATAAAAAACTTAACACTAAGATTGCAAAACAAACACTATCTAATATAGCTGGGACTTTAGACGGAATCAGTTCTGGCTACAATGGTCATGACAAGTCTAATGTGGTGGTCATAATTACAACTTTAATTGAGATGGCTATTGAACATCCCGAAGAGAAAGTAGTTTTTGCCGGAACTTCCAATTTGGCTAGAGCTAATCAGGATCTATCAAGCAGTATGCAATCAATTTTAGAAGCTCTTGAGGAGCAAGTTGTTCTTCTAAGGTTGCTATCTGGTACAGACTCTTCTGTCAGAGTAAAAATTGGAGATGAACAAAGCGAGAAGAGTTTTAAGAAAACAAGTTTAGTCACAGTGGGTTATGCCGGCGTAGGCGCTTTAGGCGTATTGGGGCCAACCCGCATGGATTACGCCTCCTCGATAAGTGCTGTTAATGCAGTTGCAAATTATGTTGGTAGATTTTTGACAGAGAGCAAATAAATGGCAGATCTATATGAAACTCTTGGAGTAGATCGAGATGCAAGTTTTGATGATATTAAGAAGGCATATCGAAAATTAGCTCGGAGTTATCATCCTGACGTTAATCCAGATCCAGCAATGGCGGAGAAGTTTAAAGAAATTACTGCAGCGTATGAGATATTAAGCGATCCAGATAAGAGACAGAATTATGATGTTGGTGGAAATGGTTTTGGTGGCTTTAATAGTGGCGGTTTTGGCTTTAGCGACATTATGGATGCTTTTTTTGGCGGTGGGCAACAGCGCGGTCCAAGACCTAGGAATCGACCTGGACAAGATGCACTTATAAGAGTTGAAGTGGATTTAAGGGAAGCCACTTTTGGTTGTGAACGAGATTTAAATGTAGAAACCGCAGTCAGTTGCAATAAATGTAATGGAACCGGATGTGCGAACAACTCAAAACCTAGGACTTGTGATATTTGTAAAGGAAGAGGTGAAACACAGCAAGTTGCTAGGTCAATTCTTGGTCAGGTAATGACTAGTAGGCCATGCGCAAATTGTCAGGGATTTGGTTCAGTAATAACTGATCCATGCGGTGAATGTGCAGGTGATGGCAGAGTAAGAGCTAGAAAGAGTATTCCAATAAAGATCCCTGCTGGTGTCGAAACGGGTAACAGAATTCAACTAAGTGGACAAGGCGAGGTTGGTCCCGGCGGAGGGGCTCCTGGCGATTTATATGTTGAGATAATTGAAATCCCTCATGAGTTTATTGTTCGGGAGGAAAGTAACCTACATATTTCAGTATCAATTCCTATGGCTGCTGCTGCAATAGGTACTAAAGTATTTATAGAAACTTTAGATGGCAAGCAAGAAGTTGAAATTAAAGAGGGTACGCAAAGTGGTTCAACAGTGATCTTAAGAGGGCTTGGTGTGACAAAGCTTAGAGGTTCTGGAAGAGGCGATTTAATTGTACATATTCAAGTTCTTACACCAACTAAATTAAATAAAGAGCAAAGTGAGTTACTTAGAAAAATCGCTAATCTACGAAATGAACCTCTTGATAAAGTAAAGATAAATACAAATGAAGAGCAAGGTTTCTTTGATAAAGTCAGAAGAGCATTTAGATAGTGAGCTATTTATTTTTTGTTGATGCTATTGACTCCAATACGGTACAAGCACTTGAAGGTGAAGAGGCTCATCATGCGATTAAAGTATTGCGGCTTACTAAAGGGGAGCAATTAGTATTGTCAGATGGGAAATCCAGTTGGGTTTCTGGCAAAGTTTCTGAAATAGGAAGAAAATCTCTTGAAATAAGGGTTAACGAGAGAGGAAATGTAGAATCACCTACGCCAGAATTAATTGTTATTCAAGCATTTACTAAGTCAGATCGAAACAAGGAAATGCTTGAACTTCTAACTGTTTCCGGAGTAAATCAGATCATTCCATGGGATTCTGAACGTTCAATCAGTAAGTGGCAACCAGATTCGGCCGATAAGTGGATGCTAACTGTTCGGGAGGCTTGTAAGCAGTCAAAACGATTACAGCTTCCAACTATTGGCAATCCCATGAAAATTGAACAAATATCAGGAATATTGAAGAATAATTTTTCAGTTGTTTTTCATGAAAGCTCAGGTAATAAATTTAGTGGGGTAGAGATTCCAAGTGGAGTTGAAAAAATCTATATAGTTATTGGCCCTGAAGGTGGGATTACTGATTCAGAGATAGAAGTGTTTAAATCATCGGGCGCAATAATTTCTCGACTTGGAGAGCCTATCTTGCGTTCTGCACACGCTGGATTTGCTGCCCTTTCTGCTTTGCAAACTAAGATTGGAAGGTGGTAGGTATGGATTGCCTGTTTTGTAAAATTGTAAATGGCAGCATCCCAGCCACAATTGTTAAACAAACTGAAAAAATTACGGCATTCAACGATATTTCACCGCAGGCACCAACACATATATTGATTATCCCTAATATTCATTTTGAGAACATGGGTAAATTATCTGAGGCCGATGAAAAACTATCAGGTGAAATGCTAAGAGAGGCTTCAGCAATCGCAAAAGACTTAGGTCTAGATAGCTGGCGAATAAACATTAATACGGGTGCAAGCGCAGGTCAGTCGGTATTCCACGCTCACATTCATCTACTAGGTGGTCGGACATTCGCTTGGCCACCGGGTTAAATATAGAATTAGATCAATGGACCCCATAAGCATAAAAGTTCCAACTGTTTTTCCTATGGTCTCTTTAGTTGGCCCAGGTGATTCATATCTAAGAATTTTAGAGAGTAATTTTCCTCAACTATCGATTACTGTCAGAGGAAATGAAATTTACGTAAATGGTGATGCAGAGAAAGCCAAAATATTTTCTGAATTAATTGAAGAGTTAATAGCATTGCTACGTTCTGGCCAGAATTTAAACGCGGATATGGTAATCCGTTGCATAGGAATGATTAATCAGAATCCGACTGAACATCCTGCAGAGGTTTTGTCACTTAATATCCTAAGTAATAGAGGAAAAACAATTCGTCCCAAAACATCCAATCAGAAGAAGTATGTGGATGCTATAGATGCCAACACAATTACATTTGGAATTGGACCTGCTGGGTGTGGAAAAACTTACTTAGCTATGGCAAAAGCAATTCAGGCTCTACAAGCAAAGCAAGTTAATAGAATTATTTTAACTAGACCAGCAGTTGAGGCTGGCGAAAGATTAGGTTTTCTACCAGGAACTTTGCACGAGAAAATTGATCCATATTTGAGGCCATTATTTGATGCCTTACACGACATGATTGATCAGGATGCTATTCCAAGGTTGATGAATTCGGGAGTAATTGAAGTTGCACCTCTTGCATATATGCGCGGAAGAACTTTAAACGATGCATTTATTATTCTGGATGAGGCTCAAAATACAACGGCCGAACAGATGAAGATGTTTTTAACCAGATTAGGCTTTGGCTCAAAGATGGTAGTCACTGGGGATATTACCCAAGTGGATTTACCAAATAACTCCCATTCGGGTTTAAAAATTGTTCAAGATATTTTGAATGCTGTAGATGATATTTCATTCATATATCTCAATGCAGATGATGTTGTACGAAATAGATTAGTTGGAGAGATTGTCACAGCTTATGGAAACTGGGATGAGAATATTTCCAAATCAACATTTCCAATTAGAAGCGGAAAAGGTGATCGATAATTACTCAAATTGAGTAGCCGATATGAAAATAGATTTAGAAAATAATTCTAGTTATGAGTGTAATGATTCAAAGCTGATTTCTCTTGCTGATTTTTCTTTGAATAAATTGGGCATTCACCCTGATTCAGAGCTCGCAATAAGACTTGTTGATGAGAATGAAATGGAACAATTACATTTGAAGTGGATGGACCTGCCCGGACCAACTGACGTGATGTCCTTTCCAATGGATGAAATGAAACCCCATACAGCTGCAAATGGGCCAGGAGTCATTGGCGACATAGTGCTGTGCCCAGCCTTTGCGGAAAAAAATGGCAAACAATCCCTAGCTGAAGAACTGGAGTTATTAACTGTGCATGGAGTTTTACATCTTTTGGGATTTGATCATGAAGATGTTGATGATGAAGTTAAAATGTTTGGATTGCAAGATGAATTTCTAGAACAGTGGAGATCGATTAAATGAGTATTGAATCTCTATTTTTAATAATTCTATTATTACTATTTGCGGGTTTTCTGGCTGGCTGTGAGTCTGCTTTAACCTCACTTTCACGACTTTTAATTGAAGAGATTGTTGAAGCCAAACCAAATTATAAGAAAAGATTTGAAAACTTTGTTTCCAATCCCGCCAGGTTTTTGAATGTAATACTCTTAGTTCGCAAAAGTTGTGAATTAACTGCGACCGCATTGGTTGCAACTTTCTTTGTGGAGGGTAGCTCAAATAAAGGGCTATCGCTACTGTGGGCGATTTCTTTAATGGTTGCCATCTCATATGTAGTTGTAGGAGTTGGGCCAAGAACTTTAGGTAAACAACATGCAATTAAATGGGCAAGACCTGCAATCACAGTAGCTGTTTGGCTATCTAAACTATTAGGCCCACTTACATCGCTATTAATTGGTATTGGAAATGCTCTGACCCCTGGAAAAGGATTTAAGTCTGGTCCTTTTTCAACCGAGGCAGAGTTTAGAGATTTGGTTGATCAAGCAAGTGAAAGTGGTTTCGTAGAGGAATCAGAGCGGGAGATGATTCATTCAGTTTTCGATTTAGGTGAAACTCTGGTGCGAGAACTGATGGTGCCAAGAACTGAAATGGTATGGATAGAGGCTGATAAAACTGTAAGACAAGGCCTATCACTAGCCCTTCGTTCTGGCTTTACTCGAATTCCGGTAATTTCAGAAAACTTAGATAATGTTGTGGGTATAGCTTATGTAAAAGATTTAGCTAAGAGAGTTCATGATAATCCAAACTCTGAAGTCAATGAAAAAGTAGAGGATCATTTACGCAAGGCAACTTTTGTGCCTGAAAATAAAACTGCTGATGACTTATTAAAGCAGATGCAAAGAGATCAAATACATATGGCAATTGTGGTCGATGAATATGGTGGAACAGCAGGTATTATCACAATTGAAGATATTTTAGAAGAAATTGTTGGTGAAATTGCAGATGAGTATGATGGCAATGAGACCGAAGAGATCGAATGGCTGGATGAAAAAAAGGCAAGAATTTCAGCTAGATTACATGTTGAAGATTTTGCTGAACAATTTGAAAGTGAATTTACAGAAGAAGAGATTGAAGATGTTGATTCAATTGGTGGATTAATTGCCAAGCATTTAGGCCGCGTTCCGATACCAGGAAGTACGATCACCGTACCAGGCTGGAAGTTAACAGCTGAAAGACCTTCAGGTCGCAGACATAGAATTGCCACAGTATTGGTCGAAAAAATTGAAGAATCAGGAAAGCCATCTGATCAGTTGTAAGATGCTCTAATGCGCATTGTTAGATTTACTGCTCCTGAAAAGTTAGGCATTGGTAGCGATCCTTTATTTGGAATTCTTAATGACAAAGACGCAATTTTATTACTTCGAGGGGATCCAATTTACGCTGGAATTGTGCCCCAAGATAAGACTGTTAACTTAAGTGAAGTCAAGTTGTTAGCACCAGTTATTCCAAGAAGTAAGGTAGTTTGTATTGGAAAAAATTATGCCGATCATGCAGCGGAAATGAATTCAGAGGTTCCAAGTGAGCCAGTTATATTTATAAAACCTAATACTTCTGTAATTGGACCAAACGAAACAATCGTTTGGCCAAAAATGAGTCAAAGAGTTGATCACGAAGCAGAATTAGCAATTGTGATTGGTCGAATTTGTAAAGAGGTGCCTGCTGAAAAAGCTAAAGATGTTATATACGGGTACACACTAGCTAATGATGTTACGGCTCGTGATTTACAAAAAAAGGATGGGCAGTGGACTCGAGCAAAGGGTTTTGACACTTTTTGCCCTCTGGGCCCTTGGATAGAAACTGAATTTGTACCGGGAAATCAAAAAATCACAGCGACTTTAGATGGTCAAATAAAGCAATCCTCACTTCTTTCTGAAATGATCTTTAAAATCCCGCAGATAATTGAGTTTGTTACAAATGTTATGACTCTACTTCCTGGAGATGTGATCTTAACTGGCACGCCAGCTGGCATTAGCCCCATGCCTGCAGGATCAACGATCTCGATTTCAATTGACGGTTTAGGCACATTAACAAATAAGGTTTCAGCCCGTGTCCAATAAATCTCAAGTAAGGGTTAGATTTGCCCCTTCACCAACAGGTGATTTGCATGTTGGCAATATAAGAACAGCATTATTTGATTGGGCATACGCCAGACATACTGGTGGAAAGTTAATTTTTCGTATTGAAGATACTGATACTGAAAGAGTTACAGATCAATACATTAAAGCAGCAATTGATACTTTAAAGTGGTTGGGACTTAATTGGGATGAGGGGCCCGAAGTTGGTGGAGATTTTGGACCTTATTTGCAATCTCAAAGATTAGATATTTATGCCGAGTGGGCGCAAAAGTTTTTAGATCAAGGCGATGCTTATCACTGTTACTGCACCTCGGAGGAGCTAGAAGAGCGACGACAGATCCAAATGAAGAATAATAAAGCTCCTGGCTACGATGGAAAGTGTAGACAGTTATCACCAACACAAGTAGATGAGTACAAGTTAGCAGGTAGAAAACCGGTAATAAGAATGCGAATGCCAACTGGCGAAACTACTTTTGTTGATCTAATCAGAGGTGAAGTTAAGTTTGAACATGAATTTGTACCAGATTTCGTTTTAGCTCGGGCCGATGGTTCACCACTTTATACATTGGCTGTTGCCGTCGATGATGTTTTAATGAAGATTACTCATGTACTACGCGGTGAAGACTTACTGTCATCAACTCCAAGACAAATTCGCGTTTATCAAGCCATGGGAGTTGAAGTTAAAGATTATCCACTTTTTGCACACCTTCCATTTGTGATGGGTCAAGATAATGCCAAGCTATCAAAGCGAAATGGAGAGGTATCGATTGCCTGGTATCGAGAACAAGGTTTCTTGCCCGAGGCAATTTGTAATTACTTGGCACTTTTAGGCTGGTCACCTGGTGATGACAAAGAAAATATAAGTATGCAGGAATTAGTAAACCTTTTTACCGTAGAGCGGGTTAATAGCAGCCCGGCAAGATTTGATATGAAAAAGCTTGAGGCTATAAATGGCGACAAGATTCGAGCTCTGACGTTAGAGAAGTTTATGGAGTGGTCACTACCTTTCTTATTGGAATCTAAAGTTATTTCAGGCACTCAAGATGAGTTAGCTGTCATTAAATCTGCCCTGCCAATAATCCAGGAGCGAATCATTAAACTTTCGGAAATTCCAGCCATGCTAAATTTCCTATTTGTAAAGGATTTTTCGATCGCACCCGATGAGATCTCCAAAGTAACCGATGAGGTATCACAGAAGGTTTTGATTACAACCCTTTCAAAGTTAGAGGGGTTAAACAATTGGAACACTAAAGAGATCGAATCTGTTCTCAGAGCGGTGTTAATAGATGAAATGGGATTAAAACCGAGGGTGGCATTTAGCGCAGTTAGAATTGCAGTTACTGGTTCTCATATCTCACCACCTCTATTTGAGTCGCTTGAGTTGTTGGGTAAGGAGCGTTCAATCCAACGAATTAAGGCGGCAATTTCCAAATAAAATTACTGCAGGGTATTCTTGCCATATTGAAAAATTTAATATTGGGGTATGGGGTAATTGGTAGCCCTGCTGATTCTGGTTCAGCCTGTCTAGGTTCGAGTCCTGGTACCCCAGCGATTAAATGTTTTACTGCACGGCTCCGTCGTCTAGTGGCCTAGGACTCTGGCTTCTCAAGCCAGCTACGGGGGTTCGAATCCCCTCGGAGCTACAAACTGTTATTTTTTATTTTTAGCTAAATGCTCAGTAAGTCGAGCCGCAGTTGCCACAACTGCTGCTGCATGAATTCTTCCTGGCTGTCTGCTTAATCGCTCCATTGGTCCACTAATACTTACTGCGGCAATAACTTTATTATTTGGACCACGAACCGGTGCAGAAACTGATGCAACTCCGGCCTCGCGCTCGCCAACAGATTGCGCCCAACCTCTTCTTCGCACCGCTGCTAAATTTGCTGCGGTAAATTTTGCATTTACTAAACCTCGATGAAGTTTTTCCGGATCTTCCCAAGCTAGAAGTATTTGTGCAGCAGAGCCTGCCTGCATAGTTAGTACTGTTCCAACTGGCACAGAATCTCTTAAGCCAGTTAATCTTTCAGCTGTTGCAACACAAATTCTTAATTCACCTTGTCGTCGATAGAGCTGGGCACTCTCACTGGTTGCATCTCTAAGTGCAGTTAAGGATGGAACTGCTATAGCAAGCAATTTATCTTCTCCGGCAGCTGCAGCTAATTCGGAGGATCGAACACCCAGAATAAATCTTCCTGAAAAATCCCTGGAAACAAGTCGATGATGCTCTAAAGCAACCGCCAATCTATGTGCGGTCGGCCGTGCTATTCCAGTAGTTGAGACAAGTTCACTAAGTGATTGTGGGCCGGCTTCAAGGGCAGAAAGTATTTTTACGGCTTTATCTAATACGCCAACTCCGCTATTCTTTCTGTCCATACTCTGATAATGCCATCTCACTCTATGAGAAGCAAATTCAGGCAAAGTGTGAAGGGACAAGATGTAATGGGTAAGACATTAGCGGAAAAGATTTGGGCAGAGCATGTGGTTAGCTCTACCGCTGGTGAACCCGATTTACTTTACATAGATCTGCATTTAATTCATGAGGTAACAAGTCCACAAGCTTTTGATGGTCTCCGACTTGCAAATAGAAAAGTTAGAAGGCCAGATTTAACGATTGCTACTGAAGATCATAACGTCCCAACTTTAAACATTGATAAGCCAATTTCCGATCCTGTATCTAAATTACAGGTAGATACACTTAGGAAAAACTGCGCTGAATTTGGTGTTCGTATCCACTCTTTGGGAGATGTTGAACAGGGAATTGTTCACGTAGTTGGCCCGCAATTAGGTATTACTCAGCCTGGAATGACAATTGTTTGTGGAGATTCTCATACCTCAACACATGGTGCATTTGGTGCGTTGGCATTTGGGATTGGAACTAGCGAAGTAGAGCATGTTTTAGCAACTCAAACTTTGCCTTTGATTAGACCTAAAACTATGGCAATAAATGTTGAAGGAACTCTAAAGCCTGGAGTGACCAGTAAAGATATTATTTTGGCAGTTATTGCAAAAATAGGCACCGGTGGCGGGCAAGGTTATATTCTTGAATATCGCGGTAGTGCTATTAGGGCCTTGTCTATGGAAGCTCGAATGACGATATGTAACATGTCCATTGAGGCAGGTGCTAGAGCTGGGCTAATTGCACCTGATCAAACTACTTTCAATTATGTCCAAGGTAAACCACATGCTCCAAGTGGCGCAGATTGGGATGCGGCTATTGCTTATTGGAAGACGCTAGTTACAGATAAAGATGCAAAGTTTGATAAAGAGATTTATTTGAACGCTGATGAATTAGCTCCATTTGTTACCTGGGGAACAAATCCTGGTCAGGGATTACCATTAAGTGCCTCGGTTCCAAACCCAGCAGATATCGCAAATCCTGAGGATCGTGGTGCAGCCGAGCGAGCACTTGAATATATGGATTTAAAACCTGGCACACCACTTAAATCAATCAAGGTGGATACGGTTTTTCTGGGTTCTTGCACAAATGGCAGAATTGAAGATTTAAGGTCGGCAGCAGAGGTGATCAAAGGTAAAAAAATTGCAAACTCACTTCGTTTATTAGTTGTCCCAGGCTCGGCTCGAGTAAGGCTTCAAGCTGAATCTGAAGGCTTAGATAAAGTTTTTCTGGATGCAGGTGCTGAATGGCGAAGTGCAGGATGTTCAATGTGCTTGGGTATGAATCCAGATCAACTAAAACCAGGAGAGCGAGCAGCCTCAACTAGCAATAGAAATTTTGAAGGTAGGCAAGGTAAGGGTGGACGTACTCACTTGGTAAGCCCACTTGTTGCAGCAGCTACTGCACTTAAGGGCACCTTATCTTCTCCGGCGGATCTATAATGGAAAAATTTATAAAACATACCGGCAGTGCAGTGCCGCTTCGTCGAAGCAATGTCGATACTGATCAAATTATCCCTGCGGTGTATCTAAAGCGGATCACCAAAAGCGGATTTGAGGATGGCTTGTTTGCTGCTTGGCGAAGTGATCCAGCTTTTGAGCTGAATCAGCCTCAGTATAAATCTGCGACTATTTTGGTCGCCGGTCCAGATTTTGGAACTGGCTCTTCTCGTGAACATGCGGTTTGGGCGTTACAAAATTATGGCTTTAAAGTAGTTTTATCTAGCCGATTTGCCGATATTTTTAGGGGTAACTCACAGAAAGCAGGATTGCTAACGGTAATTTTGCCACAAGATGAAATTGAAAATATATGGAAAGCGATCGAAGCTAAACCTGATACCTCAATTACCGTTGATCTTGAGAGCAAAACTGTGACCTATGGTTCAACAACTTTGAATTTTGCTATCGATGATTACACTCGTTGGCGCCTAATGGAGGGTCTAGATGACATCGGCTTGACCTTTACCAAGATAGAACAGGTTTCAAATTTTGAAGAAAAAAGAGCTAGTTTTAAGCCTAAAACACTGCCTATTCGCTAAATTAAAACTCTAAAGTAATTATTTAGAGTTACGCGAAAACTGCAAAAAACCTTGATTTACTTTAATAATTTGAATGCGACACACCGAATTAATTAATCAAAGTATTTCGCATCACCCCATAGATTAACCCTTAGTTAAGCAAATGCTTAATGTTTACGCATAAATAAGGGGATTAAATGAACAAGGCTCAGTTCATCGCCTATCTTGCACCACAGTTTGGTGACAGCAAGAAAGAGGCTGCTCGCGCTGTTGAGGTAGTTTTTGATGCGATTGTTCGCAATATCTCAAAGGGCGAAGATGTAATGATCAATGACTTTGGTAAGTTTAAAAAAGTTGATCGTCCAGCTCGCAAAGGTCGTAATCCATTTACTGGAGAGACGATTCAAATTAAAGCCAGCAAGAAAGTACGTTTCCTACCTGCAAAAGGATTAAAGGAAGTAATTTCTGGCGCCCGTAAACTTGGTGCGGCACCAACTCCACCAGCTAAGGCTGCTCCTGCGAAGGCTGCAAAGAAAGTTTCAAAGACAAAGAAGGCTGTACGCAAAGTTGCAAAGAAAGCAAAGCGTCGCCGTTAAGCCTACTCTTTAATAAAAAACGGGATCTCATGCTAGAGATCCCGTTTTTTACGCTCATTTATAGCCATCTCAGCAATTAGTCGTAGAATTAAGCGGTGTCTACCGAATTGAAAATTTCCTATGCACCTCCTTCAGGAAAGCCACTGGGAGCGACAAATTGGTTTAAATTCGGGGCATTTGTAATGCGACCAATTCTCAATTCAATAGCAAAGCGAGATTGGAAGGGAAGTGAAAATCTTCCTAAAACTGGTGGCGCAATCGTGGTTTGTAATCACATTTCATATATCGATCCTTTAATTTTCACTCACTTTCTTTACGACAATGGTCGCGCACCAAGATATTTAGGGAAGGCATCGCTATTTAAGTTACCAATTATTGGACGGGTATTGCTTGGTGCTGGGCAAATTCCGGTAGAGCGCGAAACTGCAGTTGCATCGCAGTCATTAAGTCACGCTATAGCTTTTATTAAATCGGGCCATTTACTTGGAGTTTATCCAGAAGGAACATTAACCAGAGACCAAAATTATTGGCCAATGAAAGCCAAAACTGGGATTGCAAGGTTGGCTATTTTGACCAAAGCTCCAGTAATTCCCTGTGCTCAGTGGGGGGCGCAGCATATTTTGCCGGCATACAGTAAGAAAATTAAACTGTTTCCAAGAAGTAAGGTTAAGGTGGTTGCAGGAAAGCCATTGGATTTCTCTAAATGGTACGGCAAAGAAGCCGATCCAGTCGCCTTAGAGGAAGCAACAGCATATGTAATGGGTGCAATAACAAAATTGCTTGAGGATTTACGCAATGAAAAAGCACCAGAAGAAATATTTGATCCAAGAAAGTCACAACTGCCAAGAACTGGAAATTTTAAAAAGGATAGTAAATGAGAAAAGTTGCAGTTCTAGGTTCGGGAGCATGGGGAACCACCCTTGGCCAAGTAATGGTCGATTCAGGTCAGCAAGTATTAATTTGGGGTAGAAATAAGAAAGTTGTCCGCGAGATTAATCGTCGCCACTCTAATCGACGCTTTCTTAAGGGAATTGATCTACCTCGTGAATTAAAGGCAACAACAGATATTAAAGCAGTTCTGGAGTTTGCAGATGTTATTTTAGTTGCAATCCCAGCTCAGACCTTGCGCGAAAATTTGGAGAGTTGGAAGGGATTTTTTCCTACGGATTTACCAGTTATAAGTACATTAAAAGGTATTGAAGTTGAAACTCAATTCAGAATGACCGAAGTAATGCAGGAAGTGCTTGGAGTAGGCAAGTCCCAATTAGGTTTAATCACCGGTCCAAACCTTGCAAACGAAATCATTATGCGCCAGCCAGCTGGTGCGGTGGCAGCATCTGAAAATCAGGAAATTATTGATCTAATAGTGGATATGTTCTCTACAAATTATTTTAGGATTTATCCCTCAACAGATTTGGTTGGTTGTGAATTTGCAGGTGCTGCTAAAAGTGTTATAGCACTTGCCGTTGGTATGGCTGTTGGCATGGGTTATGGCGAGAACACACAAGGTTTGATGATCACACGAGGGTTATCAGAAGTGGCCCGTCTTGGTGAGGCTTACGGCGCTAATCCACTTACATTTTTAGGATTAGCTGGCATTGGCGACTTGGTAGCTAGTGCGCAATCTCCACTTTCAAGAAATAGAAGTTTTGGTGAAGTACTAGGAAAGTCTGGGTCAATTACAAAGGCTAGACAGCAGGTAGTAAAAACAGTTGAAGGTGTTTACTCAGCTGGTGCCATGTTGGAGTTAGCTCATCGAGTAGGTGTTGAAGCACCAATAATTGAAGCAGTTTCTGATGTCGTAGCTGGAACCTTAAAGCCAAAAGATGCATTAGATCGATTAATGAAGGTAAGTATTAAGGCTGAAATTTAATGACAAAGACCAAAGTTGCAATTATTTGCGGCGGTAAAAGTAGTGAGCATGAGATTTCATGTATATCTGCCAATGGGGTGCTTGAGGCGATAGACAGAAATTTATTTGAGGTTGTACTTATAGGAATCACAAAAGCTGGAAAATGGCTCCTTCTTCCGACACAGACAAGTTTTAGAATTCAAAATGGCGTACTACCAACTATTCCAAATACTGGAGTTGAGGTGAGTATAACTAGTGATGGCTTGATTGCAGATGGAAAAAAATTAGAGGTAGATGTGGCATTTCCAATTCTGCACGGACCATATGGTGAGGACGGAACAATTCAGGGTTTGTTTGAAATAATTCAACTTCGCTATGTTGGATCTGGCGTTCTAGCTAGCGCAGTTAGTATGGATAAATCATACGCAAAACCAATTTTCGCAGCGTCAGGACTAAAAGTTGCTGCTGGAATTGTTGTTACAAACTCTGATTTTAAATTGCCTGATAACTTGAAATTTCCGTTATTTGTTAAGCCTGCCAGAAGTGGTTCAAGTCGGGGAACTACTAAAGTCAAGCAACAAGATCAACTTAAATCAGCAATTGATGTGGCGTTGGAGTTTGATTCCAAAGTAATTGTCGAGCAGGCTATTTCTGGTCGTGAAATCGAATGTGCAGTGCTTCAAGTAGATGGAAAATTGCTTGTTTCACCAGTGGGTCAAATAGTGATTTCTGAAAAATATGAGTTTTACGATTTTCAAGCAAAATATCTAGATGACTCAATGCAGTTAGTATTTCCAACTGATCTACCAAATGGTGTTGAAGAGAAAATCCAACAAAACGCATTAGCTGCTTTTAAGGCGGCTGGATGTGAGGGGTTGGCCAGAATTGATTTCTTTTACTCAGAAAATGGCGAAGTTGTGATAAACGAAATAAATACTATGCCTGGATTTACACCAACCTCGGTCTATCCAAAGTTAATTGATAAATTGGGTATTAATTACCAGGAATTAATTAGTAAATTGATTCAAACTGCTAAAAGCAGATCTACTAAAATTACTAGGTAATTATGGATGGGGTTTTAGAGAAAAATGCAGTTAAACGGGTCAAGCAAGCACTAATTGATAATGGACTAGATACCGAAATTACTGTCTTAACAGATAGCGCGCGGAGTGCAGCTGAGGCCGCCTCTGCTCTTGGTATTAAAGTAGGCCAAATAGCCTCTTCAATTATTTTTAAACTTTCAGATCACAAGCCGCTATTAGTAATTACCTCTGGCCAGCATCGAGTCGACACAGAGTTAGTCGCTAGCCAACTTGGAGTAGAAAAATTAGAAAGAGTTGATGCTGATTTTGTGAAAGTCAGTTCAGGTTTTTCTATCGGGGGTGTTGCCCCGATTGGTTGGATTAACCCACCAGCAGTAGTAATTCTTGATAAAGCATTAAGCGATTTTGATGTCGTATGGGCAGCAGCTGGACATCCACATGCTGTTTTCCCAACATCATTTAGCGACTTAAAATATTTAACAAATGCAACAGTATTTGAGGTTGGAGTTAAGTGATATTTAATTTTAGATTATCCAAATCTAGGCTTTTTGAATGGCTTGGAGTAATAACTGCAATTATCTATTCACTCTTAGTGGCATTGAATATTGGGGCAGAGTTTATTGGTTTTACATTGCTTCTTATATCTTCGGGCTTGATTGGTATTTGGGCTTACATAGGAAAACACAGAGGAATACTTTTCCTACAGTTTTTCTATGCAACAGCAGGAATTATTGGAATGATTCGTTGGTTTTAGAAAACTATTGATGGGCTACTTTAAAGTTACCAAAATAGCCCATTATTAAAATTAAAAAGTAGTGACTGGGCAGGTTAAGGTTCTGGTTATGCCAGCAACACCTTGAACCTTAGACAAGACCGTTCTACCTAAATCTTCCATAGATGAAGATTCAGCTCGCATGATTACGTCATAAGGGCCAGTGACACCCTCTGCGATAGTTACTCCAGAAATTGCAGAAACAGCCTTTGCAACACTAGATGCCTTACCAACTTCAGTTTGAATCAAAATGTATGCCTGTACGGACATTTGTAGCCTTTCAATCATCGACCTAGGTTCAGCGATGAACTAAATCGTTAATAAAGGGTAGCCTATAGCGAGTTAATTGGGGAGTGCCATTGATTGAACCAGAAGAAGTCATAATCGCCCGACTAGGCGATTTATTCCGCAACTCGATCGAAAGTAGGCTCGAGGTAGGAATTGGTGATGATGCTGCAGTAATAAGTGGCATTGATAACAAATTGGTCGCAACCGTTGACATGGCAGTTGAAGGAGTCCACTTTCGTAAAGATTGGTCTACTCCATTTCAGATTGGCGCAAAGTTAACAACTGCAAGTTTGGC
>JACCDX010008988.1_pt1 | contig 15860 bp, 9 predicted proteins | sample 7449681 | NCBI WGS metagenome assembly JACCDX01 (sample SAMN15323450, study PRJNA562643) | freshwater metagenome | isolation source: river surface water | place: USA:Blue River Watershed | collected 2017-08-18 | reverse complement strand
GGAAATTGCCAACGGTGATGCGGCCAGGGCCGGCTAGACCAGCGGCAATGGCACCACCAAAGGTTGCATTCTCACCAAAGTGTGGAGGCTCAAACGCAAGCACCTGATTTTTTTCTTTGAGGACTGCTTCAATTTCTTTTAGTGGTGTACCTGCACAAGCGGTAATCACTAGCTCTTCTGGTTGGTATTCCAAAATGCCCGAGTAAGAGCGAGTATCTAGCTTGGCATAGTTATTGGGATTGCCGTACCAGGATTTTGTGCCCCCACCTTCAATGGAGAGAGGGGTTTTATTCTTGGCTGCATTCAGAATCTGTTCGCGAAATGCATCCACTTGTAGATTGGAGTGACTCATTAGAAGCGCTCCAATTCTGGATGGGGTAACTGACCACCACTTATACGCATACGGCCATATTCAGCGCAGCGATTAAGTGTCGGAATTGCTTTATCTGGGTTGAGAAGTTTCTCAGGATCGAAGGCGCTCTTCACGCCCCAGAAAGATTCACGCTCACCTTCGCCAAATTGCACGCACATTGAATTAATTTTTTCAATGCCAACACCGTGCTCACCAGTAATGGTGCCACCAAGCTCAACGCAAGCTTCCAAAATTTCAGTACCGAATTCTTCTGCGCGATGCCACTCTTCCTGATCGGCGCCGTTAAACAAAATCAGAGGATGCATATTGCCGTCACCAGCATGAAAAACGTTTAAGCAACCAAGCCCATATTTCTCTTCCATGCCTTGGATACGCTTGAGTAAGGTGGCGATATGACGGCGGGGAATGGTGCCGTCCATGCAGTAGTAATCAGGGGCTAGGCGGCCTGCAGCAGGGAATGCATTCTTACGACCACTCCAAAATTTCAAGCGCTCACTTTCATCTTTTGAGATCTGTATACCGCTAGCGCCTGCTTGTTCCAACACCTTAGTCATGCGCTCAATTTCTTCAGCAACTTCTTCTGGGGTGCCATCGGATTCGCATAACAAAATAGCCGCTGCATCTAAGTCATAGCCTGCGTGTACAAATTCCTCTACAGCGCGAGTGGTGGCTTTATCCATCATTTCCAAGCCAGCAGGAATAATGCCTGCAGCAATGATGGCAGCTACTGCGTTACCACCTTTTTCGATGTCATCAAAACTTGCCATGATCACGCGAGCCAACTTTGGTTTAGCAACCAATTTAACTGTCACTTCAGTCACAACCGCGAGCATACCTTCGCTGCCCATCATGATTGCTAGCAAATCAAGGCCGGGTGCATCTGGGGCTAAGCCGCCAAATTCTACGATCTCACCATTCATTAGTATTCCGCGGACGCGCAGAACGTTATGTAAGGTGAGGCCATATTTGAGGCAGTGCACGCCACCGGAGTTTTCATTCACGTTGCCGCCAATAGAGCAGGCAATTTGCGAAGAAGGGTCTGGTGCGTAATACAAGCCAAGGTGTGCAACTGCTTCAGAAATGGCAAGATTGCGAACACCAGGCTGAACAACTGCAGTGCGAGTAAATGGATCAATGCTGATAATTTTCTTAAGCTTGGCCAATGACAGCACTAATCCTTGCGAAAGGGGCATTGCACCTCCCGAGAGGCCAGTTCCAGATCCACGAGGCACAACAGGAATTTGCATTGCATAGCAAATCTTCAAAATCTGGGCTACTTGCTCCTCGGTTTCTGGCAAAGCTACTGCCAAAGGCATTCTTCTATAAGCGGCCAGACCATCACATTCATAGGGAATAGTGTCTTCTGGCTCCCATAGAAGGGCATGTTCCGGAAGGATTGGGCGCAAAGCCGAAACCAATTTGGACTGAAGGGCGCTAATAGCGGCTAATTCGGGGGGTGGGGTCACCATATTCATAAGAATCATTTTAGCCATTTACCTATAATTAAGCTTATGGGAAATCGACTATCAAAAATCGCCACCAGAACAGGTGACGCCGGGATGACTGGCTTGGGTGACGGCAGTCGCGTGGAGAAGGATCATCTGCGTATCTGCGCTATGGGTGATATCGATGAATTGAACTCAGAAATCGGGGTTTTGATGACTGAGCAGATTCCTGAAGGCATTTCCGCTGAATTGCACGAGCTTTTCCTGCAGGTGCAACATGATTTATTTGATTTGGGGGGTGAGCTTTGCATCCCCAACTACAAGCTACTCAATCCTGAGCATGTAGCTCAGTTAGATGTTTGGCTTGAAAAATACAATCAACAGCTGCCGCCTTTGACCGAATTCATTTTGCCAGGCGGTACTCGAGCTGCTGCACAGGCGCATGTGTGCCGTACGGTTTGCCGTAGAGCAGAGCGTTCGATTGTCCGCTTAGGCTGGGAAGAGTCTTTGTATGATTCCCCCAGGCAATATGTGAATCGTTTATCAGATTTGCTCTTTGTGTTGGCTCGCATCTTAAATCGTGCAGCCGGCGGATCTGACGTACTTTGGAAGCACGAAAAAAAAGAGACTAAGTAATTTAGTCTCTTTAGTGTTGTTACTTGCAAGATTACTTCTGCATTATTTTTTCTTGCTTCTACGTGTTTTAACAGCAGTAGCAAGACGCTCTAATACTTGTACCGAATCATCCCAGTTAATACACGCATCAGTAATACTGCGACCGTACTCTAATTTACTTGGGTCATCTTTGCCTGGTGTAAATTTCTGAGCACCATCATTTAAATGACTTTCTACCATCACACCAAAAATCTGATGTGAGCCAGATTCAATTTGCTGTGCAACATCATCAGCAACCACGATTTGACGCTCATGCTTCTTGCTTGAATTAGCATGAGACAAGTCAACCATTAAACTAGCTGGAAGCTTGGCTGCTTCTAGCTCAGAGCAGGCGGCCTGTACAAACTTGGCTTCATAGTTCGGCTCTTTACCGCCACGCAAAATGACGTGGCAATCTTTATTGCCTTTGGTTTCAACAACAGATACTTGACCATTCTTATGCACGGACAAGAAGTGATGTGGGCGACCTGCTGCTTGAATAGCATCGGTAGCAATCTTGATATTTCCATCGGTACCATTTTTAAAGCCAATAGGCGCAGAGAGTCCTGATGCGAGTTCGCGATGAACTTGACTCTCAGTCGTACGTGCACCGATTGCTCCCCATGAAATCAGATCAGCAATATATTGAGGAGAGATGACATCTAGGAATTCGCTACCTGCTGGCATGCCGAGGCGATTAATTTCCATTAGCACTTGGCGGGCAAGACGTAGTCCCTCTTCGATGCGATAGCTTTCATCAAGGTACGGGTCATTGATCAAACCTTTCCAGCCAACAGTAGTGCGTGGCTTTTCAAAATACACACGCATCACAATTTCTAGTTCGCCAGCAAAACGTTCGCGCTCACTTAAAAGGCGTTGACAGTATTCGAGTGCTGCACGTGGATCATGAATAGAGCATGGTCCAATAATGACGAGTAAGCGATCATCTTTACCGTGAATAATGTCGCGAATCTTTTTGCGAGTTTTGCTGATCAACGCTTCTGTTGGTGTTCCAGAAATTGGAAAGAAGCGGATTAAATGCTCTGGCGGAGGCAGAACAGAAATTTTGTCGATGCGTTGATCGTCGGTATCGGAGGTCTTGTCGACCGCGGAGTACCAATTAGCGGGATTTGTATTTTGTTGGCTCATCTGGCTATTTTAAGCCGTAATTTGCCAATATCAGGCAGTCCCGCCCACGGTAAGGCTGTCAATTCGGAGGGTGGGTTGCCCGACTCCAACCGGAACGCTTTGCCCTTCCTTGCCGCAAACCCCAACCCCGCCATCGAGTTTGAGGTCATTTCCGATCATGGAGACCTGTTTTAGGGACTCTGGACCGCTGCCAATAATGGTGGCACCTTTAACGGGGTATTGGATTTTGCCGTTTTCAACCCAGTAGGCTTCTGACGCAGAAAAAACAAATTTGCCGCTGGTGATATCCACTTGGCCACCGCCAAAATTGACCGCATACAAACCACGTTTAATACTGGCCACGATTTCTTGAGGATCGTCTTTGCCAGCCAGCATGTAAGTATTTGTCATACGCGGCATTGGAAGCGAGGCAAAGCTTTCGCGTCGACCATTTCCGGTGAGGGGCATATTCATTAAGCGTGCATTGAGGCTGTCCTGAATGTAACCCTTCAAAATGCCATCCTCAATTAATGTGGTGCATTGCGTAGGCGTACCTTCATCATCAATGTTTAAAGAACCCCTTCGTCCAGATAGGGTGCCATCATCAACAACAGTGACGCCTTTTGCAGCAACACGTTGTCCAATTCGTCCGGCAAATGCAGAAGAGCCCTTGCGATTAAAGTCGCCCTCAAGACCATGTCCAACTGCTTCATGCAAAAGGACGCCAGGCCATCCTGGCCCCATCACCACGGTCATTGGGCCTGCTGGGGCAGGACGTGATTCTAGGTTTACTAAAGCACCATCAACCGCTTCATCAACATAGCGATTGATGAGTTCTTGATCGAAGTACAGGTAGTCATGGCGCGCGCCACCACCGGAAGATCCAGATTCTCGGCGACCATTTTGTTCAGCAATGACATGGACGGAAACGCGCACCAGGGGGCGGACATCGGCAGCCAATAAACCATCAGCCCTAACTACCAAAACTACATCAAACTCTCCAGCAAGACTTGCCATCACTTGAATGATGCGTGGATCACGCGCCTTAGCTCGGCGCTCAATGCTTTCTAGTAGCGCGATTTTTTCCTTAGGCTGTAGTGAGTCAAGGGGGTTGATATCTGAGTAGAGCTTATTTGATGCGGGGTTAAATAATTTACTTGCAACCGCTTGCTTGCCGCCTGCTGGTCCGATTACTCGAGTTGCTTTTGCTGCCTTGCTTAAAGCTTCTAAATTAATTTCATCTGAATAGGCAAAGGCGGTCTTATCACCATAGATGGCGCGGACCCCAACACCTTGATCAATATTGAAGCTGCCAGATTTAACGATGCCCTCTTCAAGACTCCAGCTCTCGCTGCGAGTATGTTGAAAGTAAAGGTCCGCATCATCAAGACGATGGGTAAATAGATGGCCAAAGGTGTGATGCAAATCTTGTTCTGATAATCCTGTTGGCTCAAGCAGAATAGATTTGGCTAATTTAATAAGGTCTGCTTGCTTTTTGGCTTTAGTCCAATTTGCAGGAAATAGTGCTTCTGGTGCATTCATGTGATTGGGCGGATCTTTCTTTAAATCTTGCGATGTGCAAGTGCAGGTAACTTAGAGCGTACCTCGTTTAATTTATCTTTGCACAAGACACCAGAAATAAAGCCTTCTCCTTCAGGGAGATTAGCTAAGACCTCGCCCCAAGGGTCAATCAACATGCTATTGCCCCAAGTGCGACGCTGGTTTTGATGTTTGCCACCTTGGGCTGACGCTAATACATAACTTTGGTTTTCAATGGCTCGGGCGCGCAACAGAATTTCCCAATGGTCTTTTCCGGTGGTGTAGGTAAATGCGGCCGGAATGATATGGCAATCTACCTGACCTAGCGCGCGATAGAGTTCTGGAAAACGCAGGTCATAACAAATACTTAAGCCAAAAGTCCAATTGTTGCCATCAACAGAAATCTTTAAGATCCCTGGCTCATTTCCAGCCTCAATCGTTTCCGATTCTTGGTAGCGCTCGGTTGCTGTTTGAAAGCCAAATAAATGAATTTTGTCGTAGCGAGTGATTTGTTGGCCTGCGGGATCAAATACAAGAGTTGTATTGAGTACTTTATTTGGATCTCTTGCCTCAAGCGGAATAGTGCCAGCAACCAAGTGCAGCTTGTTCTGTTTGGCAATCTGGGAGAGCTGCTCTTGGATGGGGCCGCTACCAAAGCTTTCGCGTGCAGAGACTTTATCTGTGTCCTTAAGACCCATTAAGCAAAAGTATTCTGGTAGAACGGCTAACTGCGCGCCATCCGCCGCCGCTGATGAGATGAGCCTACTTGCTGTAGAAAGGTTCTCTTGCAGACTGGGAGTGGAGACCATCTGAATAGATGCGACCTTGAGATTTGAGGAATTTACAGGTGTGCTCATAGCAATCTAGTTTGCAGTTTTATTTGGAGCGCTTGAATTGTTTGGGTTGGTTTGTGGCCCCGTAGTATTGTCCGGTTTGCTTTGCTCTTTAAGCAAGTCCTTGCTACGAATCGTATCTAATGTTTTTGTATCAATCGGCTGACCTTTTTGATCAAGTGGAATGACTTCCGGGTTATCCCATGATCCTTGCACTAAATAATCAGACTGTAGGTTGCGATTAATTTGGCTGGTAATGAGGTATTGCCCAACAAGAGCGCCAAGACCTACGATTGGGTTGATGGCAAATGCGGCTAAAGAGCCTGCAGTTGCATCAATTGTTGGAAAAATGGTGACACGTAAATCTTGCGTTTGCTTGGGGATGTTGATTTGTCCGGTCATAGCAACGCGCGCCTGATCTAAGCCCATTGTGAATTGCTTGGTTTGAGCTACACCTGCATTCAAATCAAACGAGGCATCAATCGTATTGAATGGCGTTCCTTTGGTAACAATATTTCCTAGACTACCTTTTAGGTCTAACGTGGCAAACCTAAATAAACTTTGCAAACTCAGAACATCTAGTAGCTTTGCTCCACTGGTATTAACTTCTAAGAGGCGACCTTTTTCTAAACTTAAATTTGCCTTGCCTGACAGGGTCTCATATTGAGGGTTAAATGGGGAGCCGTCCCAATCTGCATTTATTGTCAACTTACCTTGCCCGCCCTCTACTGACTTTTGATTAGTCCAGTGACCAATAATCTGGCCCGCATCCTTAATATCCAAATCAATATTTAAGTTGGTATGTGCGGGGGTAGTTTGCGTAGCCCCAACCCAACGACCAGTTGTAGTTGAGCTACCTTGTGGATTGTTGAATTGAACAGATTCGAAATTGACAGTATTGCCTATGGTCTTGGTTTTAATTTTTACCTGACCAAGCCGTGCTTTGTTCCAATCAAAATCATCAATGGTTAATTCAATACTAGGCATCGATCCTGGGCCAAATTTATTTTTAGTCGGCGGAGTTTTTGAAGTTTGCTTAGTAGGGATTGCTGCGCTAACAAGCTCTTCAGGAATCTTTAAGCGCACAAGTCGTCCGCTAATTAAGTCGCTACCATCAGATGTTGTAGCTGGTTGATATTGGATATTGCCGGCAACTTGAGGGGATCCTCTCATGCGCAGTTGCCAGGTAGCACCTTTATTGCTTGCAGCCAAATTAATATCCTGCCAGACGCGGTCAAACAAAGTTAATTGTTTTACTTGTGCTGAAACTTGGACATTACTTGTAGTGTTTGGGTTAGCGCTCACCCCAGATTTTTTTCTGTTTTGATTACTCAAAAATTCTTGCCAAGCATCTGCGTTCAACTCATTGCTAACAATATTTAGCGCAAGGCCCTCTTGAGGAAGGATGGCGGGCGCGCCAATGCCTACAGCTTGACGAAGCAGGTCATCACCAGCAATTTCGCCTTGAATAAAGTAGGCGTCCCCAATCTTTCCATCCCAAGTGAGGCGGCTGGAATTACTTTTTGTTTTGGCGAAGGTTTTAAGGTTCAGCTGACCAGACATCAAGGTACCCGCTTGTTTTTTCAGGGGTGCGGGCGCAGTACTACCCCAGTCACGCATGTCGATTTTTAGGCTAGTTTCGCTATTACCCTTGTTGAAATTAATAACGCCGTCATACCTAGCCACACCACTAAGGGATTGCAAAATAGGGGATGCTTGTACTGCAGCATCCTTTGCAAAGTAATCCTTGATGAAGTTCGCAGAAATATTTCCTGCGATGCTGTAGCTTTGGCTGTTTTGGTTAGGTGTTGTGCTCGAAATTTTAATGGAGCCACCAAGAAACTCAGCTGTAATATCTTCGAATTCTGGATTGACTTCGGTAATGCGAATTTTGCCTTTGAGATTTTCAAAAGGAGGTATGTTGGCCCACTGAACTCTATTGCCAGGGAAGTTGATTTGAATATCCGTGTTGGTATCACCATTACCGGATAGTGGAATTTTTAAGCCAAGACTTAAGTTAGTAGGCCCTGTAATCTTTAAATTTTTCTCAAGCTCAGCCTGTTTCTTGCCGATAGGTGAGGTAAATAAATAATCCAGGAGTTGCGGCGCATCGCCCTGTGCTTCGCCATTTACTGTCAGGATTAATTGCTTTGCACTAACACTTGGTATCTCAGCATGGAATTTGCTTAGGGCAACCTGTTTGTAGCTTGCCTGATCAATGTCTACCGTAAAGTTGGCATTCTGCATATTAATAACGCCATTCACGTTATTAAAGGCGGGCCATAAACCTTGTGCAGGTGATGTGGAGGGCACCGGGCTAAAGGTTGCGCCAACGATAGGTAGATTGAGCGTGAATTCTCCGGAGCCTGCTTTTGGGAAAGGCACCTCATTAGGGTCACCTTTAATATGGAGATTCCCCTTTTTAATTACTCCTGCATCAAAGGCTTTTCTTAAATAGGTTTTGACTTCGCTTCCCATGCTAACTGGCAAATATCTATAGGCAGTCTGTAGATTTGCTTGTGCAAAGTCCATATCCAGTGTCATGAAGTCTGGCTTATTAACTTCGCCAATGATGTAGTTCAGATTGAGTGTTGTCGAAATCTCAGGATTACTCAGTGCTAACTGCTTTGTATTAATAACCCAGTTACCTTTTTGTTTTGACCAGGAAATTTGACCATTAGCTTTATCTAGTTTGATTTTTGGATCCACCAATAGGTCATTTATCTCCACTCCTAAATTATTGGATTGGATGGTGAAGCTTCCTTTGGTTTGGTCTGCAGCCAGAAATCCTGACAGATTTGATACAGAGGGCATAGATTTGTTGATGCCGATAAAACTAACATCGATCAGTTTTGCGCTCACATTAAAGCCTAGTTTGCTTGATTTAAACCAGCCACCGGGAATATTCAGCGCTGATAAAGGCGATTTGCTCTCAGACCAAGAGATATCTAAATCTTGCAGCTCTCCATCAGCTTTAGAGGCTTTAATCCATTGCTGGACTTTTTTAGAGAGTGGAAGATTAAGGGCAAATAAAGCAATATCCTCAACGGAAATCTTGGGGGATGAAAAGCCAAACTCTTTAATTTCTTCATCGCCTGCCGGCGGTCTCCATCGGAAAGTCATGGGGCTTAAATTCTCTAAGGAAGTTGATTTTGGGCTTTCGGTATCACGCCATGCAAATGTCTTGGTAGTGATAGAGATCATTCCGTTATCAGTTTCCTGAGTCAGGTTTGTTTCTAATCGCCCAAGAGCAATTGCATCCTCATTCTTAGATAGTTGAATTGTTAAATCATCGGCTGCAAGATAAATTTCTCCACCATCAGGCTTGCCGTTATCAATTTTTAATTTCCCCTTTGTGCTGAGTGCGCCCTCTAGAGTATTTAGTGGGAGGGAAAATTCATTCGCAATCTGACCGAGCTGAAGGGTATTTAAATTCCAGGAGATGGTTCCAATCCAATCGCGCCAATTGCCTGCTTGGCCGCCTATGTGATGGACTAAATCAATATCCAGTAGGAGGGGGCCCTTGGTCCAGGGAGTTGTTGTGCTGATTGAGCCTATGTGGCTGCGAATGCCGTTACTGAGAGTAAGACTTTGTATCTCTATCGCAGTAGACGGCTTCTTTTTGAGTTGGTCCTCCCAAAATAATTTGACATCCTTTACTCGAATTTCGTTTTGAGAAAAAAGCCAATTCTCTGCAGAGTAATCATTCGTCTTGCCATCAATCGAGATGCCTGCAACACTAATAGCGCCCTTGCTATTCCGTTGTGCATAAATTTCAGCGCCTTCAAAAGTGAGTTCTTGAAAAAATGGTGCGAGATGATAAAAGGAAGCCCAACTTAACTGTCCGTTTATCTTTTGTATAAATAAAAGAGGTTTTGTTTTTTCTGGGGCGTTAAAGCGCAAGCCTTCGATTTCAAAATCAGGCCTAATTCCCGTCCATGAAACATGCAGTGAGTCCATCGATACATCAGCGCCAATTCGCGCGCTGATGAGTTTTTCAACTGAGGCCTTGGACTTCTCGATTTGCGGCCAAAGAACAAAACGCACCCCCACATGCACCAGTACAGAAAGGATCAGAATTACGCCCCCCAAAATCAAGGCACGCTTACGCCAAGTTCGACTCGAACCTTGAGGACGTTTAGCAAGCGCGCTCTTAAGGCGAGGCGGAATAATGTTTTGCAGCATGACCCCTATTATCCGTCAGCCTTAGCTTCATCGCCAAGCTTATGGCAGGGGATTTCAAGGTCGGATTAAGATGGGGGGATGGATGATTTTTCCCAACAAATCGATTTTTTGCAGCGGCATTCGACTTATGCGAGACGTTGGCTAAGTGCGCGCCCCGAATGGGTTGAGTGGCTTGCCATTCAGGGGCAAAAAAAGGTTGATTTGCAAGGTATTAGGAATTTACTGGACGAGTGCCAGGCAATTTCTGCATCAAACGAGCAGGATGAGGCTGAGTGGATGGCCAATTTGCGCTTGGCAAGGCAGCGCTTAATGTTATGGGTGGCATTTCGGGATCTAAATGGTTTGGCTGATTTGGATGAGGTCACCCACGCACTGAGTCATTTTGCCGAATTAGCGGTTTCCGCTTCGATTGCATTTATTCGAGAAGATCTCAAAAATCGTTTTGGTTTGCCTTGGAGTAATACGACCCAATCTGAAATGCCTCTCATGGTTGTTGGTATGGGTAAATTGGGTGGTCTTGAGTTAAATCTCTCTTCAGATATCGATCTCATATTTTTGTATGAGCATGAGGGTGAGACTGCTGGTGGCCCTAAGAGCTTGTCTAATCACGAGTGGTTTTCTCGAATGGGTAAGCGCTTAATCAAGTTACTTGCTGAGCACGATGCCAACGGTTTTGTATTCCGTGTAGATATGCGCCTTCGTCCTAATGGCGATTCAGGGCCTTTGGTATGTAGTTTAGACATGTTAGAGGAATACCTTTTGGTGCAGGGTAGAGAGTGGGAGCGCTATGCCTGGATTAAAGGTAGGTTGATTGCGCCACTACCAGGGTCTCCAGACTTTGCTCATTGTCAAAAAGAACTTGATCAGCTGATTCGCCCCTTTGTATATCGCAGGCATTTGGATTACGGCGTGATTGCCTCTATTCGTGATCTGCATGCACAAATACAGGCCGAAGCTGAAAAAAGATCCTCGGGTCATCAAGGGCGTTCACGTGATATTAAGTTGGGTCGCGGCGGCATACGAGAGATTGAGTTTTTAGCGCAAATGTTCCAGTTGATGAGGGGGGGCACGGATCCTCGCTTTAGAGTGCGCCCTAGCTTAGAAGTGTTAGAGCTCATTAAGCATTGCAATATCCTACCCGCTCATGAAGTGGAGTCATTACAAGCTGCTTATATTTTCCTAAGACGTTTAGAGCATCGCATACAGGTTTGGGATGATCAGCAAACGCATTACCTGCCAGATGATGAAAGTGCGCGTGCGCGCTTGGCGATTTCGATGCAAGGTCAAGATGCCCAGGCGGGTGATCTTATGGCTGAATTGGAACAACACCAAAATCATGTTGCACACTTATTCGAAAAAGCCTTCTTGTTGGACGATGGTGCGCGCCTTGAAATAGCGCCCTTAGCTATTGGCTGGGTTCCTGATCAAGCATTCTTCCCTGGCTCTTGTGCGCGCTGGCAGGCTTGGGTAGATAGCCCAAAGCAAAAGTTATTACCTGAAAAAAGCCGTTTAATTTTTGATAACTTAATGTGTAAAGCCGCAGAAAGTTTGCAAAATGATGGCTCTAATTCAGCTCATGCAGATCAAACACTATTACGTTTTTTTGACTTGCTTGAGGCGATTGCTAGGCGCAGTGCATATCTTTCTATTTTGGCCGAGTATCCCAGAGCACTGTCAAATGTATTGGATTTGCTCAAGGCCTCTCAATGGGGAGCTCAATATTTAACGCGCCACCCCCATTTACTCGATTACTTATTGAATTCTCAGGCTGAAAGAGCATTAATTGAGGATCCGGAAAAATATTGGGGTGATGTGAGATCTAATCTCAATATGCAGCTTGATGATGTGATGTCTGATGGTGATGGCTCTGAGCAGGCAATGGATATTTTGCGAGTGACTCATCACAATGAAACGTTCATTACGCTATTGACGGATCTCGGAATTGGCGTGCAACAAGCGTTGCCGGTAGAGCAGGTAAGCGATCATTTATCTGCGCTGGCAGACTTGATTCTGCAAACTACCTTTGAGCGAGTATGGCCAAGCGTGCTTAAGAAGTTTGAGTTACCTGCCGATACAAATCCACCTTTTGCTGTTATTTCTTATGGCAAGTTGGGTGGCAAAGAGTTGGGCTACGCATCTGATTTAGACATTATCTTTTTATATCAGGCAGATGAGGCTGATTACGCTGCCCAAGAAATTTATGCCCTGTTAGCAAAGAGAATGATTAACTGGCTTACAGCATTTACTTCTACCGGCAGTCTATTTGAAATTGATACTCGTTTGCGTCCCAATGGATCAGCTGGATTCTTGGTGACCAATGCGGAGGCTTTTAGGAAGTATCAGCTTCGTGAGGGTGACAATGCTGCTTGGGTTTGGGAGCATCAGGCTCTCACGCGCGCACGCTTCTCAGCGGGTAATTCGCTGGTGGGCTCATTCTTTGATTCGGTTCGTTCTGAAGTGTTAAGCCAACAAAGAAACATTGAGCAACTCCGCTCTGAAATTTTAGAGATGCGTCGTAAAGTCCATGCAGGTCACCCTAACGCCAACCCAGAATTTGACTTAAAGCACGATGCTGGCGGCATGGTAGATATTGAGTTCATAGTCCAATTCTTGGTGCTTGCTTATGCTCATCAGCATCCAAAATTGATCGGCAATCTCGGTAATATTGCTTTGTTACAGATTGCTGGTGAGATTGGTCTGATTGCTGCTGAGGCGGCGCAATCCGTTGGCGATGCTTATCGCTTATTAAGGGCGCGCCAACATCGATTACGTTTAGACGGAGCTGAAAAAACTCGGGTCGATTTAGACCAAGAGCCTGAGTTCATTGCTGCTAGGGATGCAGTTCAAGCACTTTGGCTAGAAATATTTAAAGCGCCCTCTAGTTTGAACTAGAGCACCTTGTTGCTTAAGATCGTTACTTTAGTTTTGCTCTAGTAATTCGCGAGCATGGCGACGAGTGGTATCAGTAATGGTGGCGCCGCCAAGCATTCTGGCTACTTCTTCGACTCGCTCAGTTCTGCCAAGGACTTGCACATGCGAAACGGTCTTCTCACCACTTTGCGATTTGCTAATCTTAAAGTGATGATTACCTTGCGCAGCTACCTGAGGTAAATGGGTTACGCATAAGATCTGATGGGACTGGCCTAATTGATGCAATAGCTTACCTACGGTTTCAGCGACAGCTCCGCCAATGCCAGCATCGACCTCGTCAAATATGAGGGTCGGCGTGAATGAGGCTTTGCTGGTAATGACGCTGATAGCTAGGCTGATGCGCGCTAATTCACCGCCGGAGGCAACTTTTGCGAGTGAGCGAGGGGTGCTGCCGGCATGACCAGCTACTAGGAATTCAATTTGCTCCAAGCCGTGCGATCCACCTTCGTTTAGCGGCACCAGAGCAATCTCCAGGCGACCGCCTGCCATAGATAAATCTTGCATAGCGCTAGTCACTAATTCACCCAGTTCTTTTGCAGCCTTACTACGTTTTTGTGTGAGTTGTTTTGCTAGCTTTAAGTAGGTGGCCTCTTCCTGCTTAACCTGCTCGCGAAGCGCTTCAATATTTTGTGAGGCTGTTAGGGCATCTAGTCGCTCTGCTGTCTCGAGCAGAAGCTTTGGCAGCTCATCAGTTTCAGCGCGATATTTACGAGCGGCACTATGCAATGCTTGCATACGTTCTTCAACTTGCGCAAGACGAGCCGGGTCCAAATCTATTTTTTGCAAGTAGCGATTGAGTCCATGAATCGCTTCGTCCAGCTGAATGCTTGCTGACTCTAGCGATTGACTAATGTCGCTAAGGCTGGGGTCATGCTCAGCAAGCGCACTGATATTTACGCATACTTTAGACAGGGTGGATTCCAGTGAATTATCAGCGTCACTCAAAATATCAACTGCCTCTTGACAGCCGCCAATCAGCTTTGCGCCATTGGCTAAACGAGCATGTTCACTTTGAATGTTCGCCCATTCCCCTTCCTGTGGGGAAAGGTCGGTGAGTTCATCTAACTGCCACTGAAGGCGCTCGCGTTCACGCTCCACATCTTGACCAGCGTTTTCTGCTTGTTCAAGGCGACGACGTGAATCTGCAAGTGTTTTGAATGCTGTTGCTACTTCACTGGCAAGCGGAAGTAATCCAGCATGACTATCGAGGAGCTCTCGTTGAGCGCCTCCCTTTAGCAAAAGTTGGTGCGCATGTTGACCATGAATATCTACTAATTGATCGCCTGCTTCACGCAATTGCGTTAAGGTGGCAACGCTGCCATTAATAAAAGCACGGCTGCGACCATTGGCCTCCACCGTTCTTTTGAGTACCAAGCTTTGTCCGTCATCCTCCAGAGGAAAGCCTTGCTCATCAAGCCATTTACTCAACTCTTTAGACTGATTTGGCTCAATGCGAAAGAGGGCGGAGATTTCTGCTCGGTTACAGCCTTCACGAATTTGGCTGCTATCAGCGCGCTCACCCAAGGCTAAGCTAAGGGCATCTAGGAGGATGGATTTACCGGCGCCAGTCTCACCTGTCAGCACGGTAAACCCGCTAGTGAGATCTAACTCAAGTCGATCAACAATGACAAAGTCACGAAGTGAGATGGTTTGAAGCATGTATTAGCGTAGCAAAAAACTCGACATCAGAATGTCGATGGGTACTCATTCCAGTGCAGCTTCTCACGCAAGGTTTTGTAGTCGCTATGACTGCGTGGGTGCAACAGGGTAATTGTTTTTTCAGACTGACGAACTTCAATCTTGTCACCTGTTTGTAAATCAGTTTGTGATTGCATATCGAAGTTGACAATGACTTCTCGACCGTCAACCACTTCAATAATGGTGACAGAATCTTCTGGCAGCACGATTGGACGATTCGAAAGTGAGTGAGGCGCAATTGGCGCTAGCAAGATGCCGGCTACACGGGGATGCAAGATGGGTCCACCTGCTGAGAGGGCGTAAGCCGTTGAGCCAGTTGGGGTCGACACGATCAAGCCATCAGATCGTTGGTTGTACATGAATGAACCATTAACATGAACCGCCAATTCCACCATCCCAGAAATTCCAGAGCGATTTACGACCACATCATTTAGCGCTAATGCGCGATTGATTTCTTTGCCCTTGCGCAACACAACGGCATCAAGTAATGTACGAGTATCGGCTTCGTATTCGCCAGCAATGATTTTTGGAAGGGTATCCTGCACCGACTGAATGGGGATATCAGTCATATAACCCAGGCGTCCCATATTGATGCCTACTAGCGGCACATTGCTTCCTGCCAGTTGACGACCAATTCCTAGCATTGTGCCGTCGCCCCCGAGGACTACGACCAAATCAATTGCGCCGGCAAAGTCTTCTGCGGTCTTGGTGGGGAATTCTTTTAAACCCAAATGTTGGGCTGTGGCTGCCTCTAAAAAGACCTCGCAACCCAGACTCTTGACCAACTTAGCCAGGTCCTTCAGGTGCTCATCAATGCCGTCAGCATGGAATTTGCCGACAATCGCAACCCGGCTAAATGCCTTCTTGGTGGAATTTGGGGATGGGCTTAACATATAACGATTAAACCATAGGCATAAAATCCCTTCCACCATGGATGAACGTTCCCGCGCCCTACTCAAAACCCTCATCGAGCGCTATATCGAGGAGGGTCAGCCTATTGGCTCCCGCACTCTGTCTAGATACTCGGGTTTAGACCTGTCGGCAGCCACCATCCGCAATGTCATGGCGGATTTG
>JACCDX011627468.1_pt1 | contig 15862 bp, 15 predicted proteins | sample 7449681 | NCBI WGS metagenome assembly JACCDX01 (sample SAMN15323450, study PRJNA562643) | freshwater metagenome | isolation source: river surface water | place: USA:Blue River Watershed | collected 2017-08-18 | reverse complement strand
TAAACTTCTCAAGCATCTTTTTATCGTTCTGCTTGGAATCCCAGTAAAGACCTTCTACTTCTTTATCATCTTCCCACTTGTAACAAATGCAAATTATGGCTCTTTCTTTGACTATGTTTGAATAGTCTATATTCTTTTTGTATCCAGCTTCCCAGAATAGACCGATGTTTGGGCTTGTTTCACAATCAAAGAACAACCTTCTTCTGGTCGTTCTCATTTGTTGTTTTTCGTTCATTGTAGCGGTTTTTTGCCTTTTCTAAAAGACGTTGTTTATTTTCAAGATACCATGTTCTTTTATATGCTACTATATCTTTACATCTCCCATCTATATATCTACCCATCTCTTTAGGTCTATTGCAAATATGCATTCCCTCTTTTACAGAATGGTAAATATTTTCAGCTATTGTTACATATTCTAAATTGCTTGGTTTATTATTTAGTTTATTGCCGTCTTTATGATTTATACATAAATTTTCTGGTCTTTCTCCTAAATAAAAATTAGCAACTAAAGAATGTATTGTAATATTTCTATTATTTAATTTAGCTACTAAATACCCATTATTATTAATATGCATTGATAATTCTCTGCCTTTTGCGTGTTTTGAATTTGAATAAATGTTTACTAATCCAGTTTCGTCATCTATTACAATTTCATAATACTTTGGCAAATTAAATTTAGTTTTCATTTCTTTGATTTTCCCAAAGATACTAAATATTTAATTAACTATGCCATACTATCCCTAATTAAATCAGCCTCTGCCTCCCTTCTAATTACAAGCCCGTCAAGTCCACGATTTTCCCATAATCTTTTACTCCTCTCAATCTGCTCCGCTATGCCGTCGTAATCTTGTTTTGCCACCAACTCCACTATAGCTTTCATCTCCTTTCTTGACTCGCCATCTAACTTAGCACCTCTGTTATATACCATTGAAACTAAAGCACCTCTTGTATCTTCATTTAAAGAATCTAATTGAGGGTATATCTTTTTAGTCATTGCGTAATACTTAGGTAACGACTTCTTAACGAAAACATCGTATGCCATATTGTATGGGATAACAACATTTAATACCTCGCCTCTCATCATTGTTTTAACTACCTCACCTTTTACTCCGCAAAATCTTTTCATTGCGTTTAAAAAGTTTAAGTTTAAACCAGCCCAATCAGAAAACAAGTCTTTCTCTTTAATGTAACCTAAATCATAACCTATGCCTATTGTAAGTCCGCTATCGCCTCCAGCCCATATCGGCTTTTGATATTTACGAGTATATACTTCTCGTCCGCCTATTTCGTGTTGTATAATTAAATCTATTGCTTTGCGGCTAATCATATACAAAAGTATAAACTATTTTTATTATTTATCATCATTTTTTACAGAAAACTTGTCAATCGTAGTAGAACCCATTGCAGCTATGCAAATAGTCATCACTGCCGTAACAATGTTATCTGATAGTGCTACTCCTTTAATTGCGTTAAGCAAAAGTGTTACACATAAAAAGAACGCACTCAACAAGGCGATAACTCGCTTTGTAGATATACTTCCTCGCTCGTCTGATAAAAGATTGGCTATCCATTTCATTTAAAACTTTTTATAAATACCTAAAGAATATTGGTTAGTTGTTGCGTTTAACAAAAATAAGCCTTTTTTAGGCGAGTAATACCCCAAACCAACTCCTAACCCCAATTTATTGTCAAATGCCCTTAAATCGGTTAAAAAGCCCAAATAAATGGCACTACGTTCTGGCTTTGTGATTGTAATAGTATTATAAATAGTTTTAAAGCCTATTTCAGCCTTAAACTCTCTGCTTTGAATAGCGTTTTTATAAATTGTATCTCTTATGTAAAACGTGCTTGAATCTTGCTTTATTGTATCGGAGTAAACCTTAACGGTAGAGTAGTCTCGAATTAACTCTATTGTATCGTGTATTGTATCTTCTAAAACTCTGTAAATCTCAAAAGGTATCTCTTTGCCCTTTTTGTATTTTACTATTGTATCGGTAAAGTAAATAGTATCTATTTGCTTAACTATGATTGGCTTGTCGCCTATGTACTTTGACTTATCAAAGATGAAGAATATAAGAACGGCTATTAAAAGAGTTATAATAACCGATTTCACTATTTTTTCTTTTTAGTCTGCTTGTAAATTGCGATACATCCAGAGATAGTACCAACCAATGCTGCCGTAAACTGAACGACTGGAACAAAGTTGCCAAAGCTAATTAACGCACCAGAGATGCTTAACATTACACTTAGAATCGGTTGGTTACTATCGTGATGGTGCATTTTAATCTTGTTTTACTTCTTCTTTAGGTGCTTGTTCTTGAGCAGCCTTTTGTAAGATGTTTAAAATAGGTTGAGCATACTTAAATGGCGTTTCCAATAAGATAGCTTCTAACTGTTGTAATTGTTCGTTGCTTAATGTCATATGATTATTTTTTACAAATTTAGGATTTATTCTCTAATGCTGATACTTTAGCGGAAAGTTCCTTAATTGCCTCTACTAATAATGCGTCAAAATGAAAAGGTAAACTTAATGATTTAATTTTGTCAACTTGAATAATTTCCTTTTGAGTATCACTTGCATTTGTTTCAGATACCCACTCTGGGAAAATTCCCATCACTTCATCAGCTATAAAACCAGCACTTTCTTTTTTACCAAACTCTGTATAGCCTTCTTTCCAATCAAATGTTACACCTCTCAATTGTAAAACTTTATCAAGTGCATTATCAATAGTCTTAACATTTTCTTTTAATCTAATATCAGATGAGTTAGCCCACGAGCCGCCACCCGGCTTATATGCTTGACCGCCTACATATAAGTCACTAATAACAGATGTCGTAGTCATTAATTTAATGGGATTACCATATATTCTTAATGGTATTGAAGCATTAATAGCGTCGTTAAATCCTTCAATCGACATTTCACCTTCTTGCTTACCAAAACCTATATTTAAATTTGTCCCATTATTTATAATAAATTTATATACAGACTCATAAGGGTTTGTACTTCTATTAATTAATACACTACCCCCACTTGTAATACGCATTCTTTCGGTATTGTTAGTACCAAATATCAATGGTATTGCAGCAGATGTAAATAATCCAGCATCTCCACCATATCCATATAAATAGGCATAACTTGTTCCAGCCTCTCCAAGTAAAAATTGAGCAGCAGCTCCGCTTGGTGCGTTTAAAAATAAAAGTCTATTTGATGAAGTAGGGAAAGAGCTTGCACCTATACCTATATTACTTCCATTGTCAAATATTAAACTATTACTAAATGAGTTTGAATTTGCTTTAGGTATATAATTGGTAGTTACTTGTGCTGCTGTACCGAGCTTAAATGTTAAACCCATAATATTTTATTTTACTAATTGTTTTAATGTATCTACTTCTGCCTTTAATTCTTGGATTGCTTTGACTAAAACTGGAACTAATTTAGAGTAATCTACCGATTGCATTGTTTCTCCATCTTTATCACCAGTTACGCAATAAGGAATTACCTCTGCTAACTCATGTGCAATAACTCCGTACATTCTGCTTTTATCTGATTTCCATTCGTAATCATAAGTTTTTATCTTAGATACTAAACTTAATCCATCGTAGTTTTTAAAATCTTGTTTTAATCTATAATCGGAAGTAGCGTTGTATAAAGTTGTAGAACCATTTGTAAAGATAGAGCCTACTGCACCATTTGCATTTGAAAATACTAAATGTCCTTCGGAGCCAGTACCAGTTCTAACCGAGTGGAAAGTATAACTTGTAGATGATGCATTAACTTGAGTTGAACCAAAGTCATTAGTTGTAGTTCTAATTAATAAAGCACCAGTACTACTAATACGCATTCTTTCAGTATTGTTAGTACCAAAAGACATAAATCCAGAAGCATCTTCTGACATTAATAAAATATTAGTGCCAGTTGAATAAAAATACCCTTTGTTTACACCACCAACTACAAGCCCAAATAAAGCTTGATTTGTTCCATTTGCAACAACAGCTGTTCTATTTGTAGTTTGATAAGTAGAACTTGTTAAGCCAATTAGCACATCACCAGCAGAGGTAATTCTCATTCTTTCGGTAAAAGCAGATCCGTTACCAGTTCTAAATATATGGCTACCACTATCACCAGATTGAAGATATAAATTTTTGTCAGTACCACCACCACCAGCAAGCCCGATATAAACACCCTCAGCAGCGGAGCCATTTAATGTTATAATATTATATCTTGTATCTTCTGGCATTGCTCCTAATCTAATACTGCTTGTAGTGGTACTTGCTTTAATTTCTAAAATACTATTAGGGCTACTTGTACCTATGCCTACATTAGTTCCGTTGTCAAAAATTATACTATTAGTTAAAACTCCACTTGCACGCCACTTAGAGATATAGTTTGTAGTACCACTACCACCGATTCCTCCACCAGTTACAGATACCACCGCTTGTACTATGTCATTAGCTTGACACCCAGTAGCTAAAGTAAATGTAGTTCCGTTAATTGCAGTAAACTCATTAGATGCTAATTTAGAACCGTTATAGAAAACTGCTAATTGACCTACTGTGTAACCGCCAGTAACCGTAAACACAGTTTGATTAGCAGTTGCAGTGTAATCTTGAGTATTAGTTGCGTTTACGTTTGAACTTACAGTCCAGCTTCTATCAGCACTTAAATCGTATGTTACTCCGTTTATTGTTAATGTTCTACTTGTTGGAACTCCACCTAATCCACTTAGAGTATAATTAGGAATATTTAATGTTCCAGCACTAAAAGTAGCGGCACCACTTGAACCAGTTGTAGTTAGAGTTATTGCGCCTTGCTTATAGTTAAACGTTGTCCAATCAGCAGCAGATAAGAAACCAGCTTGAGAGCCGCTTGATTGTTGAATTGAGAATACACCAGTTGTATTATCGTATAATAGAGGACTTGTTGCACTTAAAGATGTTAAGTTAATACCTCCTAAACCAGCTAAAGTATAAGTAGGTACGTTTAAAACTCCAGTAGTGCTATTGTATGTTGATGCTCCGTTATTGCCAGTAGTCGTTAAACTAATTGCACCTCTTGCTCGAGCATCTGTATAATATAAGTTAGAACCTTCTGCTATTGCACTTGTTGTACCAGCAGTCTTAGTCCATAAACTTGTACTTGAAACATATTGTAAAATATCTCCGTTGTTAGGATTTTGAGCAGATACATCGTGTAACTCATCCATTTCATAACCGTTCTGTATTCTAATCTCTACAACTCCTTGAGTAGGATGGCTTCTTACAACGATACCAACATAAACTAAATGAATAGGGGCATAAGGTTTAGTAGATGTCCATTCACCAGCAGTAGTTCCACTTAAATATAATTGAGTTCCACTTGCGTATGCTTGTGTATCAATATCGTTTAAAGAACCAATTACTACTACAAATCCATTATTGTTATTTGTGATGTCTGATTGTACTACTCCGTATGTTTGAGCAGATGTATTATCAGCACTTGCTAAAGCCTTAGTAACAGTTGGTAAATTGCCTTGACCTCCGTTAATATAAACTACTGTACCCTTAGTTAAAGTTGCACCAGTAGAGTTATAAACCTCTGTAACTAATTTTTTAGCTTGGTCTATTGTTGTAGGGAAAGTAGCTAATGTACCATCACCTTTTATGTATTGAGCACCAGTTCCAGCAAAACCTATATTTATAGTTCCGCTTGATGTAATTGGGCTGCCAGTTATTGTTAATGCATCACCACTTTCAGTAATTCCAACACTTGTAACCGTACCTACATATTGGTCGTTACTTGTTATAGTAAAGTTTGGATAAGTACCAGTAACAGAAGTAGTACCAGCACTAGTTAAACCGACAACTTGGTCTGGGGCAGTATTTGTTATTGTGAAACTTGGGTAAGTTCCAGTTGCACTAATTCCAGTACCACTTGTTAAACTTACAGTTTGGTCTGGAGCAGTGTTAGTAATCGTAAAGTTAGGATATGTGCCACTTGTAGAGATACCAGTTGATGCAGTTAAGCTAACTGTTTGGTCAGGCGCACTATTAGTAATAACTCCAGTAGAGTTATCATAGCTTATGCCAGTTCCAGCGCTTACACTTTGTCTTGCTCTTGCAGTTGTAAAGTATTCGTTTGTACCCTCTGCAATGTTTGATGTAGTCAAAGAAACCGCACCAGTAAATCCGTTTACACTTACAACGGCATCAGTATTATCTACTTGCTGCCATGCAGTACCATCATAAATTGCCCAGTCGCCTAAGTTCCAATCAGTAATGCCATCTAAGTTTGTAGAACCAGCCACACTAACAATGTAGTAATAACCTTTAGTTCCTACTCCACTTGCTAAAGCTGGAGTGTTTGTAGATGCGTTCCAAGTGCCTTGATATTGTGAACCCCCTAATAAACCATTGATTTGGTTTTGTACTTTACCAAATGCATCTAAGATAGAGTCGGTAGCTACTACCGTTCCACCAGTTACGTTTAAGCCAGTTAAGACTTTACCAGTTACGGCAGAGTTTACTAAAGAAGGTGAAGCGTATGTTCCGCTTAATTCACCACCAGCAGCTATACCTTCAATAGTTGTTAAATATGTAGAGTTATCATAAGTAACAGTAGTGCCACTTACTTTAACAAATCCAGTTCCGTTTAATTGTGCTTGTTTATTATTAAATGTACTCCAATCAGTAGAAGTCAATAAACCAGTTACACTTGATGTAGCAGTTGGAATAGCCGTTTGACTTGCAGCCGTTACTAATCCTTTTGCGTTTACAGTTATTGTAGGTACAGTAACTGAATCACCATAAGCACCTACATTAGAGTTTACAGTAGCTAAAGTTAAAGTAGTGTTTGAGCCAGTATTACCAGTTCCAGTTACATTACCTATAAAACTTAAAGCACCAGACGGAATGAATACTGCATCTGTTGATACTGCCGTAACTAAACCTTTACCATTAACAGTAATTACTGGTATAGCAGTAGATGAACCAAATGTTCCTACGTTAGTATTAACAGTAGCTAAAGTCAATGTAGATCCAGAACCTACAACAGCACCAGTCCCTCCAGTTACAGTAATATCACTTGATGTTAAATTACCTAATGTTAAAGCTGATTGTTTTGTATTAAATGTGTTCCAATCAGCACTACTTAAATAACCATTTGTAGATGGACCAGATTGGCTAATAGAAACCACACCGCCACTTACACTGATAGGAGCAGTCCCACTTATTGCAGCTTGTGCTCTTGCAGTCGTAAAATATAAATTAGTTCCCTCTCCGATGTCAGTTGTCGTTAAAGTCGTAGAGCCACCTAAAGCGACTAACTTACTATTAATTGTTACTGAATCATTGAGTAAACTTGTATTTGGAATATCGTCTAAAGCTATAATACCAGTAGTGTTAGAATAAACCACACCGCTTGTAGCATCACCACTAATAGCAAATCTTGCTCTTTGATTTGTAAAGTATAAATTAGTATTTTCTGTAACTTGTAAAGTATTGTAATCTCCACTTTGAGCAGTAACAGCTCCAGTTCTACCAAATACAGACGTAACTGCATCGGTATTATCATCTGTCCAACTTGCAGTAATTGTACCGCCATCTTGTTGGTTAAGCGTTAAAGTCTTTGTAGTTGTTCCAGTTACAGCAGCACTATTAATCTTGTCATTATAAGCACTATCCCAATTTGCTGTATTATCTGTTAAATATGTAATTACCCCAGCAGTAGATTTAACTATGCCAGTGCCTAATAAATCATCTTGTTTTGCATCTAAAGCGGCTTGAGTAGGTATAACATAACCACTCGCCAAACCTAAAGCTAAAGTACCAGCAGTAGTAATTGGGTTTCCGCTTATCGTAAGCCCAGTAGGAACGCTCATATTTACAGATGTAACAGTACCTACATAAGTTTCGGTATTGTTCACCCAGCTTGTTCCGTTATAAACTAAGGCTTGACCAGTTAAAGGGTTAGTGATTGTTACTCCGCCTAATTGGGTCAAAGTATAATCCCCCTCTTGTGCTACTACGTTTCCAACTCGACCGAATACAGAATAAACGTTATTAGGCAAAGGGTAGCCTCCTTGAGGAGCCTCAATAGTTACTACCGTTGTGTCTACGTTTATGTCTATTTGGTCTTGATTTATTGTTATCTCTGTACTCATTAGATTTGTGTTATATCTTGATATACTACGAAAGTTCCCCAAATATATGTCTTAGTAAAATCGCTTGGGAATACTACTGTCATGTCGTACACATAGTTCCCAGCATCTATCGTTATAGGATAATCTACCGTTATAAGATTATTATTTACTCCACCTATTGAAATGCCGTTACCATCGCTATCTAATGTAGCAGAAACGGTTGTAGACTTTATGCTTGGTCTAATTTGTATCTCACAATAAGCACCAGTTAAATCAATTGGCACTTCATTAGCGAATAAAGCAAAAGTTTGAGCCCAGTTATCTTGTTTCCAGATTTGAATATTATAAGTTGCTGGTCTTAAATCAGCACTATTATTACAAGCCATAATATAGAGTATTTGTTCAAAATTACTCATTTTCTAACAATTCGACCATTACTCAACTAAAATATATGTTTTGTAACTTTCGGTATCAAACTCGTTTCTGTATTTAACAATACAATCATAATATTTTAAATATTCTTGATCTAATTCCTCTCTACTTATTGGAGTTAGTTTATATTTTGCAACGTCTTTGCTTTGCTCTTTATGTATATCAAAATTGTTAGGATTGTCTATATCTCCGCTTTGTTTATGCCCAGCTATTTCCGTAGGGTCGGACCAGTTAAAACAATAAGAAGGAACATATTTTTTATTGTTCTCGTCCAGTTGCCCTTCATCTCTTAACTTAGTGTACCAGCTTAAGCCTTCATAACCAGTAACATCTGACCTAAAGCCTATATCTCTTATTCTATTCATCTTTACTATCACACTTGCCTCAAGCGTGTTTTGCACTAACTTTATTTCCTCTTTTGTAGCAAATAAACTTTTTTCTGGCTTCCATGCATCCATTCCGTTTGACTTAATTCCTTTAACGGCTTGTTCTAAATGATAAGGTAAATATATATCATCATCATCGGCTAACATAAAATACTCCCCAGATGCGTGGGTAACTGCATCTCTACAAATCTGCCCTCTATTTGTATAAGGTAAGCCAGTCTGATAGTCTTTATCGTTATTTACTATGATAACATTAGAAACATTAACAAGCATCTCGTAAGGAAACTCCATATCTGTATTAAATATGATTAACTCTTTGTGAGGGTACGTCTGGGCATAAAATTGGGCTAAAATCCTTCTAACACAATAAAACCTTCTATATGTAGTGCAAATAAAACTTACCATAAATAGTTAATGTTTCCGTTTTTAAAATTGGCTTTGTTTTCTGGGCTCCAAGAGTATAGAGCATGATGCTTAAAAAATCTACTCTCCCATAAATTAAATGTTAAATACTTGATGCCTATTTTGGCAAGTTCGCTCTTAACTAACTCATGGCTTGTTTCCCTTTCATAGCCTAAAAACTCTTTAACGGTATCACCTAACCAGCTTGGACCATACCATTGGTTATCTGGTTGCACTTTGCTAAATAAGAATTTAGCCATTTGAGACGATTTAGCGACACCAAATACTCCGTTGGGCATTGTGTAGTCATCGCCTCCATGATAGCAAAAAAAGCCATTAGAATCGCTTAAATCGGTATTATCTATGCTACCTACACAATCAAAGTCTACATCCATATAAATACCTCCATATTCTGCTATTAAAAATATCCTTAATATGTCAGCTTGATGTACGTAGTCCTCTGCCTTCTCAAACGTTGCGTATAATTCTTTTAGGTTGTCTGGCAACTCTGGTAGGTTGTCATTAGTCCATAAAATATGCTTATAGCTTTTATTTTTTTCTTTTACTTTAGATACAAATCTTTTTTCTCTTTCGGGCATTTCATATGGACCTATCCATATTTGATGTATTATTTTTTCCATTATTTTAAAACTGTGGTTTTAGCAGTATTTTTAATTAGTTTCCAGTAATTGTAAGAGGCTGTATCTTCTTTTATATCTAACTCGTCATCATACGGAAGCCTTTGGTTATAATCTGATTTATAAAATATCCCACTTGTATTATTAACCGCTCCAGCATTATGGTAGATATAGCATTCGTCCCATGTCTTTTGATTGCTTGTAGCCCATGCGAATTTTAAATCATCATGTACTACTGTTTCATATCCAAGTTTCCAGCCATTCCATAACACAGCCCACATATCAGCACACCATATTTGTAACTCATGATAGGATGGGTTAGCTAATCTCTTTTGTATATTAATATCTGTTATTTCCTTAAATAGCCTCTCACTGTCCTTTTCTACATTATTCCAAAATTCTGCATCTATGCCTTTCATTAAGTATTGTGCTCCTATACAGTTTAACTCGTTATCTTTTATAATTTGCTTATCAATATTTACTATTTCGCACATTTTTTCGAGTATATCTTCTCCCTTACTTATAATGTAATCATGGCTTATGTAGAATCTTGTATCAGAGCCATACCATTTATTATCAAATACAAACTTGTACCATTCAATTGGCTTGGTAAATACTATATCGCAATCATGGTAAAATATAGCATCATCTTTTAATTCTGGATATGCCTCAAAATGCTGCTTTAAAATGTTTGGTCTAATTGAAGATACATAGTGTTTAGTTTCTCTTTTATCATAATAAAAAAAGAATCTTGCAGCATAGCCATTAGCAAGTTTAGACCATTCCTCTGGAACACTGCTTTCAATATTACAAACTATGTCTACATTATTAATGTTTATACCAACACTAATAAAGTTTTGTAGCATGACCTCAACTTGCCATGCATAAAATAGCGTTGCTGGTTGAGCACAGATTAATCGTATTTTCATATTTAGGTTTTAACATGGGTTACAATCTGTATTTACAGTACAAGCGTTTCCACAAGATATTATAGTTAAACCAACTGTATTAGCAGTTGGAGTAGTGCCATCTGTTACACAAATTGTTTTAGTTTCAAATGCTGCTATACTTTCAGTAGTACCTCCTATTCCACATTTTTCATAAGTATAACTACCAGTGCTATTTGTTTCGTTTACTACAGTCCAACAAGAACAAGCTGGAGGTGCCGCTGTTGTAGTAGTCGTAGTAGTCGTAGTACAGTTTGCGTTTACAAACTTAACCACTAAACCAAATCCAGTGCTGTCTTTTACTGCTACATATCGATTACTTGTGCCAGGTTGGTTATTATAAAATCTGCTACCAGATACGGCACTAAATGTGCCACCAATTGCAGCAGAGGCAGTATCATAAGTTATATCATTTGCTTGATAACTTCCGTTACCTCCAGTAAAGTTATTTATTGTTACGTCTTGATATATACCATCACATACAGAACTTATATCAAAGTTTACTGGTGCTAATGTAGTAGATGTTGTTGTAGTCGCTGGACATCCAGTTAATCCAGTAGCAGTAATTGGTAATTGTGTTCCTCCTGGATTACTATAATATATTTGGTCAATTCTATAAGTGTTACCAATTGAAAATACTCTATCGTTTTCTTGAAACGTGCCATCTACATAGTTAGTAGATGTAGTAGTCGCTCCAGTCGCACAATTATATAATAAATACCATACTTGAGGTAATGTCGTAGTAGATGTAGATGTCGTAGTAGTGGTACCAGCACACGCAATAGCAGTAGTTTGGCTTGTTGAGTTAAATGTTCCAGTTCCATTGTTATCTATTACTTGAACTACAAATATATCACTACCCCCAGTTGTATTTCTTAATCCACTTGCGCCATCATAAGGGTTAGTTTCGCTTGTTAGTGTTAATGTTTGAGTAGTACCCATTGACCTATAAGAACTAAAAGAAAACCCGTAACCCGCTCTAATTTGATAACCGCTTCCGCTACCGCCTGACCATGTAGCCACTACCTTGCCTTGATATGTTCCAACGTTATTACAAAGCACTGTTAAACTTAATGTTAATGGAGGTAAAGTAGTCGTAGTAGATGTTGTAGCTGGACATCCAGTAAGCCCAGTAGCCGTTAATGATAATGCTAAACCGCCTGGATCTGATATTAACACTTGCTCAATTCTAAACGTTTGCCCAATTGCAGTAACTCGGTCGCTTACTGCAAAAGAACCGCTTATATAACCTCTTGAATATTCAATAGCACCAGTAGCACAATTATATAATTTGTAATATACTGGAGCTTGTGTTGTAGTTGTTGATGTAGTAGTACTTGTCGTAGTCGTTGAGGTTGTAGTAGATGTACTCGTAGATGTAGAAGTTGTACTTGTCGTAGTAGATGTTGATGTAGTAGATGTGCTTGTCGTAGTACTGGTTGTCGTAGGAGTAGAATCAGTATAATACTTTCCACTACCCGTTAAGTTTACAGAATAACTACCTATATCCTTATAATCACCACTTATTGTATAACCGCTAATAAAGCAAAATCCGCTGATATATCTATAACCATCTACTCCATTATCAAACCTAAATCTTGTTAATAGTAATAATCTATCCTTTTGTGCTTGAGCAATATCTTCATATGAAAAATTATCTAATGTAACAATGCCATCTAAGGACATAGTCCATGCTGATAAATTGTCTTTATCTTCTTTAAACCAAGCGTTTGCCGCTGATGTAGTTTCTGCTAATTCTGTTTGGCTTTCAAAAGTACAGCCTCTTGCACAAGCGAAAACAGTTTCCGTTGCTGGAATAGTAGATGTATCTATTTTGTATAAGATGACATTATCTCCGCTTACTTTAACTGCCATAAGTCAAAGTTACTAAGATATTGTATAAGCACCAACTCCTTGTAGGCTTACGCTATAAGTAGCAATCTCTTTATATGGTGCGTTAATAGATAAAGATGTTAAAATAGCTGGACCAGATAGGATGACCATGCTTGTACCATTATTAATGCTAAACTTTATATTTATTGGAGTTCGTGCCAATTGAGTCGCCAACATATCGGCATATGAGTAACCGTCCAATGTTACAATACCCTCGCAGCTTACAGTCCATGAAGCTCGGTCTATTTTATATTCCGCAAACCATGCAGAGGATTGACTTGTTACATCAACTTGATCTACCGATACGCTAAACGTACAATTAGTAGAACAAGCAAATACTGTATCTACTCCGCCACTGGTTTTATATAGAATTATATTTTTCCCTTGTACTTTATCTGCCATGACTTATAATTATTTAAAATATTGTATTAAATTTATAGTTGCGTTAATATCTGTGTTTGATATTTCTAATAAAGTACCGCTCATAGAGTTGTCTACATAATCAATAGACGAGTTCCCAAGCATATATGAGTTGTCTTGTACGTTTATTTGTGCTGGGTCTGTATCGTATGATTTAATCATCTTAGATGCGTTCAAATATGGATAAGTTGCGTTTGATGTTACAAAGCTACTTAATGAGCAATCTATATTAATAATGTTTGCACCATAAGAATTTATGTACTGTCTCATTAGCAATTCAGTCATACTACTATATTGACCATTTTTACCAAATCTGTACCAGTTTAAAAGTGGTGCGCCATCTGATTTTAAGAACACTCCAACAGATGTAGGGAATCCAGCTATTCCTTGATATCCTAAAGGTATGTCTACATCTTTAACGTATTCTTTGTTATTATTTATGTAAGCAAAATTATCTACTTTATTATAGTCGTATTCAACAGTAACAACAAATTGAGTAACCGTACAAGTGTTTCCCACTTGATTATTAAACTCTATTGTTAATTGACCGCTAATAGGGCAAGGCTTTGTTGTAATAGAAAACTCACCATTTGCGCCCTCTGGGATTGTATATCCTGGCACAGATGTTGTTTGCCAGTCTAAAGTACTATTTAGATAATATGTTGTAGTACCATCTGTTACATTCATTGTTACATAACCTCTCGTACCAGAACCGCCATTCAAAAATAGCATTGAATAATTTATAGTAGCATAAGCACTAATCTTAGGCATAAAATTATTAATCATCCTTGTATAACCACCACCTCCAGCTTTAACAAGTGTCATTTGAGCATACGATTCATTTGCGTTATTTACAAGATAATAAGATGAGCCTACTCCAATATTTAACATATTCCATGATTGAGGTGGAGTTGTTAAAGTACTATATATCTTTAAATTTCCATTATCAACTAAGTTTTTATCTTGATTTATGTCAATCGTTGTCTGTACTCTATTAAATCCTTTTAATATAAGTTTATATTGCTCATTATTTATAAAATATAAACCGCTTGTGTTACCAGTGTATCCTTGTATTGAACTTAACGTGTTTAAATTACTTCCGCTTGAAACTACTGTACCTAAATAATTATATTGAGTAAAGTAATTATTTTCATTAGCAAACTCATTTACAGCTACTATCCACCACTTTCCACCAGCTTGGAATAATCTACATCCAAAAGACTTTATGATTTTTTCTAATACATCATAACTGTTCTCGTAAGTGTAATCTTCATTTTTAAATGTTCTAATAGGTAAAAAAGTTTGACTAAAAGGCTCGTATTGAGTGCCATCTTCTCTATCTAACATATCAACTGCAAAATATGAGCACACTGTCATCAAGTTAGGATTAGTAGGAAAACTTAATGAGTTTAAACATGTTAAAATATAAGTTAATATACTTAATTGGCTATTAGTCCTATTGCCTACACTGTTAATATTTAAAGGTATGTTTCTAAGCATACCTAAGCCATCAACACAAGTAAATGACAATTGCTTTCTACCAGTTGAATAACTTATTGAGATATTATCGCTTAATGTATAACCGCACCATTCTAAATCTGTGCCTAAAAATAACTTAGCAAAATATTTTCTATCGTTTAAGGTTACAAAGTCTGGTATATTAGCTAAATTATCTGTTACGTCAATAGTACAAGATAATTCACTTGCATACAAAGGCTCGTAAATCTCATCACCGCTTGGAATATATTGTAAAGATATATCTACTCCAATATACTCTATTAAAGTAGGTGCAGATGGTAAATCTTCTTGTAAATACAAGTAAGCTGTTTTACTTGTCTTTGTAGCATATGTAATTTTATATTTATCGTAGTATGCCATTATCCTCGTCTATATTTTAAAGATGTTTCACTTCTATTCATTGCCAAAACCAAATCTTGCCCTCTTAATACAAACTCACCATTGCCGCCTCCACCATTAGAAGCCATTGCACCAGCATTAAAAGTATTTTGCATCATTGATCCTAATTTACTTAATGGCATTACAGCTTCGCTTTCACTACCTTCACCTATCATTGCCAATGTAGGACCGTTTACAACTCCGCCAGACGCAAGACCTAATATACTTTTAAATATTCCACCAAATCCTCCTACTGCAGCCTTAGCAGCTGTACCTCCAGGAAGTAAAGATAAGATAGCTTGAAACGCTGCTGCTTTAATTGCCGCTGCTGCAATTTGTTTGGCTAAATCCAAAAACATATTACCTAAAGCCTCACCTAAGCCCATTCCTTGTTCCATTGAAGCCCATAAATTCATAAATGAATTTGCTGCATAATTTGATAAACTATCTGCTAATTGTATGTTAGCTTCTGTTTGTTGCTGAGTTAGTAAAATGCTTTCAGTCCTAATAGCGTTATCTTCTTGTGCATCTTTATAAAAAGTACTCATGCCCTCTTGTAACCTTTCTGGAGTTTTTGCCTTAGGGCTTACAAATGCATCTAAATATTGCTCGTCTTTCTTTGTACCAAATGTTTCTTTAATTCTATTAAATTCCTTATCTAATATTTTTCTTTGTTCTGCTACATCTTTAGCAAAACTGTTATTAGCCTTCCCACCTTTAGTTACTGGATT
>JACCDX010320444.1_pt1 | contig 15862 bp, 14 predicted proteins | sample 7449681 | NCBI WGS metagenome assembly JACCDX01 (sample SAMN15323450, study PRJNA562643) | freshwater metagenome | isolation source: river surface water | place: USA:Blue River Watershed | collected 2017-08-18 | reverse complement strand
TTCCGAAACAATAATATTCAAATTCAAACCAATCGTTGCCATCAAAACGCTAATATTGACATTTGTCAGAAACGACACAATTACTATATCCGGCCCCTCTTTCAGCCGATCCGAAAGATAACTCCTGATACTCAGGTACTTGAGAATTCGATCAAGTAGTACGAAACGACGTCGATGGAAAAGGTCGCCAATTGCCACTTTCTCAACATGCTTGCATACGTCAATACTCGCACCCTCTTCGCCCGTATAAGTTTGAACGATAGTGACTTTGTGTCCGCGCCGAGCCCACTCCGCAGATAGTAATGTGGCGACCCTCTCTGCTCCGCCAAAGCCGAGACTAGAGACAAAAAGTATAATTCTCATATGTTAGCCGAACAGCCACCTTAAAACTGCCGATATTTCTACCCCAACCAGGAGTCAGCCAAGCCAATAAAGATAGCTAATAATCAAGGTGAAAATGTAGGATGAATACAGAACAGCTTTATGGGACGCATTTCGCGGCCTTGCCGTTGAAAGCCCGTAGAAAATCAAACCTTGTGCAAAAAATCTAGAAGAGTAATCATTGAAAAAAAAGGATATAACTCCCAAAGACAAAAGTGAGTACGCGATAAAAAGAAATACATCAATCCGCTTTCCATTGAATGCAATCAGCAACGCCAACAAGCCTGCCCACATAGCTGAATAAAGGAATCCTCCGGCACCACCGGCCTTCTCGACACCCAATAGAGATAACGCGATGTCTTTGAATGTCACGAATAGAAAACTAGAGAAAAGAGCTATAAAGACATTTAATTGATAACTTCGTCTGACCATCTCGAATCTATTGGAGATAAAGTATAAGTTGTAAATTACAAGGATCACTAGCGAAGAAAGATGAATCGCAGAAATCAGTAAAAGTGCAATATTAGCGAGATACCTACTTTGAAGAGACTTCAAAGCCAGCACAATCAACCCTAACGCTAGCGCGGATCGTTGCTGGGAAGAGAGCATATCCAGAATTATAGGATGACCAAGCAACGAAAGAGCAAATAGGGCAGTTGATACGGAAAGACGATATCCGGGAGACTTTGCTGCGAGCATGAACATAGTGATGGACGCAAGAAATGTAAGCAGCCTCAGCGCCTCCAAAGGATCGCCCAATAGTTCGGATAGCCATTCGTAGAATACGTAGAAAAATACCTCATATCTAAATAAATCGAAGAAACCAGTGATTCTCGCCGACAGGGCTGCGCTGAAAAGATTGAAATTATTAACGTAGTTACCAATATCGCTTGTAGCAACACCATTATTAAAATTAAAAATGACAGTTGATACGAAAATTCCAAAAGCAATTGCCAGAAAGGATAGCGCCAGCATTTTCAAATGTTTTATTTTAATATACATGAGAACCTTAATTCAGCCAACATTCTAGAAACTAGAACTCCCGAAATCCAGGCCATTTACTAGAAATCATTTCAACAAAGGATTGGTAGAAAACCGCTTCCGAGAAGCCTGCAACTGAAGATTCTTGTGCAGCAATCTTCATATTAGCGTGCAACTCGCTGTCACTAATTATCGCTGAAATTGCACTGACCAAGCTCTGAAGATCATTACTTTTGAAAACACTACCGGTTCTTCCCTCCTCAATATACCATCTAGTTCCGCACGAATCGCTACAAACAACTGGCACCCCTACCGAAAGAGCTTCAAGAACTGCAATCGAGGCCGGCTCATTCTCAGCCGGCAAAACAAATAAATCGAAGTCATTCAACTTTGACTGTAATTCTGAATAAAGTATGTTTCTCTTGAGCGACACAATATCCTCTAAGTCTTCCTGTAATATGAACAACTCCAATTCCTTAAAGTGCCTTTCCTGCTCTAGATTCGACACCTCGCCGACAACTGTTAATTCAATATACTTCAAATGCCGAATCTCGCTTATAGCCTGCAGCAGCAACTTATGGCATTTTCTTTCATTGTATTTGCCTATAGTAATGATTCTTAATGGGTTATGTAAATCGGTAACTTGCGCGCGGAATGATATGCAAAACGGGACAAATTTAACGTAACTATAACTTTCGGCGTGAAGCCTTTTGTCACCCAAAACCGGCGACATAAATACAGCATCGAATAGGATGCAAGTTATTCGCTCAACTGTAGATCTTAAAATGCCTCTCTTTTGAAATACCGGGTTTTGATTATAGAAGACAATTTTTACCCCAAGAATTCTTGCCGAAATGACAGCAATGATCGAGAAAAGCCTGCTAGGATCTCGCACGACAATAATGTCGGGCGCCAACTCCTGCAATGTTCTAAAGTAACTAACGGGGTGAGGAAATAGTCTTGGGCTGTTTGCTAGTTTTCCATCAAGAAACTTCGACAAAGCTCTCGAGCCGGCAATTGACTCAAGCACCACAGGTACCACTTCAGTGTGATCTTCTAGTGCCCCCTGGAGAATTGAGTGGAAAATTACTTCGTGACCGTTTCCCTTTAGTGCTTTAAACACTCCAATTTGATTGGTATGCATTCTAGGGGCAACAAACAATATTTTCATATAATCTATTTGAAATTTGGCAAATTAATTTTTTGGCTTACCTTCGTTGTTCTACATGACACTCACATACCGAAAGATATCGGTGCAAATTTTGAATATTACTTCAAGTCTACGCGCGAATTTTTTCGCTGCCCCTGTTGTCGCCAGCCAAGGCGGTAGGAGATAGAATTTTAGGCACGAAAAATATCTCGAAAGAGCCCCTTTGATAAATGAAATCTTCTTCATGCATCTCCCGGATTAGGGGAATCGAAATAAAAAGTACTTGCTAGACCGAAAATACACCCCCTCCCCTCTCCGTAGTAGCTGCAATACTGTAACAAATTCTATAAAACCTATTTTACAACTTTTCGAAAAGGCCTTGAAAATAGCACGATACTAAAATAGAACTTCAGCCACAAAAATTGTAGAACAAAACCTAATCGGACTACTCCTTTTGAGATAGAAATGAATTTTCTCAAATCCGACTGCTTCTTTCTAAATTTCTCATATGCAGGCGCCAAACTATATACCCCACCTATATGTACACGATAGAAAGTCATATATTCAGGCAGAACTGCTGCCGGCCCCATCGATAAGATCAAATATTTTACGTAATTGTCTCCATAGCTAATTGTATCGGCAATTTCCGGTTTATATATTGACCTTATGCAAGATCTGTACATTAGCGACACGGTTCTTACTTCCGGCTTATAGCCAAGGCTAAACTTCGCCATGGTCAGGATAAGAAACTTTGGAGTCACCTTCAAAGAGGGACTTGCATCACCATCACGCAGCAACAATGAGTAGCAAGAACACGCAGAGTATTTGTTATTTAATTCTAAGAAATTCACCTGCTTTTCTAGCTTGCGGTCATCGACCCAATAATCATCACCTTCGCAGGTGGAAAAGTATTTACCCGTTGCCAAAGGCCAAAGATAGGTCGAGAATATCTTTACACCTTTGGAGTATTTATTCTCCGTCTGAATAATGGATTTTATTATTCTAGGATACCGCTTCTGATAATTGACAATAATTGATGCAGTACTGTCAGTTGATGCATCATCATGAATTAGTATCTCAAAGGGAAAGCTAGTATATTGGCTTAGAAATCCAAGAAGAGCATCTTCTACATATTTCTCATGATTAAATGTTATGCATAATACGGATACTAATGGCTGACTGTAATCACCAGTCCAACTATCAATTATTTCCTGCTCTGATCTAAGTTTCATAAATTTTCTAGTCATATTTTAAGAGATCCTGCCTATTCACCCAAGACGGAAGAATATTTTCATTCAGCTATCGCTGCCAATTCATGTATTAATTTTTCAGTGGAAGTGATGCATTCAAGAACTTTAATAGAATGTTCATGCGGCTTTTCATTAGCGTTGACATTATCCCTCACCGGAACTATTCCGGAGTCAGCGGGGAATCCCTTCGCTTATCAAAAGAGCTCAAAACTAGAGTCTGGACCCATCGCTTACTTCTGTCTGGGCGTGAAGTCCCCTATCCCAATCTTCGGGCGTTCTTGATTGTAGAGCCGCAGCCAGCGCGTAGCCTACTGCTGTACCTCTTCTAGAGTATCGAGCATGTACTGCCAGAGTCTGTCTTAGCGAACAGCGCGGTTATATACCACTCTACGTAACCGCTCTGCTGCGGCTTGACTAGCTGGCAATGCATTAGATGGACACCTCGTCTTCGTTTGGATTCCAGAAACGCACCAATATGGCAAGCCCCAGATCCTCTAGACACCTGACAGCTTCATAAAGTACTGCTCTTCGAACTTGGCTACTGGCAAGCCGTTGTTATTGCTATTTAGACACACCGGGTTGTAGAAAAGCTCGATTTTGTTGAATACAAATGCGCTTCTTTATTCTTTCGGTCTTCAGCAACGAGAAGAAGCTCTCGGCCACTGTATTGTCGTGGCAATTGCCGTGCTGGCTAATGCTCGCTTCCAGGTTGTGATCGCTCTAGAATTTTCGCCAATCGCTGCTGTTGTACTGAATGCCCTGGTCGGAATGTACGAGCACTTTCATTTTTGGCTTTCCACGCCACAGCGCCATCAACAACGCATCAATCAGCAGGTCCGATCTCGGACAGGTCTTCATGCACCACCCAATCACTTGCCGTGAAAACAGGTCAAGTACCACGATCTGGTACAGCCAGCCTTCATGGGTGCGGATATACGTAAAGTCAGTCACGCAGACCTTTATCGGAGCATCGACTTCAAACTCGCGATTAAGCGTGTTGATTGCCACTGCACTAAGCAGTCCATCCTTGAACCGAGGGTGGCGCTTGTAGCCGAGTACCGAGGCAAGCTTTGCATTGCGCATCAATCGGCACACTCGAATTTCGCTGCAGAAAAGCCGCCGTCTCGCATGACCTTCGTGATATTGCTGTAGACATTAATACAGCCACTTTCGAGCCAGTATTGCTTGATCTGCACAAATAGCTTTGCATTCTCCTTTGCCCGCTGACTGATCGGTCCGGCGCGCCAGGCATACAAACTGGTTCTGTGAATTTCCAGCACGTGGCACATGACAGCCACTGAAAAATGCGTGAGCCGTTGCTTTATCAACGCGTACTTTCTTTGACTCCCCGGCAAAATACGCAGCGGCCTCCTTTAGGATATCGCGTTCCTCTGTCCTTAGGCGCAGTTACGCCTTGCTCGTCCCACACGCTTGAAAGCGTCCGATGCTGGCTAGAGTGGCTGTCGTACTTGTTGATCCACTCGTGCATACTCTTCACGGTCACTCCGAACCGCTGCACGACCTCAGTGACCTTGTATCTTGGGTTGGTGACTTGCTTTATTGCTTCAGTCTTGAAATTTTCTGGATAGCGCGTTGCGGACATATTCAGACACCTCTTGATCGCGTTAGTATAACGCTATCGAGTGTCCAGAATATGGGGGGTGCCAGGACACAGAACGGCAAAGCCTAGAGATAAATGGGCATTATCTTTATGATCCAGCTCTAGAATATTGAATTTTCATCTTATCTACTTTGCATTGCGAGTCGTTGCAATATTATTGAGCGTAAAGATAAATATGCCGAGACCCTAAATATATGACTTAAAACTACATATGTTGCGATGACAACGAAAAATAGAGGCACGCACCAATATTTCATATCATCAACTAATAATTGAGAAATAGAATAAAGGATAGCGCTTAATAAAAATGAAAGCATAGCAGCAGGCATAATATCAACCAACTGACTCTTAATTCCATAGTTTATAAGCTTTGCGGAAAACCAACTGTTCGCAAAGTAAGCCAAAAATGACTGTGCAATTTGCCCGTAAAGAATCGCAATTACCCCATACTCATATGTGAAATACAGAATCACAGAAGTTATAATTTTCTTCACTATCTCGAGATAGAGAAATAGATCGCTGCGACCTTTCACCTTGAGTATGTTCAGATTTATTGCATGTAGGGGGTACATGAATCCCGCTACAAACATCAATTCAGCATAACTTGCCGCAGGCCACCATCTTTCGGGGAAGAGAATCCTAAATAGCGGATACATAATTGATGCGAGCATGAGTGATATAGGGAAGACTACATAAGTAACAATCCTTATAATTTCCCTATACCCAGAGCTAAGTTTTGTGCTCTCTGCCTGAACAGCTGCGAGAGCAGGGTAACTAACAGTTTGGACAGCTTGTACTAACTGATCAATTGCCAATTGCTTAAGACTATTCGCGAAATAGAATAACCCAGCCGTAGTTGAATCAAATATTCGCGCAATTACTATTACATAGATATTTCTAAAGATAGTATCTATTAATCCAGATATAAATAGTTTATAGCCAAAACCATACATATCAATCCCAGAAGCCTTATCAAAATGAAAAGTCGGCCTCCATGTAGATTGACACCACAGTATGATGGTAGTTATTAATCCCGCCGCTAAAGTCTGAAAAATTAACGACCATGCACCCGCTCCAAGAATAGCCAATGCCACAGCGGCCAGGCCTGAAATCAAACTTGCTGGTACGGTTGCCCGAAATTGAGCTTTAAAATGTAGGTTTCTACTGAGAATTGCTAACTGCACGACACCAAATGAACTAACTATTACCGCCAAGCCACTCACTCGAATCATTACTATAAGTCTGCTGTCGTTATAGAATTCTCCTATAAAAGGCGCAACAAGATATAGGACAAAATAGGCAATAACGCCGAGTACCAAGTTACAAATAAATGCAGTGTCCAAGTCAACTTGAGTAACGGTGTCTTTACGAACCAGTGCTTGACTGAAGCCTGACCCCATCGCAGAGCTGGCAATGGCTAAAAAAACCGCCATCATTGCAACCAATCCAAAATCATCCGGAGTCAGAAAGAACGCTAGGAATACAGTTGCGGAAGCGCCAACAGCTCGCTGGCTTATAACTTGCATTATATTCCATATCAAACCGGACAATGCTTTCTGACGAAGACTCAATTAATGATTACTCTCACATTCAATTCTTGAGAAAGCTCTAGCTTTAGTTAGGCCTTTAGTTAGCTGCCTGCAGATGCTTTGCTGAAATCTTACGCGAATGAAAATAACAAGACTTGTAGTCAACTGTTTACGATTTCGCGCAAAATAATTTATCTAATTACAATCTTAAGCAAAGGCCAGTATTACATAAATTACTGAAATCCCATTTTCTGGAAATCTGAAATATAGAGTGTCATTAGATTAATTCCTGAATGGTCGTATTTGAATCCAAATTTTTTATATAAATTGATTGCAATATTATTCTCGGGTTGTACTTGAAGAGAAATTGACTTCATACCGCGCCTAATGCAATGACATAAAACTTCGGATAGAAGAGCGCGACCCACCCCCCTCCTTTCAAACCCAGGGAGAGTTGCAATTGAACTAATAAACGCCCTCCTAAAAGAATCGTCATTCACATAGAATCCGACATGGCCAATATCAATACCCGCATAAACTACAAAAATATTTGTTGCGTTATCGCCAAGCTTTCTTGAGTAAAGTTGCAAATCTAGACGAGAACTTAAAGGAGGAAAAAATACCTCATTACTCGAAATCAAGAATCTATAAACCCTATCACTTGAATTATCGACTTCAATATTGAGCTTCATAAAATTTCAAATTCGCCCAATAGCCCCCTGGATTTCTCCAGGCCGTTAAACATTAGTAAATCTAGAATCGAAAGATTCGCGAGGAACGGATAATCAAATTGATTGTAGGTTACATCTTTCATGCGGAGAAAGTTCAAAGACATACCTGAACAAAGAAATTCGTCTTTAGAATACAGCCCTACTCCGCCAATAGGATTTACATAGGCTTTGGCGCCCAGCTTCCTACAAATTTCAATTACCCTATCTTTGGACCTGAGTTCTCTAGTATCACCTATCGAAGATGAGACTATAATCTCAGTAGGAATTTCCAAAACTCTTTTTAAAACCAGAATTGAATTTAGTATAAATTCAAAGAGATTTAATGTATCAAAATTGATGCATTCTCTAAATACTACAATTCCCTCGTCGAAGAATGGCGCCCTACTATATGCAGCTTCAATCCTGCGCTGAAGCTTGAGCCTTTCGTCTAGCCAAGAATCTGCAATCATGCGGTCGCGGACATCTAGAAAGTCAGAGCCCTTTTTCAAAGGTACAGTGAACAATTGATCTCCGCTAGTAGACCAATACCTATTTCTGTTGATCCATCCCTTTTTGGTAAACTGGATATCGTCATAAACCACAAACTTATCAACATGGTTCAGTAACTGCCAATAGCCTAAGTATGGCAAGAAGTACGGTTGCATGACTGCAACTTTAACAGAATCTTGAGAACTCATAATGTTCTAAGAAGGTCAAAATGTGTCCGCGCTTGCTTTCTTACCGTAGGCATATGGCTTTTCAGATAGTCAATGTAGCTGGATCGATTCTTCCAACAAGATGCTATGCATTCAATTAGCATCTCTGAGGATAAAGGATCAACAACATAATTCTGAACGCCAGCTATATTGGCGAAACCTTTCAGTTTATGAGCTTTCGGTTCATGCCCATAATCTATAATAACCGTAGGCACATACTGCGAAAGACCTGCAACAGCAGCATGGACTCGCCCACTAACAAGCATATCGAATGTACCTATTATCGCTTTGGTTTCCCAAGCCGAGTAAACCCCATCCAGACAGACAACATCTTTTGCAGTACCACGTTTACGGAGCACTTCTTGTAACTGCTTAGCCACCGGATAGTCTCTACCATGTATCAACTTAAAGGAGGCCGGCGGTGTATTAAATCCATTCGAATGCGACATTAAACATACTTTTGCTCCCAACTTTTCGGATAAAAATTCTACGGCTTCGGCGAAAATTGTGTACTCATCGTCGTCTCGTGGCCATTTATCAAATGGCCCCTTAGAGAAATTCCAACCGCAAATAATAAACCCAACAACAGGTCTATTGGAACCAGGCTCCAATTGGAGAGCGTTGCTAATTGCATCCATCACTTCTGCGTGCTCTCCTGCCTGAAAAAGGAAAGCCGGACAAGCAAGAGTTAGTGTATTAGAACATTCGAATCCATCCTGTTCTAACAAGTTTGTACTCAATGGCTCTCTATTGGTTACCAGATCGAAATTTCTATAGACTTCTTTTGCGAACTCCTTTAGTTGCGAGTTAGAAAAGGGGCCAGGCGATCCAGCAATCATTACTGTCTTCTTTCCAAGTAACTGAGCTGTCCTGTCTTTAAGCAACCCAACTTCAAATCTATCGGGACCTAGGAAGTCGGCATTTTCGCCCCAAATATCACCACTGAAATCGATTACGATGTCAGACCAATCTACTGCATCGATATAAGCTGTAGTATCTGATCGAGTATTTTCCCTAACGAACTTTTCAGCTATTTCTAGTTCCATCCGAGCAATTTTAAGATCATTCCCGGTCCAGCCGTAGTACAGTTCCATAGGCAGAATTGATATTTTTTCTTCCAAACAAAATCTTTGCGACATTTGGAAAGTTGTTCTGATCTCGCAGTCACTGAAAACTCGACGAAGTTCTTTGAAAAATGGCTCGATAATATAGTAATTGCCAATGTTTCCAAATTCCATTCTCCCCCAATGCAAAGTACACTGGCCAATGATCAAGATTTTCATACCACCTCCTTGACTGTCTCTAGAATCTTGTCTATCCCGCCTTGGTTCAGTTCACTGTAGAGAGGCAAGCACACAATTCGCGAAGCAATGTCTCTTGATATTGCACAACTATTGCTGAGGAAATTTATATCAAGTGTATCTAGCGAAGGATAAAAGTATCTTCTTACCAAAACTCCTTTATCCTTTAGCTTGGAGGCTAAATTCTTTACTTGCGCTTCGCTTTTGAGAAGTATTGGGAAATAGGCGAAATTATACGTTGTATTTTCCGATATTTTCTGCAAAGTGAGTTCCTTTGGTAACCCTCCTATATACCCCATCCAAACACGCTCCCTTGTTGCTAGGTTATTTTCAATTTCATCAAGGATGCTTAAACCCATGGCAGCCTGAATTTCGTTCATCTTGGCATTAATACCCAAGACCTCGATTGATTCCAGTCCGGTTATACCAAAATTAATTAGCTTTTTTGCCAATTCAAGATCCTCCTTTCTCTTGAAAACTATGGCACCACCTTCAGCAGTGTGGAAAAGCTTGGTTGCGTGAAAACTTAATGTCGCTGCATCTCCCCACTTGAGCAGGCTTTCACCCTTATATTTGACGCCGAATGCATGACATGCGTCATAAACAACCTTTAGATTGTGCTTCTTCGCAATTTTTTCAATCGATTCAACATCACAGGCGTTTCCGAATACATGCACAGGCAAAATTGCACGTGTATTCTCTGTCACTTTCGCTTCTATATTCTTGGGCTCCAGACACCAAGTAAATGGATTGATGTCAGCAAATATTGGTTCTACACCTTCCCATTTCAGCGAACTCGCAGTCGCAATAAAAGTAAACGGTGTAGTGATGGCCTCCGGCACTTGCTCTGATCGCTTAGCATCACTGATTCCAAGAACTCGGTAGGCGATCTGCAGTGCTAACGTACCATTGGAAACCAACAATAGATTTTCCACACCAAGATATTCTTCTAAACGCACCGTCAGTTCTTTTACAAGTTGGCCATTATTGGTTAGCCATTGACGATCGTAAATTCCATCAAGATACTTGTTGAGGCGCTCACGACTTGGCAAGTAAGGTTTCGTAACGGGTATTATCGAATTGTTAGACATGTAAAAGTAACCTGTTGCATTTGTAGATTTCCGTTCGCAATATCACACAGCCGGTGTATTGTCGCAGCAATTCATTTTTTATCTAACACGGGGACAAACTGATTCGACTGCACTCATCAACAGCTGTTAGCACAGTGCTAGTCTGCATTACAAGATTGTTGGATGAGTGCATCAGGAGAATATTCAGGCTACAGAGCGAATGCACACCTGATCTAACGAAATTGGCACCAAGGATTTTCTGAACTAGGTATCTTGGAAATGTAGCTAATTTCAGCGACTGTAGTAGCACCTGACAAACTCACCTGAGTGTTTTAAATCAGCTATAGCTGACGTTTAATCTGCTACTAATTATTTGAGGATTGTGAATCCAAGATTTTTGCCCGAATATTATTTTGGCTTCACTGTCATCTTCCGGTTAGACACCTTTTTATGGACGGTTATAAACACTTGAAAAGTTCAAGTAGCGCCTTGCCAAGCGCCTAAGTATCTATGGGTTCTACCCCGATTTCACGGACGGTTATAAAACGCTCGAAAACTCCAGATCACGCCTTGCCAATCGCCTTCGCATTCGTGGATTGTGAAAGCCTTCAATGTAGTTGAACACATCCGCTTTTGCTATTTCCAAGGTTCGGTACTTGCTTCGGTATACCCGTTCCCGTTTGAGCATCCCGAAGAAGCCTTCACACGCGGCATTGTCTCCACAGTGCCCGACAGCACTCATTGAACAAACTAGCGTGTTGCGCTTCAGGAAGTCCTGGTAATCGCTGCTGCGAAACTGACATCCACGATCGGAGTGCAGAATCACCGACCACCCGCCCTGGCGTTGCCATATCGCCATTTCCACTGCTCGAATCACCATTTGGCGATCCTGCCGGTGATGCATCGACCAGCCCAACACCAGCTTGCTATACAGATCGATGACAACGCAAAGGAACAGCTTGCCCTCGTCTGTCGCGATCTCGGTGATGTCGGTCACCCATTTGGTCTCGGGCTCAACGGCGTGGAAATCGCGCTCCAGCAAGTTCTGAACCTGTGCTACGGGTAATCCAAGCTTTGCACGCTGACCTCTTCTCTTTCTTCGTGGCCAGCCTTGAAGCCCCTCAGCGGCCATCAGGCGTGCAATCCTGTTCTTGCTGGCCGTCTCACCCTCATCCGTCAGATCTTCATGCATGCGTGGCGCACCGACAGCACCCTGACTATCAGCGTGGATCTGCTTGATACGCCCCAGCAATCGTTGATTATCGAGCTGCCGCGCACTGGCGGGGCGCTGCTCCCACGCGTAATAGCCACTGGGGGATACTTTGAGGCATCGACACATCAGGCGGACAGGAAACTCTTCTCGACAACGTTGAATCGCCTGATACTTCAGGTCGATCCCCTGGCAAAGAACGTTGCCGCTTCGCGTAAAAAATCCCGCTCCTTCTTCACACGGGCCAGTTCCCGCTTGAGGCTCGCTACCTCTTCATCTCGTGGGTTGCCCGTACCACCGAAGGCCTGCTGGCCTTGCTGCTGGGCTTCTCGACTCCAGCGACTGAGCATATTGGGCTCAATGCCAAGCTCTCGGGCCACTTGCGAACAACTGACATTGGAGTGGCGCAGCTGTTCAACCGCACCCTGCTTGAACTCGGGGCTGTACTTTCTTCTCTTCGACATAAACACTCCTTTTGCCCATTATGAGGCTTCTTTGAAGTGTCCGTAAAATCGGGGTAGAACCCAACCTTTCTGCAACCCACATCGACCAACTAGAGGCAAGTCAAATATAGTCAGCCTGAGTAATAAGCCGTTTAAGCTTATCTCCCTCGTACCATCCTAGCACTCTACAGCGTGGCAATCTGTCAGAATCTATCTCTTTAGTAAAATCTTCTTTCAAGTAAAGATTGCCACACTATTGGGATTGCCAATGCAACTAAAAGCGCGAGCGTCGGAAAGTTCCGGTTCCTCTGCCATCGAGTTAGTGTGTTGAGCTCGAAGCCCAGCTCGCGCACCACTTGACTGTAGCTGACATTGACCAGGCGCGGCAGCCAAAGCGCAGGTTCCCTGACCTCCAGGCTGAATTTTCATTGCGACATGGTCACTGCCCTAGCCCATGATTAATTACATTCTAAGCGCCTGTACAATCGGGGCAGTCTCCGATCGCCAAATGCAATTACCAAGAAACCCACACAGCTATTGCGTTTTACGCTTTGAGAGAAAATCACGAAGAAATACGATTACCAAGGATGCAATGCCTCCAATCAACGTGCCGATGATTGCAATCAGTTTGCGATTCGGCTGATGCCTAGTATCGGGCGCAACCGCCGGATCAATTACACGTAGTGCATACTCATCTCGCACGTCAGCTAGCATAATTGTGCGCGTTTGCGATTCAATTAGCTGATAGAAAACTCTTTGCATCTCTACCAACTGAGTTTGCTGAAGTTGTTCCTGCAGATAGCTAATTGCTTTGCTCGCTTCACTAACGTCACGTGCCTTTACTTCTTGATTAAGCGCATTAATAAGGCGATTTGTCCATTCGGCAGCTTCGATAGGGTTTTCCCACTCCAGTGAGACTGTTACCAGTCCGGTAATGCGATCCGGTCCTGTTACCGTAAGCATGCCGGAAAATTTGCGAAACGCTTGAAGTTCAGTTGGTGCGCCACCTTCCGATAACCACTCGTTATTCAAGGGATTAAAGATGGTATCGTCAATTACAGAATTTTGAATATCTTTTTCCCAGTTAGAGGCAAATAGTGGAACCAAGAGATTATTATCTTTGATAAATCGACCAATAAACTGCCTCGATTTCAAAGTTGCTAGAGCTGTACTCAGCACGTCGCCATTACTGCCACCTAAATTTACTCCTAAAAGTGCAGCTGCTCCGCCGAGCTGCCCCACCGTATTTGAGTTCTGTGTTGTATCAGCAGGCGCCAATGTAATCTCAGCACGAAATATCTCAGTTAGGCTCAGCGCTACCACTACAGATACGATTGCTGCAATTGATGTTATTGACAGGACAACCCACCTTGCAGCCCAAACGATTTCGAACATCTCTCGCAGATCTATATCGGAGTCAGAATTCTCAACAGAGTTCAGCGATACGTCATTCTGCCTCATCACTCGGTCCTCACTCTGTCAATCGCCAACAACGTCGTCGAGATATTGAAAAGAATCTGCGTGATGCTGGTCCAATTCTGCAGGTAATTCGTGCGCTCAGCGCGGAATGGCACAATGATGGTGTCCCCTGCCCCTAGGCGCGAGCTCTCTTCAAAGAACCAGCGCGTGTCACCATAGGTGATAACCTGGCCGCTGGCCTTAATGATGTAGACATTTCGGCGATCGGCCAATTCGGTGTAGCCGCCGCTGCGGTCGATGTACTCGGCCACGCCCATGCGCGCATCGAACAAATGCGAAGTCGGCTGGAAGACCTCGCCAATCACGCTGATCTCCTGTTGCGTGCGCGGAATCAACAAACGGTCACCATTGCGCAGAATCGGGTCCTCCGCCGTAAACAACCCGCCACCGAGGATGGCGGGTAGGTCAATCACCAGACGGCCAGTGGCCGTCACCGTGCTGATACGGTCCAGCATGGCAATGATCTCGGTGGAGCCCCCGCTTGCGGGCGCTGTCGATGTACTACTATTGGAGCCCTGCAGTTGATTAGTGACGATATCCCTCTCCAGTGTGTCCCTGAATTCCTCCAACATGCGCTGCTCGTTACGGCGCAGCTCTTCGCGCAGGAAGATGGCTGCGCGCGGGTCGGCCTGTGGGCTTAGTCCACCTGCACGGGCAATGAGACTGCTGAGCGTGTCGTCCTTGGTAATGGTGTAGGTACCGGGGGAATTTACCTCGCCCTCTATGGTCACGGTTTCGTAGTCGGTCCAGTTGGGCATCTGTCGCACCACCAACTGATCAAACGGAGAAAGCGCGAGATCGCGTCCCCCTGCTCCGCCCGTTTGCAAATTGATTGGGACATGCCCCACTACACGACCCACATTGGGCTCGGCGTCGTAGCGGGTCACCTCAGCCTCGCGCGTCTCCGCGCTTTCCGTCAGCCCTCCGGCAATCTCCAGCAAGCGGCCCACACTCATATTGGCCGTCAGGGGGTAGGCCCCCGGATGCCGCACGCGCCCGGTCACACTCACAATGCGTGTGGGGTTGCTGGTGCTGGCCTGAGCCCGCAGGCGTTCCAGGGTCTGGCTCAGCAAGTCGTCGCGGCCTTGGTTGGCGTTGAACACCAAAACGCGGTCCTGTTCCTGCAGGCGCTGCGGACTGCTGGCGCGCAGGCTTGTCGGGTCCAGCGTGTTCTCCAGCACATCGATGCTGCCGCGTCGGTCCACGCGGCGCTCCACCAGCAGGTAGTCCAGGTCGGTGTTGGCTGCCAGCCCGCCAGCAAAGCGGATGGCGTCGTCGAGTGTCATATCACGCACCAGCGGGTACTCCCCGGGGAACCGAACATTGCCGGAGACCTCAACGACTAACGGTGGATTTTCAAAGTTCGCCTGACTACGCAGGAGATCAAGCAAGTCAGCCACCTGCCCTTGCCGTGACTGGCTGGCCCCAAACGTCAGCAGTTGATCCCTCGGCTGCAACACCAAATCCGCAGCCGAGCCCGGCGCGGTGATGGCCTGGCCCAGGTTTACGTAAAGCAGCTCGATGCGCCGCGTGGGTTCGATCTCGCGGGCAATCAGGGCGTATTCCAGGTCGGGGTTGGGCAGCATGGCGCTGATGCCGGGAATCACGTCGCTCACGCGCAGGCCGTCGCGCCACTGGAAGGTGCCGGGGCGCTGCACGTGGCCGTTCAGCAGCACGATGCTTTCCACCTGGTCGAGCACGGAATACACCTGGATCACGTCGCCGTCGAACAGGGTCGGGTCGGGCGCGCTGCCGGGGCTCAGGTCCACGTCCACCACGGTGCGCTCGCCGTCCTGGTTGATGCGCTCGATGCGCGAGGCACGTGGGAAAGCGGTGGGGTCCAGTCCGCCGGAAAGGGCCAGGATGTCGGCGGGGCTGGTTTCGTCCTTCAGTTCATAGATGGCGGGGCGGCGCACTTCGCCGGCTATGCCCACCGTCTTGCCGATGGGCGGAATGAAGATCACGTCGCCGGGCAGCAGGCGGGCGTCGCCGCTGGTGTCGCCGCGCAGCAACAGGTCATA
>JACCDX010230972.1_pt1 | contig 15865 bp, 9 predicted proteins | sample 7449681 | NCBI WGS metagenome assembly JACCDX01 (sample SAMN15323450, study PRJNA562643) | freshwater metagenome | isolation source: river surface water | place: USA:Blue River Watershed | collected 2017-08-18 | reverse complement strand
GTCAGTATTTTGCAACCATTTTCCGAAGATTATTCACAAACTCTTTTCTGAGCAATTCTCTTACTATATTTGCCGCCCGATGAAACAAGCGCTGTGGATGGTAGCCATCGTACTGGGAATGGCTTCCTGTCAATCCAATCAAAATTCAACCGTTAAGACCGATTCAGCGGCTGCTCCCAAAGCCGTTTCGGTAGAGAAAGTACCCGTAGATGCAGAGTGGACTGCCTTTGCTCGCTACATTTCTGGTGTTCACGATGATTTGAACACAGAGTTGGAGTCGAACGATGTGTGGAAACTCCACGCTGCAAAAACCCACACCCGCTGGGAGGAGTTAAAGAAGCAATTTGGAGAAGTGATTTCTGGCTGGGTTACGGAGAAGAAATATTTGAATGAGAATAGTCCGAAAACCTTGTTTTATCCCTTTGCTGGTGGAGATTTTTATTATGCAAATTTGTTTTACCCCAATCGCGATACCATCATTATGATTGGTTTGGAGCCTTGTGGTTCGAAATTCGATAAAACGGCTGCCACAGGGAAAGCCTTGGATGAGTATCTAAATAATTTGGATCAAGCGATGTTTTATCCTCATAAATTGGGCTTTTTCCGTACCTTGAGTATGGATAAAGATTTCAACCGCGGGTATTTGAATGGAACCTTGCACACGTTTTTATTTTATTTAACTCGTGAAGGCAATAACATTCACTACGTTGAGAGTTTTGATGTTGATGATAATGGGTTGGCTACCAATGTGGTGCCGGTAGGTATGGAGAGAACTAAGCACGCGGGCATTAAAGTTGGGTATTCTAAGCCGGGTGATAAACAAGTTCGAGAGTTGATTTATATTTCTCAGAATGTGGCTGATGCAGAAATGGCTAAGAAACCAGGATTCCAGAAGTATTTCCAGCAGCGTGGTAACATCGTATCGTATTTTAAGGCAGCGAGTTATTTGTTGTACAACGATTATTTCTCGGTAGTTAGAAACGTAGTATTGGGTCAGAGTAAAGTGATATTACAAGACGATAGTGGTATGCCGATGAAAATTATGCGCGATAATGGTTTTAATGTGGAATTGTTGGGTGAATACACCAAAACCATTGGATTATTTTCAAATCGTTTTCAGCAAGACATGAAAGACGAATACCAAGCAACCCCTCCGGGTAAGTTGCCTTTTACCATTGGATACAATGCCGAATTTGGAGAGTGTAATCTCCAATTAGCAACCAAGAAGTAAATTGTAATATTATGATTTTGCGGAAGCCGAGAGTAAATTCTCGGCTTCTTGTTTTTTTGAAGAAAATTTCGTATATTATTAAGGATGAATAATAAGTTGGAATCTGCAGATCAGCAAAAGGCAGGCATGTACCGCATGGTGAAATTATTTTGGGAGGAATCCAGTGAAGAACTCGCAGAAATTGGGGTCGCTTTTTTATCCGATTTGCCGTTTGAATACTTTGAAACAGAACCAAATTGTGTTAAAGCGTATGGTAGATTTGAATGTTTGGGGGAAGAGGTAGAAACAGAAGTAGCAGCTATTGCGGAAGAACGCGGATGGCAGCTAATTTGGGAGAGTATCGAGAGACAGAATTGGAACGAAGAGTGGGAAAAACACTATTTTGAACCGTTGACGGAAGCGGGCTTTTATGTAAGAGCACCATTTCATCCGTCCTCCACGGACGATGAAGTTAAGCATACCATCATTATTCAGCCCCGCATGAGTTTTGGCACCGGCCATCACGGTACAACCCAACTAATGTTGAAGTACATCTGGCAAAATCGCGAATCGTTAGTGGGTCAAAAAGTGTTGGACATGGGTACTGGAACGGGTATATTGGCAATAGCGGCTGCCATGGTGGGTGCGTCTGAGGTTTTGGGTATTGAAATTGATGATTGGGTGGTAGACAATGCCAACGATAACTTGCAGGCTAATAACATGGAGAATGTTACCATGCTTTGCGGAACAGCAGCAAATTTAACAGCAGTGTTGGATGGTTATTACGATGTTGTTCTGGCCAATATTCATCGCGAGGTTATTTTGGCCGATTTAGCAGAGTATTATCGAGTGTTAAAGCCCAGTGGATGGATGTTGTTAAGCGGTTTACAACAGCCCGATGAGGTACTGGTGGTGTCCGCTGCTGAATCCTTGGGCCTAGAAAAAAAAGTGGTAGACTACCGCGGCGAATGGATATGTTTACAATTCGGTAAATCCTGATGCGATTTACTTTATAGTTACAGATATTTGTAGTAATTCTTAAAACGTGAACAGTGTAATTCAGTTGCTTCCGGATGCCGTGGCGAATCAAATTGCCGCAGGTGAAGTTGTGCAACGACCCGCAAGTGCAATAAAAGAATTACTTGAGAATAGTTTGGATGCAGGAGCCACGGATATCGTGTTGCTTATCCGTGATGGGGGCATAACATCCATGCAAGTGGTAGACAACGGTAGAGGGATGAGTGAATTTGATGCCCGGTTATGTTGGGAACGCCATGCAACTTCCAAGATTAGGAAAGCGGAAGATTTGTTTTCGTTGAAGACCTACGGTTTTCGAGGTGAGGCGATGGCATCAATTGCAGCCGTTGCCCAGGTAGAAATGAAAACACGGAGGGAATCGGATGAATATGCTCAATTTATTAGAATCGAAGCATCGGAGGTATTAGAGCAACGACCAGAAGCAGCGCCCGTTGGCACGAGTATCACGATTAAAAATTTATTTTACAATATACCGGCGCGAAGGAATTTTTTGAAGAGTATACCGGTTGAAACCAAGCATATTGTGGAAGAATTTATGCGTCAGGCAATGGCCAATCCGCAGGTTTCTTTTGCATTTTACAACAACCAACAAGAGGTATATAAATTTCCAATTCAACCGTTGAAAGACCGATTATTATCGGCCCTGGGTCGTAAAAAATCGGAGGATTTAATTGCGGTTTCGGAGGATACGGCGATTGTGAAAATTACCGGATTTGTGGGAGCTCCTGAAACTTCAAAGAAAACCAGGGGGGATCAGTATTTTTTTGTTAATGGCCGATTTATACGCAGTTCGTATTTTCATCATGCGGTGCAAGGTGCCTATGAAGGTTTGATCGAGACCGATAATCACGCTTTGTACGCTTTGTTTTTGGAAATTGATCCTGCAAAGGTGGATGTGAACGTACATCCCACCAAAACAGAAGTAAAGTTTGAGGATGAAAAACACCTGTATAATTTAATAAAAGCAGCTGTGAGAAAGTCGTTGGGTTCCTTTGTAATTCAACCGCAATTAGGATTTGATTCAGTGGATACAGGCGGATTTCAATCCTGGAACATTGATTTATCGGCAAATCCTTCTCATTTTGAATCGTTGCTGCGAGCAAAGCCATCGGACCAATCAGGTTCTATCTTAGGCAGTAATACTAGTAGTACTTCGGGTACGCCGGTAGATCGAAATTTTAATCCGTTCAAGAATGGGGATACTCAGCCATATAAGCGCGAATACGGGCAAGATTGGCAGCGGGTATTAGGTTCTATTGAAACCAGTGGCCGCACTGAGCCATCAATTCCTCAAGGAGATTCACAGCTGGAAACTTCCGAAAATTCAACAAGAGAGCCAATGGTGGTTTCCTCATCCGGTAATGTTGTTTCTAATTCAATGGAACTATTCACCGAAGTTCATGGGAACGAAGTAAAGGGTGGTTTTCCGTTAGGGGAGGCATATTGGGTGATGCCGATGAATCAAAAATTGTTGGTTTTTCGGATACAGTATTTACAACAACGCTTATATTTCGAAAAATATAGAGAATCGCTTACCATTAAAAAAGGAGCTAGTCAATCTTTGTTATTTCCTAGAATGATCGATTTAAATCCGTCGCATTTGTCGTTGGCATTGGACTTACAACCAGAGCTGGGGGCATTGGGATTTGATTTCAGTCATTTTGGTGGTAACTCTATCATAGTTAATGGATTACCTCCTCAGTTATCGCAGGGAGATGAACAAAAATTATTGGAGCAGATTTTGGAAGATTATATACATACCGGGGGTGATGTGAAATTGGAAAGAAAAAATGGTATGGCTTTAACGATGGCGCGGTTTGCCGCTGTTCGTTCAGCTGCTAGTTTAACGGAAAAAGAATTAATTTCTCTTGTTCAAGAGTTGTTTACTTTACCAAATCCGGAAGTTACCTTTGACGGCAAGGTGATATTTGTAGAAATTTCGCAAAGTCAGTTATTCGAATCATTTAATAAACACAGAAAATAATTATGCCATACATTCCGGTGGGTTTAAAGAATTTATTGATTATTATGGCCTTAATTGGGTTGGCTCAAGTTGCCTTACCCAGAGTGGGAATTGATAGTTTTTTCATGTATTTGTTTTATCCCGATAGCCCATGGTTTAGGCCTTGGCAGCTAATAACACACATATTTTGTCACGGTAGTATTTCTCATTTTCTTTTCAATGGAATTGCGTTATTCTCGTTTGGCGCAATTGTAGAAATGCGATTAGGGACTCAGCGATTTTTAATGTTATTTTTTTTAAGTGCTTTGGGTGCGGTTGCCTTGCATTTTGGAAACATCGCTTGGCAATTATACGAACAAGCAGGAACCATCATGCCCAATCACACTATTCCAGGGATTTCTGTGCCATACGGACCGATGGTGGGCGCCAGTGGGGCGGTTTACGGAGTGATGGTTGCTTTTGCCATGCTGTATCCAAACGAATCGCTTTTGTTTTTGTTTATACCTTATCCCATTAAAGCAAAATACCTGGTTTCGGCGATGATTGGATTGGATTTATTGCTTGCATTGGGTCAGTTTGAAGGGGATATTGTTGCTCATTATGCCCATTTAGGAGGTGCATTGGTGGGTTTGTTATTTACGTTTTTGTGGAAGCGAAGATTATTCATTTAGTAAAGCAATAAGAATTAAGGACCAAGCAAGACCCAACTCAACATATGGACTTTCGGAATTTTAAATTTTGGGATAATCAACGTGGAGCTATCGGTAATTTGGTGGTCATTTTTATTGGTGTTTGGGTATTGAGTTTGATACCAATCTTAGAACGCTTATTGAATTTATATTTCGCTTTTCATCCATTACCTAATGGCATATTTAAGCCATGGGGATTTATAACGTATATATTTGTTCATCAAGGATTTTTCCATATGCTTTCCAATGCTTTATGGTTGTATTTTATTGGAACCATATTGCAAGATTTGGTGGGTGATAAGGTGTTGTTGAAGTTGTTTTTCTGGGGTGGTTTTTTTGGATCATTATTTTTTCAATTGTTTTACACTTTTTGGTTAGGTCCAGAATCGAGGATGGCTTTTGGTGGTCTGATAGGGGCGTCAGGTGGGGTATCGGCAGTGGTGATTGGCACTGCACTGTTCTCTCCATATTATCGTGTATTCCTTTTTGGAATTTTTGAAGTTGAACTTCGTTGGATTGCGATCGCAAAAGTAGTATTAGACATAGCGGGCGCTATGGGCAATACGAATCAGGGTGGATTTATTTGTCATTTGGGGGGTATTATTTTTTCCGTAATCTATGTATATGGTTACCTAAAAGGGAATATGCCTGGGTGGATGGATGAAATGTTTTTATCCATTGAAAATGTATTTGGAAAAGGCAATCGAAAAAGTAAGTCGATTTTATCCATGGCATCGGCAAAAAATAGTAGAAGTACAGGGAAATCAGGAAATTCGAGTAATTCTTCCGATTTTCTTAGCACTACAGGGGGTACGATTTTTCGAGGTGCCTCTAGCAAAGGAGGAGTAAATAAAACTGGGGACAACAAATCTTCTATCGGTTTTACGAACGAAGAAGAAGTAAATCAGATTTTAGATAAAATCGCACAAGTAGGTTATCAAAATTTAACGGATAAAGAACGCGAAGTTCTGTTCAAAGCCAGCAAAGAATAGTTGAATTGCGGGTTTTAAATTGAAACTTTTAGAAAAAAGATACATCTTTGAATCATGCGCAGCATCCTAAATTGGGTAATATTTCCATTAACCTTGTTGGTGGCTGTGCTATTAGTTATTTCTGGACAGTCGCCATTAGTTAGCCCCCAAACATCTACTTGGATAGCTTTGATGGGCTTGGGATTTCCTATTTTATTTCTGCTGAATTTTTTCATTTTATTGTATTGGTTAATTCAATTAAAATGGCGGACCTTAATTCCCTTAGCAGTAATGTTATTGAATTTAGGGCAGGCTTCTTTGTACATACAATTTAATAGCGATTCCGCTTCAAATGACGGTTTGATTTCCTCTGTGGATAGCGCAGATAAGATTTTACCCCTCAAGGTACTAACGTATAATACAGGCCTGTTTGGATATTTTCAAGACCGATGGGATTTGGATGATGTTTGTGATCGTTTATTAAAAGAAGATGCCGATGTTATTTGTTTGCAAGAAGTATACTCTAAAGTGGGTTCCATGGCGTTATTGGAGCAAACTTTACGCAAAAAATTGAATTTCAATTATGGTCAGTACCATCTATTAAGTCCAAAACGACCCTATGGGATGATTATACTGTCTAAATATCCCATAAAAAAATGGATGCCAGTGCGTTTTTCTGGTAGGACCGGCAATACGGCAATGTGGGCAGATATCCAGGTGAGTAAGAGTATTGGAGATATGAATTTTAAGCAAAAATTTAGGATATATAATGTTCATTTACAATCGTTTAAGTTTGGTAAAGCGGATTATTCCTACATAGAAAATCAAGGACAGAATGACGACGGGAAATTGGATATAGATGGTTCGAAGGGAATTGTACATCGATTAAGAAAGGGATACGAAGTACGCGCTACCCAAGTGAGTAGATTATTGGAAGAGTTTGAGAAAACGGAGTGCCCAAAAATTGTGTGTGGGGATATGAATGATGTGCCGGTAAGCTATAGTTATAGGCAGTTATCTAAAGGGATGAAGGATGCCTTTGTAGAAGCCGGTTTTGGGTTAGAGACCACGTACAAAGGTCGGTTCCCCAGTTTTAGAATTGATTACTTATTTTGTGATGGCTCTTTAGCGGTTAGCCAATACGCAAGTTGGTCTGATGTGCCATCGGATCACAAATTGGTTGGAGCTACTTTTCATTGGGTTTTTGATCGCTAGGAGCTTAATTGATTGAAATTATTGATAAGCAACGGGTTTTTTTGATAAAAATGGTGTTGCGTAATGGTTAAGTTAATTAAAGGTATTGGCTTAGGTTGTATATTTGTAGTTTGTAATCATGCCGTATTTTTTCACTTCCGAATCTGTATCCGAAGGTCATCCGGATAAAGTAGCAGATCAGATTTCTGACGCGTTGATAGATAATTTCTTGGCTTATGATCCAAGCAGTAAAGTTGCCTGTGAAACACTAGTAACAACCGGTCAGGTAGTTTTGGCTGGGGAAGTAAAATCCCAAGCGTACTTGGATGTTCAAAAAATCACTCGTTCCGTTATAGCCAAAATTGGTTATACCAAGAGTGAATACATGTTTGATGCCAATAGTTGTGGAATATTATCCGCTATACACGAGCAATCTCCGGATATTAATCAGGGTGTTGAGCGCAAGAATCCTGAAGATCAGGGTGCGGGCGACCAAGGGATGATGTTTGGTTTTGCAACCAATGAAACTGAGAATTACATGCCTTTGCCACTGATGTTGGCGCACATGTTATTGGAAGAATTGGCGGCTATGCGCAGGGAAGGTACTCAGATTCCTTATTTGAGACCCGATGCTAAGAGCCAAGTTACTATACAATATTCAGACGATCATAAGCCCATGAATATTGATACCATCGTAATTTCTACGCAGCACGACGATTTCGAAAAAGCTAGCGATAGCAGCGATTCTGCTCAATTGGCAGCCGATAATAAAATGCTGGCGAAAATCAAATCAGATATTATCGATTTGTTGATTCCTCGCGTTAAAGCGAAACTACCAGCATCTCAGCAGGCGTTGTTTACCGCTGATGTAAAATATCATATCAACCCAACCGGGAAGTTTGTTATCGGTGGACCTCATGGTGATACCGGGTTAACAGGTAGAAAAATTATCGTTGATACTTACGGTGGTAAAGGGGCTCACGGTGGAGGTGCTTTTAGTGGTAAAGATCCCAGTAAAGTGGATAGAAGTGCGGCCTATGCAACCAGACACATTGCTAAAAATATGGTAGCAGCTGGATTGTGTGATCAGGTTTTGGTTCAGGTTTCTTATGCCATTGGGGTTGCTGAACCCGTAGGACTTTTTGTTGATACCTATGGAACAGCAAAAGTGGGATTAACCGATGGTGCTATTGCCGATAAAATCAAGGCAATTCCTCAATTAAGTTTGAAGCCATACCATATCGAACAGCGTTTTGCTCTTCGTACACCAATTTATTTAGAAACCGCGGCTTACGGTCATATGGGAAGACCTTGTGAAACCGTGACCAAGACTTTTGATGCAGGTGCGGGCAAACCCGTATCCGTGTCGGTTAAGTTGTTCCCTTGGGAAGAATTGAATGTAGTAGAAATTATAAAAAAGAATTTTAAATTATAGTTAAATATGTGTGGAATTGTAGCTTACATTGGAAAAAAACAAGCCTATCCGATAGTTGTCAAAGGATTAAAACGATTAGAATATCGCGGGTACGATAGTGCGGGTGTTGCCTTGTTGAATGGCGATATGCGTATTTACAAGAAAAAGGGTAAGGTTTCTGATTTAGAGGCACATATTGGCAATAGCGATGTTTCAGGAAGTATTGGCATGGGGCATACTCGTTGGGCAACACATGGAGAACCCAACGATAAAAACTCGCATCCACATTTATCCAATAGCGGTGATTTAGCCATCATTCATAATGGAATCATCGAAAACTATGCAACGCTAAAAGAAGGGTTGAAAAAGCGCGGACATTCCTTCACCAGCGATACCGATACGGAAGTTTTGGCTCATTTGATAGAAGACGTGATGGAAAATACAGGTTTGCCTTTAGCGGATGCCGTACGTTCGTCTTTGAAACAAGTGGTAGGGGCGTATGCCATAGTTATTGTAAGCAAAAATCATCCAGAGCACGTAATTGCTGCCCGCAAGGGTAGTCCTTTGGTAGTTGGATTAGGTAAAGAACGCGGAGAGTTTATTTTCGCTTCGGACGCTACTCCCATTGTTGAATACACAAACAAAGTTATTTATTTAAAAGACGGAGAGATAGCGATTGTAGAAAGTCAGGAACTTACAATTAAAAGTATCGAGAACGTAGTTCAGGTACCTTATGTTCAGGAGTTGGAATTGAACTTGGAGCAGTTGGAAAAAGGTGGTTATCCGCATTTTATGCTCAAGGAAATCTACGAGCAGCCCAAGTCGATTTTTGATAGTTACCGGGGTCGATTTGATGCAAAAACTGGCGAAATTATCATGAGTTCTATGGAAGAATACGCCGATCGATTAAAAGAGATCAAACGATTGATTTTGATTGGCTGCGGAACTAGTTGGCATGCCGGTTTGGTGGGAGAATATCTATTTGAGGATTTGGCCAGAGTACCGGTTGAAGTTGAGTATGCTTCAGAATTTCGTTACAGAAATCCGGTAATTTATGGTGATGATTTGATCATTGCTGTGAGTCAGAGCGGTGAAACAGCCGACTCATTGGCCGCAATGGAATTGGCCAAGCGCAAAGGTGCGTCTGTATTTGGAGTGTGTAATGTGGTAGGCAGTAGCATACCCCGATTGAGCGATGCAGGAGCTTATACGCATGCAGGTCCCGAAATTGGAGTGGCGAGTACCAAGGCATTTACCGCTCAGGTTACGGTATTGGCTTTAATGGCAGTAGGTTTGGCAAAGTTGCGTGGTACCATGTCAATAAAAGAGATTACCGAATTCATGAAAGAGCTAGATACCATACCAGCTAAAGTAGAGAAGGCGCTATTGCTCAATGATTCCATTGTTGAATTATCGGAAAAATATAAGGATGCCAAGAACTTCTTGTATTTGGGAAGAGGGTATAATTTCCCGGTTGCTTTAGAGGGTGCATTGAAGTTAAAAGAAATCAGTTATATCCATGCTGAGGGTTATCCTGCGGCAGAGATGAAACACGGTCCTATTGCATTAATTGACGAAGAAATGCCGGTGGTAGTTATAGCTACTGCAAGCGAGCACTACGAAAAAGTGGTAAGCAATATTCAAGAAGTTAAAGCTAGAAAGGGTAAGGTTATAGCGGTGGTTACCGAGGGAAATAGAAGTTTAGACTCCTTGGTAGATCACGTGATAGAGGTACCTGAAACCATTGAAGCATTAAGCCCATTACTTAACACAATTCCGTTGCAATTACTGAGTTATCATATTGCTGTGATGCGGGGTTGCAATGTGGATCAGCCACGGAACTTGGCGAAGAGCGTTACGGTGGAGTAGTGCCGAACGTACAGTCTCTGGTGCACCAGTGTTTTCAAGGGGTTGAGAACCTTTTGTGACTTGGCTTCTCGCTATAAAACTGTTTTTGGGCAAACTATTAAGCTGCTATTTTTTCTTCTCTTTAGCGAGCGAAATTTTGTAATTATCGGGGTTCCCAGTCATCTTAATACTTACAAATTTCACCTTTTTGTTTGGATCTAACGTTGCGATTTCATCTACTTGATCTTTGCTGGGTTCTCCGGATTTTTTACTTAGTAGTTTATTCATTCCCTCGGATGTTATCAGTTTGATTGGAACCCGTAAATAGTACTCAAAGTTGAATTCCATATCCTGTTTTCCAGATAATTCAATAAAGCCAAGCGATGAGTTAATTAGCATCTTGGGGACCGACATAATCCCTTTTGAGATATCAATATGATTGGATAGTGTATCGAATAATACTTTATAGAGATTTTTGTCTTTGAAGAAGTCTGCTAGGTAAAGCATAGGACCATAATTTTCCAGTCTTCCTTTGGCTACTTCCAGGTCTAAATGGATTTCAGAATCGTCAATTATCGGAGTTAAATCGGCGTGCATGTGAATCTGGCCGTATAATCTACCTGTTAATTTTCCGTGTAATTGCTCTGAAACGATATGGTCTTGTCCAAAATTTTCGAATTTGAACATAAGTTGATCCAAATCAACATTTTTCAATCGAATTGTGGGATTTAAGTAGAGTTTTTTCTTATTTGAACCATTCAAATCGCCACGAATAAACATACTGCCGCCAGCTGCCAACAAACTCATGGTGTCAATTATTAGATGATGATTTTTCTGGGAATGGAATTTTGTATAAAAATCATCGAAAATGAGTCGGTGATATTTTAAGTGCCTAATATTAAGTTTAAAATCCATATCAGGGAATGGAATTTCGAATACATTAAATCCCGCTTCATGATTTACCGTTTTTGATTTTGGATTTACTGGCGGTGGGTTGTAGTTCAATAACTCATCAAAATCCAGTTGTGGAGAGTTGATGGTTAAAGAGTTTTTATATTTTTTGTTTTTCTCATCGGCACCAAGATAATAGGTCATATTCGCTGCAAATGAGGATTTTCCAATCTTTCCTGCAAATTTTTCGATAGTTAGATTTTGGTTTTCAATATGGAATCGACCTGCAAATTTCTCGAACCTAAGAGGATGGACTTTCATACTGGCTTCTAGTTGATCAAGGTAAATATCGGCTGATTGTAAGCCATTTTTGAAGTGTAAATCGGCAAACCCATGCAATCTAAATTTTTTAAATTCCTCGTGTCTATAGTCTTCAGGGACATAATTTTCACCACCATACGCGAATAAATCCTCCAACTGCAAAAGCCGGGAATCCAAGGCAAATTCAATTTTTGTTTCTCCTAAAGGTTTGTCTTTTAGCCAGAGGTCGTAATTAAAGAGTTTGCCAGAAAAGTGAAAATCGCTTTTATCAATTTCGCCTTTAAAATCGATAATTCTGAAATCGCGTTCATCAATAATAACATCCGCATGGAAATCGTGAAGTGTATGCGGATAATGTTTCATTTTAGCATAGAGATCTTCAATGAAAAACTCACCGATGGGCAAGTTGGGAGATTCTAATATGGCTTTGGCCGAACATTTTAAAGCCAGTTTTGTTCGGAAATTCTGAATTTGTTCGTTTACAGGTTTATTGCCTTCCTTGCTGGTGCTGGTTAATTCCTGAATATCTAAATAATTTGATTTTATAGCAAGTTCTGTGGTGACTAATTTCTCTGTATGATGCAGTATTGCGGGTAAGTCGCTAATTGTGCCTTGGATTGCAATATCGGATTTGCCGGCTTTTAAATTGAAATAATCCAATTTCGCAATATTTCCTTTTACTGTGGTGCTTATGTCGAGATCTTGAACAGCAACGTGGTAATCTGGTGAGGAAAAACTGAGGTCTTTAACGAGTAGTTCAGTGAAATACGATTCGTTTAATTTCTCTATACTTCGCTCCGGGTGCTCAATATCAATGATATCCCGGAAATTCATGGTTAGCTTCACACTGCCTTTGAGATTATTTAATGTCTCCAGGTTGAGGAATTTGGCCAAGAAATCCAGCTGAAAATCTGAGATTAACTTGAGGTTGATTTCCGGCGAATCAAAATTCTTTACTAAAATATTGCCACTAAACAAACCGGCTTCTGGTCGCGCACCAAAATCGGAAATGGAGAATTCTGAAGTGGAGGCGTTATGTGCTTTTCCGTTGGTGAAATGCCCTTTAAATTGTAGTTTGTCTAGTTTCTTTTGATTAATGGAATTGGTGAAATAGGCTTCTGAGCATCCGAAGTTTGCATCAATTTTTGGGGTATGTCCGTTGATCGATTTTCCCTTAACAGTGCAATCGAAATAAACTTTTCCTTGGTTATCGTATTTTTTTAATGCAGGAGCTAATTCTTTGGGAGCAAAAGCAATAAACAAATCGAAATTGGGCTTAGCCCCTTCAAATTTCAGGTCAACATTCATATCATCATCAAAATCAATGTTGCCATTCATTTTAAAAAGAGCATCCTCTAAATAAATTTCGGATGGTTCTAAATTTAGAATTTGTGAGGCATGGGCATATTTTAACTTGGTATCAATATCGAAATTTTTGTTTTTAATGAGTGTGGTATCGCCATCCTTGATTAGCGTTAACGAGAATTTAGAATCAAGTGAGAATAGAGTTAAATCATTATTGGTTTTAAATTTCGATTTTGCATTGCTTATCGCTACATCTACTAACAAATTGTTGCTTTCGTTGAGTTTTGTAATGTCTACATTTTGAAGTTCAATTCGTTTCAAATCAATATGCATAGCTTCTGATGAAACTTCGGTTTTTTGATTGGTAGCAAATGCTTTGACTATATTGAATTCGCCTGCAGTATCTTGAACAACATGAACATATCCATTCTTGATTTTCAAAGAATTCACATCGAATTTCCCGCTGATAAGAGACCATAGGTTAAAGCCCAAATAGAAATCTTTCACATTCACTATGGGATTGGTTGTCTGTTGTTTATCGGGGTAAATTTTTACATCTTTTAAATCAATGGAAATGTGGGGGAAGTTCGCAAACGGCGAAATTTGAATGTTGTTTAGGGCGATTTTACCTGAAAAATCCTTATTTAATTCGGTAATTAAATTCTTTGTTATTGAATCTTCTTTAAAGTACAAAATTGTGGTAAGCACTGAAAATAGCAATACCGGGATAGCAACTACACCCAAAGCTATTTTTTTTATTAGCGGTTTCAACACTGAATTTTAATATGAGAAATGAAATGCGAAATTATTACAAAAAGAGATGAGGAGGTGCGCAGAAGTATTAATTTTCATGTTAAACGGTGGAGGCCAAAACGCTAGGGATCAAATTGAAAATCAGATTTTAGCGTAAATCAGAAAAGAGAATGAATAGTTATCATAACCATGTTCCGTGTAAATGCGTTTGCACGTATTATTGCATCATGCTAAAGTGGACTTTAGGGCTTATTCTATTATCCCCACTCATAATGTTGTTTCAAGCATGCGAAAAACCTGAAACACCCAATAAAAATCAGAATCCAACGGATTCAACCATACAATTAGAATTAGGTCCACCGGTTGAGACTAGGACAACCGTTACGAAATATTCGTCGGCCTTTTTAGGTCAGACACGAGTTGGTAGTTTAAAAACCCAAACCCCATTTTCTTTTCAAGTTATAAATAACACCTTGACAGAGCCGTGGGGGATAGGAGCATTGCCCAATGGAAAGTTAATTATCACCCAACAGAATGGTATTATGAGGGTTTCAACGGTTGATGGAATACTAGGACCCAATATTGCCAACGTTCCTGCAGTTAAATTTGCTGGACAAGGTGGACTTTTAGGGATTTGTGTAGACCCTGATTTTCAAACCAATAGAATGCTGTATTGGGCGTTTACTGAGAGTGTAAGCGGCGGCAGTATAACATCCGTTGCTAAAGGTAGGTTATCGGAGAGTGAAGATGCTTTGGAATCGGTATCCGTAATTTATCGCTCCAATACTCCCTATAATGGGAATTTGCATTTTGGAGCAAGGATAGTAATGGATAAATCAAGAAATTTATTGGTTTGTATTGGTGAGCGGTCCGATGCTTCTATCCGCGTGCAGGCTCAATCGGTTTCTAGCAGTTTGGGTAAGGTGATTCGCATTACCACCGATGGGAATGCTGCACCAGGAAATCCAGTTTTTTCGGGCTCTGGAGCTTTACCGGAGTTGTTTACGATTGGACATAGAAATCCTCAGGGACTGGCGATTCATCCGATTACTGGCGATGTTTGGGTGGGAGAATTTGGTCCAAAAGCCGGGGATGAAATAAATTTATTGGTAGCAGGTAAAAATTATGGTTGGCCGATAATTACGTATGGGGTAGAGTATAGCGGACAGAAAGTTGGCGATGGTATTCAGCAGAAGGAGAACATGGAGCAACCGGTTTATTATTGGGATCCTGCGATTTCACCCAGTGGAATGACCTTTTACAAGGGTAAATTGATTCCGGAATGGGAGAATAATTTATTTGTTTGTGCTTTGGGCAGTATCCACATAGCTAGATTGCATATCGCAAATAATAAAGTTATGGGAGAGGAACGATTGTTGGCTTCGGAATCGCAGCGATTTCGCGATATTACCCAAGGCGTGGATGGAGCGTTGTATGCGGTTACCGATGCGGGAAGACTGTATAGAATTACCAAGAAGTAAAGGTCAATTAAATTCTGTGTATTTTAGAATTTTTGATTGCAATGTGGCTCTAGTAGTAGGGGTATATTTTTTTGAGATTCCAATATACAACACTTTCTGCTGATTAATTGTTACTTGCCTGTTGCAGGTTTGCATAATTATTGTTTTCTTTACAATAAGTAAGTCAAAGCGTAAACATGTCTGATTGCAATTATTATCGTATGAAATTGAAAGGTTTAGTTATTTGGATATTGGCAGGTGTTACCTGCAATTTGTATTCGCAAAACATAGATTCCCTGATTTCCAAAATGACTTTGGCCGAAAAAGTGGGTCAAATGGCACAGGTGGATTTGGGGGTATTGTGGGAAGGTGAAACCTGCAATCCCAAAGACGGTAAGGTGAAGTTAAACGAAGATAAACTGAAAAAAGCTATAGCGGAGTACAAAATTGGATCGGTGTTAAACTGTGGCTGCGGCACGGGCACTCATTCAAAAGAGGAATGGAGGCAATGGATAGGGGAGATTCAGGCTGTAGCTCAACGCAGCGGCGTGCTACCAATATTGTACGGAATTGACGCAATACACGGAGCTACCTACTTGCACCATTCCACATTGTTTCCTCAGCAGTTAGGTCAAGCCGCTACATGGAACCCAGATTTAGTTCAATCGGGCGCTGCAGTTACTGCCTATGAAACCCGTGCTAGCGGTATTCCCTGGAATTTCTCCCCCGTGTTGGATGTTGCTCGACAGCCGTTATGGTCGAGATTTTTCGAAACCTACGGATCGGATCCGTATTTATGCAAAACCAT
>JACCDX010123906.1_pt1 | contig 15866 bp, 14 predicted proteins | sample 7449681 | NCBI WGS metagenome assembly JACCDX01 (sample SAMN15323450, study PRJNA562643) | freshwater metagenome | isolation source: river surface water | place: USA:Blue River Watershed | collected 2017-08-18 | reverse complement strand
TCCTGATCGGCGACTTCACCAGCCTGATCGGTGATCCTTCTGGCCGCAACAGCACACGCCCGCCGCTCACGCCCGAGCAGATCAAGGCCAATGCCGAGACTTACTACAAGCAGGCCAGCCTGGTGCTGGACCCTGCCAAAACCGAGATTCGCTACAACAGTGAGTGGTCACTACATTTGGGTTCGATGGGCATGATCCAGCTGGCCGCCAAGTACACCGTGGCCCGGATGATGGAGCGCGACGACTTCCACAAGCGCTTCACCCAGGGCCAGAGCATCTCGGTGCATGAATTCCTCTACCCGCTGATGCAGGGCTACGACTCGGTCGCTCTCAAGAGCGACCTGGAGCTCGGCGGCACCGACCAGAAGTTCAACCTCCTCATGGGCCGGCACCTGCAGCAGGAGTGGGGCCAGGAGCCCCAGTGCATCCTGACCATGCCGCTGCTGGAGGGGCTCGACGGCGTCGACAAGATGTCCAAGAGCAAGAACAACTACATCGGCATCAGCGAGGACGCCAACACCATGTTCGCCAAGGTGATGTCGATCTCCGACGTGCTGATGTGGCGCTGGTTCACCCTCCTGAGCTTCAAGTCCGAGGCTGAGATCGCCGCCCTGCGCGCCGAGGTCGAGGGCGGGCGTAACCCGCGCGATGCCAAGGTGATGCTGGCCAAGGAGATCACCGCCCGCTTCCATAGCGCGCAGGCAGCCGACGGCGCCGAGCAGGACTTCGTGAATCGCAGCAAGGGCGGCGTGCCCGACGAGATCCCCGAGGTGTCGCTCTCGGGCGCGCCGATGGGCATCGCCGCGCTGCTCAAGGCCGCAGGCCTGGCGCCCTCGAGCTCCGAGGCCAACCGCCTGATCGATGGCAGCGGCGTGCGGATCGACTCCGGCGTCATCAGCGACAAGGGACTGAAGCTCGAAGCTGGCACCTACGTGGTCCAGGTGGGTAAGCGCAAGTTCGCGCGGGTCACACTGGCCTGAACCGGCGGCGCCGGCCATGCAGGGGCTGTTGCCGCACTTCACGCCGCGCCGGCTGCTGATGGCGTCCGCGGTGGTCGCCGTGCTGACCATCGCGCTCAAGGCGGTCGCCTGGCGGATCACGGGATCGGTGGCGCTGCTGTCCGATGCCCTCGAATCGTTTGTCAACCTGGCCAGCGCGATCTTTGCCCTGGTGATGGTGACGGTGGCCGAGTCGCCTCCTGACGAGGAGCATCCCTACGGGCACCACAAGGCCGAGTATTTCTCGTCCGGCTTCGAGGGCATCCTGATCATCGGCGCCGCGCTGGGCATCTTCTGGGCGGCAGCCCACCACCTGGTCGACCCCGAGCCCCTGCAGTCGCTGGACTGGGGCCTGGCGCTCGCCATCGGCAGCTCGGCGCTCAATGGGCTGCTCGCCTGGGTGATGTTCCAGGCCGCGCGCGAGCACCGTTCGATCGCTGTAGAGGCCGATGCGCGGCACCTGGTGACCGACGTCTGGACATCGGTCGGCGTGGTGGCTGGCATCGCCCTGGCTGCGTGGACCGGCTGGCTCTGGCTGGATGCGGTGGTGGCCATGGGCGTGGCGCTCAACATCCTGCGGGAGGGCGTGTCGCTGCTGCGGCGATCCTCCCAGGCGCTGATGGACGAGGCCCTTGAACCCGACGTGCAGGCCGAGATCCACCGGACCCTGGCGGGCTTTGCGCACACCACCATCCGCTTCGACCATGTGACCACGCGCAAGGCCGGCCAGCGCCGTTTCGTGGACCTGCACATGCACATGCCAGCCGACTGGTCGCTCCGACGCGCCGCCGCCTTGCGCACTTCGGTGGAGCAGGCCCTCATGAGCGCGGTACCGGGCCTGCGCGCCACCATCCAGCTGTTGCCCGGCGACGTCGAGGCACATTTCGATGATCCGCGCGACCTGATCTGAAAGCGCGCCAGGCGCCAGCGCCGCCTTGCGGCAGGTGCCGCCCCTGCGTGCCCGAGAGGGGCCGCAGGTTCACTCAGTAGGGATTCGGGTAGCCCAAGGCGCCGAGCAGCAGGACTTCCAGCGCCTCCATCTCGAGCGCGTCGCGCTCGTTTGCCTCGTGGTCGTAGCCCTGCGCGTGCAGGGCGCCATGCACCAGCAGGTGGGCGTAGTGGGCTTCCAGGGTCTTGCCCTGCTCACGCGCCTCACGCGCGACCACCGGCCCGCAAAGCACCAGATCCCCCATCACCACCGGCGCCTGCTGGTAGTCGAAGGTGAGCACGTTGGTGGCGTAGTCCTTGCCCCGGTACTGCCGATTGAGCGCCCGCCCCTCGTCCTCCCCGACGATGCGCACCGCGATCTCCCCCGGCACCGCCAGCGCCGTCCCGACCCAGCGAGCGACGCGCGGCTTGCGCAAGACAGCGCGATGCGCAGCGAGCGAAGAAAACTCCCCAAACTGCAGATCCAGCTCGAGCGAGACAAGCCCAGTGGCCGCCGCGGAGCTGGCTTTGCCAGTCCGCCGGCGGCGCCCCCCTGGGGGGGAGGACGCCGCAGGCGTCTTCGGGGGGGATCTTCGAATCTCGGTCATTCTTTTCTAGCGTCGTAGGCGTCGACGATGCGCGCCACCAGCGGGTGTCGCACCACGTCGGCGCTGGTGAAGCGGGTGTGCGCGATGCCCTTGACCCGTTTGAGCACGCGCTCGGCGTCGATCAGGCCCGACAGCTGGCCCTTGGGCAGGTCGATCTGGCTCACGTCGCCGGTGACCACGCACTTGCTGCCGAAGCCGATGCGGGTGAGGAACATCTTCATCTGCTCGGGCGTGGTGTTCTGCGCCTCATCCAGGATGACGAAGGCGTTGTTCAGGGTGCGCCCGCGCATGAAGGCCAGCGGCGCGATCTCGAGGGCGTTGCGCTCGAAGGCCTTGGTGACGCGGTCGAAGCCCATGAGGTCGTAGAGCGCGTCGTAGAGCGGCCGCAGGTAGGGGTCGACCTTCTGCGTCAGGTCGCCGGGCAGGAAGCCCAGCTTCTCGCCGGCCTCGACCGCGGGGCGGGTGAGGACGATGCGTTGCACCGCGCTGCGCTCGAGCGCGTCGACCGCGCAGGCCACGGCCAGGTAGGTCTTGCCGGTGCCGGCCGGGCCGATGCCGAAGGTGATGTCGTGCTGGTTGATGTTGTCCAGGTAGACGCTCTGGTTGGGCGTGCGCGCGCGCAGGTCGGTGCGACGGGTGTGCAGCACCAGGGCGCCGTCGGGGCCCTCGTCGAGGGAGGCGTCGCCGGCCAGCATCAGCTGCACCTTCTCGGCCGGGATCGGACGGGCGGCGATCTCGTAGAGCGCCTGCAGCACCTCCATCGCGCGCTGGGCCCGGGCCTTGGGGCCGTCGACCTTGAACTGCTCGTGCCGGTGGGCGATGGACACCTGAAGCGCGGCCTCGATGGTGCGCAGATGCTCGTCGGTCGGGCCGCAGAGGTGGGACAGGCGGGCGTTGTTCGGCGGAGAGAAGGTGTGGCGCAGGATCAAGCTGATAATTCCGGGTCAGCAGGGCCTCGCAGGCCCCAGGACACGCATGATAGGCAAACTCACCGGAACACTGGTCGACCGCAACCCGCCCCAGGTGGTGGTGGACTGCCATGGCGTCGGCTACGAAGTCGACGTGCCCATGAGCACCTTCTACAACCTGCCGGGGTCTGGCGAGAAGGTGTCCCTCCTGACCCATTTCGTGGTCCGCGAGGATGCGCAGATCCTCTACGGCTTCCTCACCGCGGGTGAGCGCGAGACCTTCCGGCAGTTGATCAAGATCTCCGGCGTGGGCCCGCGTACCGCGCTGTCGGTGCTCTCGGGCATGAGCGTGGCCGAGATTGCGCAGGCTGTGACCGCCCAGGACGCGGGCCGGCTGGTCAAGGTGCCGGGCATCGGCAAGAAGACGGCCGAGCGCCTGCTGCTCGAGCTCAAGGGCAAGCTGGGCGCCGACCTCGGCCCGGCCGGTGGCGGTCCGAAGACCGACGCCCAGGCCGACATCCTGCAGGCCTTGCTCGCCCTCGGATACAGCGACCGGGAGGCCAGTGCCGCACTCAAGGCCCTGCCCGAAGGCGTGGGCGTCAGCGAGGGCATCAAGTCGGCGCTGAAAGCCTTGGCCAAGTAGCCTGAGGCCTTGTCCTGCGGCTTTTGTCCGCGTCCTGGCCCCACAATCAAGCATGGCCCCCCGCAAGCCCCCGCACACCCACTTGGCGCGCCGTGCCGGCTGCGCGCTGGTCCTGGCCCTGGGGGCGCTTGTCCTCGCCGCCTGCGGGGGCGGGGGCAGCGACAGCAGCACCCCCTCACAGCCTGCCAACGACACCCTGCCGCGCATCGAGCCCTACGAGCGCACCGTGACCATGTCGGCCACCCTGCGCTCCCTGGTGCTGGCTCCTGAAGTCCGGCTCGCCCCGCCGCCGATTGCCCTGGGCCCGCTGCCAGCCGGCGAACGGGCGCGCGGCGGCGGCAACGCGCGCCGCACGGTGATTGGTGCGGCCCGGGCGGTGGCTGCCGTCGCCGATGCCGACGGCATGCGGCAGGCGCTGGACTGGCAGCCGCTGGCATCGGGCGGCCAGGTCGCCGCGGTGCGCATCCAGGCCGACGATGCGGTCGCCTTGCGCCTGGGGGTGCGGGTATATGAGCTACCGGCTGGCGCGGTGCTGCGTGCCTTTGGCGCCAGTGGCGGCGGCGCGGTCGGCGCCGCCGAAGCGAGGGCGGTGCTCGCCCGCAACTACGAGCAGGGTGACCTGTCCGAGGCGGCCTCCACCTACTGGCTGCCCATCGTCCACGGCAGCGACGCCACGCTGCAGGTCGAGCTGCCGCCCGGCGTCGACCCGGCCCAGGTGCAGATCGCCATGCCTGTGGTCTCGCACCTGTGGGCGCTGCCCGTTTCGGGCGACACGCGGGCCGGGCAGCAGCGATCAGGCAGCGACACCTGCGAGCAGGATGCCGTCTGCTCGCCACAGTTCGACGCCGAGGCGCGGTCGGTGGCCAAGCTGGTGTTCAGCGACGGCGGCCGCTCCGTGCTGTGCTCCGGCTCGCTGATGGCCGACGTGGACCGCACCGGCCGGCCCTTCCTGATCACGGCCAACCACTGCATCGGCAACCAGACGCAGGCGTCGTCCTTGCAGACCTACTGGTTCTACCGGTCGTCGGCCTGCAACAGCGGGGCGGAGAGCACGGCAACGGTCCAACGCACCGGGGGCGCGGACCTGCTCTACACGTCCTCGGTCCAGGACTTGACGCTGCTCGAGCTCACGCCGCCCACGGCCCGCCCGCCAGCAGGCACGGTGCACGCCGGCTCGCTGGTGGGGGCGGCTGCGCTGGGCTCTCCGGTCGTCGGGCTGCACCACCCCAGTGGTGACCTGCTCAAGGTCAGCGAGGGCAGCACGCGCGGTGCGTTCAACTGCACCCTGCAGGCTGGCGACACCATCAGCTGCCAGAGCACCAGCGCGGGCGGCAGCAGCCACTGGTCGGTGGGCTGGAGCCGCGGCATTACCGAGTCGGGGAGCAGCGGCAGCCCGCTCTTTGTCGGGGTGGGCAGCAATCGCTACTTCGTCGGCCAGCTTTCGGGCGGGGGATCGTCCTGCTCCAACCCCGGGGCCTCTGACTACTACGGCCGCTTCGACCGCGCCTACCCGTCCCTGCGCACCTGGCTGGGGAATGCGCCCGGGTCCTGAGGCGTGTGGGCGGCCTGGGAGAGGGCCTGAAGTGCGGGCCGGCGTACGCGCCGAAGTACCATAGCCGTTGCCCATGACCATCCAGACCGACGACTTCGCCCCCAGCCCTTCGCGCATGGTTTCCGCCGCGCCCACCTCGCCCGGCGAGGAGGCGATCGAGCGCGCCCTGCGGCCCAAGCTCCTGAAGGAGTACGTCGGCCAGGCCAAGACCCGCGAGCAGCTGGAGATCTTCATCGGCGCCGCCGCGCGCCGCGGCGAGGCGCTGGACCATGTGCTGCTGTTCGGCCCGCCGGGCCTGGGCAAGACCACGCTCTCGCACATCATCGCGCAGGAGCTGGGTGTGAACCTGCGCCAGACCTCGGGGCCTGTGCTCGAGAAGCCCAAGGACCTGGCGGCGCTTCTCACCAACCTCGAGCGCAACGACGTCCTCTTCATCGACGAGATCCACCGCCTCTCGCCGGTGGTAGAGGAGATCCTCTACCCCGCGCTCGAGGACTACCAGATCGACATCATGATCGGCGAGGGACCCGCGGCGCGCTCGATCAAGCTGGACCTGCAGCCCTTCACGCTGGTCGGCGCCACCACCCGCGCCGGCATGCTGACCAACCTGCTGCGGGACCGCTTCGGCATCGTGGCGCGGCTCGAGTTCTACACGCCCGACGAGCTGGCCCGCATCGTCCAGCGCAGCGCCGGCCTGCTCGGTGCGCCGATGGACGCCGCCGGCGGCATGGAGATCGCGCGCCGTTCGCGCGGCACGCCCCGCATCGCCAACCGGCTGTTGCGGCGGGTACGCGATTACGCCGAGGTCAAGGGCGACGGCCGCATCACCCAGGAGATCGCGCACAAGGCCCTGGCCATGCTCGACGTCGACCCGCAGGGCTTCGACCTGATGGACCGCAAGCTGCTCGAGGCGGTGATCCACCGCTTCGATGGCGGGCCGGTGGGCCTGGACAACATCGCGGCCAGCATCGGCGAGGAGGCGGGCACGATCGAGGACGTGATCGAGCCCTACCTGATCCAGCAAGGCTACCTGCAGCGCACGCCGCGCGGGCGTGTGGCGACCCTGGCCGCCTTCCGCCACCTGGGCGTGGCGCCGCCACAGGCCGCGGGCGGACTGTTCGGCGCCGAGGGCTGAGCCAGCGGCCTGGACCTGGGTCCGGCGCGGCTTCACGCCTGAGCACAGGCATGAGGCGAGGCGATGCGACACGTCATCCAACGGAAGGTTTGACGCGCAGGCGTATTTCCACAATGGCGCCGCGCCGCTCGGGCCGGCAATGTCGCCGTGCCGCTCGCGCCCGTCCCGCCTGCCATGCACACACCGCTTTCACGTCGCAACTCCGCTCCGTCACTCGTGGCCGCTTTCGCGCACCCTGCTGCGGCAGGCGACGAGGCCACCTCGCCGTCGACCCCTCGGCGTCCATCGCGCGCCGACACGCCCGGACTGGGCGTCCTGCCCGGCCTCGAGCCGCCCCCGGCCGAGCGCCGGCCCGTCGCGGTCGTGGTGGCCGAACAGGCCAGGGAGGGCAAGCAGGGCGCGCAAGCTCCCCGGAAAAACCAGATCGCGGCGCAGCCGGCCACCGCCCAGCGCGGGGCAGCCGCCGGCGCGGACGTCGCGTCCCTGCTGCCGCCTGCGCTGTCGCGGCGCAGCTCCATTGCCGGCTTTCCGGCCGGAGATCGTTCCGTGGCCGGCCTGGCTGTCGCCAGCCGTCTGATCGACTCGGAGGCACCGGCCTATGCTGCCGTGAGGACGTGGCGCCAGAGGCATGCCGTGGAGCTCGGCCGGATGCTCGTGGCCACGCCGCCACCCAGCCAGGCGGTGGCCGGCCCGGCGGCCCTGCCTCGCAACGCCCTCAAGGAGGATCCGCCCTCGCTGATGCCCGGCCTCCTGGCGCCTTATCGGCGCCTGCTGCGGGCCCATGACGTGCCGGTCCCGGGCGAGGCGCGCCCGGACCCCAGGCCGGCGACCGGTCCGGGCTCGGGCCATGGCGAGTTGCTCGCGTTGATCGCCTTCCTCAACCAGGAAGTCACGACGATCCACAGCGCGCGGGCGAGGGGCTTGCCTGAGCCCTTGTCCGGCCTGTACCGTGACTGGGCCGCTGCCCTCGAGGCGATGCGCGAGCAGGCGCTGGTGTCCGAGGCCATGCGCGCGTCGCGGTCCCCGGGGCGCTACGACTCGCCCCCGTCGTCCGGGCTTGCCGCGCAGTCCCGCGGCGAGGTGGCCTCAGGCGCTGCCCTCGTCGCGGGCGGCCGAGTCCAGGTGGCCGGTGTCCGACCATCCGATCACGCTCAGGCCCTCCGGTGACCACAGCAGCCGGTTGATGGCGGCATTGGGCAGCTCCCAGGTCCGGGGCGCGTCGACATCCTGCCGGGTGGCGAGCCGGTAGAGGGCGTCCAGCACGCCGCCATGGGCCACCAGCACGATCAGCTCGCCCGGGTGCTGCGCGGCCAGCCGGTGCACGGTGCCGCCCACCCGATCGCGAAGCACCTGCAGTGACTCACCGCCCTCGGGCGGCGTCCAGTGCGGGACTCGGCGGCGCCAGTGCTGCGCATGGTCCGGCCACTCGCGCTCGATCTCCTGGAAGGTGCGGCCCTCGAACATCCCGAAGCGGCGCTCGCGCAGGCCGGGCTCGGCGTGCAGCGCCGCGCCCGCGGCTTGGGCGATGCGCAAGGCGGTGTGCCAGGCCCGCTGCAGGTCGCTGGAGTAGACCGCCGTCACCGGCTCGCCGGCCAGCGCCTCGCCCACCCGTGCGGCCTGCCAGTGGCCGTTGTCGTTCAGTCCGATGTCGAGCTGGCCCTGGATGCGGGCCTCGACGTTCCAGGCGGTCTCGCCATGGCGGACGGCGACGATGCGGGTGACTTCCATGGCGTCCGATTCTAGGCAGGCCCTTCCGCGCGGCACAGGCGGACCCCTTGGGGTGCGGGGTGCATGCGTATCACGCGGGTCTTGCGCGTGCCCGGTGACCCTGTCGTGCCTGCGCGCGGCCGCGCCGGCACCCAGTCCCTCAGCGGGGCATCATCACGTCGACCACGCGCGGACCCGACGGCGGCCGCGGGAAGCCATGCAGCGAGGCGTCGAACATGGCGCCAATGGTGCGGTCCGGTTCGAGCCAGGGGCCGTCGTTGACCGCATGCGTCTCGTAGACCACCTGGCCGCTGCCGAGGTCCCGCATCAGCAGGCCGACCTCGCGCCGGTACCACGGCCTGTCATAGGGCGCGCCGCCGAAGGGCATGCCGATGCCCACGCCTACCCCGACACGGCCGCCCGTGCCCACGCCGACGCCGAGTCCGCCCCCTATGCGCGGACCCCAGCCGGGCCCGTAGCCCGGACTCGCCCAGGGGTAGGCGGCGCGCTGGGTGCCGGCCCAGACCTGCACCGCATAGCGCGGCGAGGCCTCGTCGCGGCGCAGGCCGGCCCGGGCGAGCGCGGCCTCGGCCAGGGCCTCGACCCGGGCCTGGTCCGGCGCGGTCTGCTGCAGGGGCGTGCGCTCGAAGCGGTAGCCGGCCTGCGGCACCTCGGCGAGTGCCGAGAACGAATTGACCTGGTTGTCCAGCTTGTAGGTGGTGGCGCAGCCGGTGAGGCCGAGGACCGCCACGGCGGCGGCGACGCCCCAGGCGAGCGTCAGCGTGCGGCGACGCGGGACGGCCGGCGCGCCCGCGGACTCACCAGGCAGGACGACGTTCAGGGTCATGAAGCAACTCCTTGGCGTGCGCGGCGCCGGAACGCCGGCGGCCACCCGTCGACGCATGGGGCGTCAGAGGCGGACGACCTGGACGCCCGGCAGGCCCGGCGACTGCGTGTCGAAGTCTTCATGGTCAAAGGCCTTGTCGCCGTCCGGGCTGGCCACGCCGGTGACCTTGAGTCCGCGGAAGTCATAGTGTGCGGTGTCGGCCAGGTGGGAAGGCACGACGTTTTGTAACGCGTTGAACATGTTGTCCAGGCGCCCGGGAAACTTCTTCTCCCACTCGCGCAGCATCAGGCCGACCTGCTTGCGCTGCAGGTTCTCCTGGCTGCCGCACAGGGTGCAGGGAATGATGGGGAATTGCCGGTGCGCGGCCCAGCGCTCGAGGTCGCGCTCGGCGACGTAGGCCAGGGGGCGGATCACCATGTGCCGGCCGTCGTCGCTGACCAGTTTCGGGGGCATGCCCTTGAGCTTGCCGCCGAAGAACATGTTGAGGAACAGCGTCTGCAGGATGTCGTCGCGGTGGTGGCCGAGGGCAATCTTGGTCGCGCCGAGTTCGTCGGCCACCCGGTACAGGATGCCCCGGCGCAGCCGCGAGCACAGGCTGCACATGGTCTTGCCCTCGGAGATCTTGTCCTTGACGATGGAATAGGTGTCCTGCTCCTCGATGTGGAAGGGGATGCCCAGGTCCTTGAGGTAGGCCGGCAGGATGTCGGCGGGGAAGCCGGGCTGCTTCTGGTCCAGGTTGACGGCGACGATGTCGAATCGCACCGGCGCGCGCTGCTGCATCTTGAGGAGGATGTCCAGCAGGGAGTAGCTGTCCTTGCCGCCGGACAGGCAGACCATCACCTTGTCGCCTTCCTCGATCATCTGGAAGTCGCCGATGGCCTGGCCGACGAGGCGGCACAGCCGCTTCTCGAGCTTGTGCGTCTCGCGCTCGATCTTGGCCTGTCGGACAGGGGAGGGGGATTCGGCTTCAACCCAGACGGCGCTCATGGCCCGATTGTCTCACTGCCCTGCCTCCTATCATCTTTGAATGGACTCTCCCGACACCGTCCGCCCGCCGCAGGGCCTGAGCAGCGCCGAAGCCGCTGCCCGCCTGGCGCACCACGGCCCCAATGTCCTGGAAGCGCGCGAGCACCGCGGACTGGGCCGTACCGTGCTGGCCGTGGCCACCGAGCCGATGTTCGGGCTGCTGCTGGCGGCGGCGGCCGTCTACCTGGTGCTGGGTGACCTGGGCGAGGGACTGCTGCTGTCGGCCTTCGCCGTCCTGAGCGTGGGCCTGGTCGTGATGCAGGAGCGGCGCAGCGAGCGCGCCCTCGACGCCTTGCGCGAGCTGGCCGCGCCGCAGGTGCGGGTGCTGCGCGATGGCCGCCTGCGCCGGCTGCCCGCGCGTGATCTGGTGCCCGGGGACTGGGTGCTGGTGGGCGAGGGCGAGCGGGTGCCGGCTGATGCGGTGCTGCGCGAGGCCGAAGGGCTGTCGGTCGACGAGTCGCTGCTCACGGGGGAGTCGGTGCCGGTGCGCAAGCAGGCGCAGGCAGAGGGCGTGGCGACCGAGGTGCCCGCGCCCGGCGGCGACAGCCTGCCCTGGCTCTACGCCAGCACCCTGGTCGTGGCCGGCCGCGGCATCGCCGAGGTGCTGGCCACCGGCGGTGCCACCCGCGTGGGGCAGATCGGTGCCTCGCTGGCCGCTATCGAGCACCAGGCCACGCCGCTGGAGCAGCACCTGCGGCGGCTGGTCCGCATCATGGCCAGCGTGGCGCTGGTGCTGGGCGTGTTGCTGGTGCTGTGGCACGGCCTGGGCGACGGGGACTGGCTGGAGGGGCTGCTGGCCGGCATCGCCCTGGCCATGGCGATGTTGCCCGAGGAGGTGCCGATGGTGCTGGCGATCTTCCTCGCCCTGGGGGCGTGGCGACTCGCCCGGGTGCAGGTGCTGGCGCGGCGGCCGGCGGTGATCGAGGCGCTTGGGGGGGTCACCGTGCTGTGCGTGGACAAGACCGGCACCCTGACCGAGAACCGGATGCGGGTGCGACGGCTGGTCGCCGACGGGCTGGACCTTGACCTGGCCGGGCGTGCCGATGATGAGCCGCTGCCCGAGGCGGTGCACCGGTTGATGGAGTTCGCCATGCTCTCGTCGCAGCGCGGCGGCGTCGAGCCGATGGATGCGGCCATCCTGGGGCAGGGCGAGGCGGGCCTGGCCGCCACCGAGCACCTGCACCCCGACTGGCTGCTGGCGCGCGAGTACCCGCTGACGCCCGAGCTGCTGGCGATCTCGCGCGCCTGGACCGATGACGCGGGCAGGCCGCAGGTGGCGGCCAAGGGCGCACCCGAGGCGATAGCCGACCTGTGCCACCTGCCGGCGCCCCAGGCCGACGCGCTGCGCTCGCAGGTGCAGTCGCTGGCACAGCAGGGTCTTCGCGTCCTGGCGGTGGCCGAGGGGCGCGGGACCGAGCCGGCTGCCGACAAGGCCCATGACTACGACTTCCGGCTGCTGGGGCTGGTGGCCTTCGAGGACCCGCTGCGCGCCAGCGTCCGTCCGGCCATGGAGATCGCCGAGCGCGCCGGCATCGCGGTGGTGATGATCACCGGCGACCACCCGAGCACCGCGCTGGCGATCGCGGCCCAGGCCGGCATCGACACCCGGGGCGGCGCACTCACCGGCGCGCAATTGCAGGCCATGGACGACGCAGCCCTGGCCCAGGCGGTGCGTGGCGTGCGGGTCTTCGCCCGGGTCACGCCGCAGGACAAGCTGCGCCTGGTGCGAGCCCTGCGTGCCGACGGCGAGACGGTGGCCATGACCGGCGATGGCGTCAACGACGCGCCGGCGCTCAAGGCCGCCCATGTGGGCATCGCCATGGGCCAGCGGGGCACCGACGTCGCCCGCGAGGCCGCCAGCATCGTGCTGCTGGACGAGGACTTCGGCCGTATCGTCGAGGGCGTGGCCCTGGGCCGACGCATCTTCGACAACCTGTCCAAGGTGATGACCTACATCCTGGCGATCCACATCCCGATCGCTGGCATGACGCTGCTGCCCCTGCTGCTGGGGCTGCCACCGCTGATGTTGCCGGTGCACGTGGTGGCCACCCAGCTGATCATCGACCCGGTGTGCTCCCTGGCCTTCGAGAACGCGCCGCCCTCGCGCGGGTCGATGGAGCGGCCGCCGCGGCGCCAGGGCGTGGTGCTGCTGGATGCATCCGTGGTGCTGCGCGCGGTGCTGCAGGGTGCGGCGCTCCTGGCAGGCAGCCTGGCGGTGTACGGGATGGCGCTGGGTGCAGGCCAGTCGGCGGATGCGGCGCGGACCCTGGCCTTCATCGCGCTCACCTTCGGCAACCTGCTGCTGGTGGGCCTGGACGCGGGTTCGGGCTTGTCGATGAGGGACTTGTTCAACCGCCAGTTCGCGGCCTACTGGGTGGTGGCGGCCGTCGCCACCGGGCTCATTGCGCTGGCGCTGGCTGTGCCGGGTCTGCGGGCGCTGTTTCGCTTCGAGGCGCCGTCGCCGCAGCACCTGGGGCTGGCGCTCGCCGCGGTCGGCGCTTCGGTGCTGGCGGGCTGGGCGCTGGGGCGGCGGGTGCGCGGGGCCTGAGCGAGGCCTGCTCCAGCCACTGCAGCGTGTCGACCTGCGCCAGCAGACGGCGCAGGTAGGCGGGCGACAGCGCGTGCACGCGCTCGAGCGACTCCAGCACCAGCGCGTGCGAGTTGAGCGGCCCGGCGTTGGCCGGGCGGCGCAGCGAGGCCAGGTCCAGCTTGTTCTCGGCCTGCAGCAGTGACCAGGCCTCGCGGAAGCGGCGCGCGCTGGCCAGCTCGTGGCCGCCATCCTTCGCGCCCGGGGACACCGAGCGGATGTAGGCATTGAGCTGGGCGAGCGGGCTGCTCATGGCTTGCGGGTGGCTGGGGTGGCCGCGGCGCCGGCTGCAGTGGGCGCAGTCCCCGCGTTGGCCTGCGTGGCGGGCGCGCGCGGCACCGGCGCCACCTCGACCCGGCGGTTGAGGGCGCGCCCCTTCTCGTTGGCATTGGAGGCGACCGGCTGCTCGGGGCCGAAGGCGGCCGCGAACAGGCGCGAGGCGGGCAGGCCGTCCTCGACCAGGGCTCGCGTGACCGTGAGGGCGCGCTGCGCGGAGAGTTCGAGGTTGTCGTCGAACTGCCGGTTGCCGCGCTGGATCGGGCGGTCGTCGGTGAAGCCGCTCACCATCAGCACCTCGTCGCGGCCTTCCAGGTACTGCCGCAGCGGGCCCACCAGGGTCTTGAGCAGGGCGCGGCCATCGGGCCGCAGGGCGTCGGAGTTGTGCTCGAACAGCACGCTGCCGCTGATGCCGATGCGGCCGTTGTTCAGGGTGACCCGGCCCGCGGCCAGGGGCACAGCCAGCGCCTTCTCGAGCGAGAGCCGGCGCTGGGCCTCGGTCTGCAGGTGCAGCGACAGGTCCATCTGCAGTGCCAGCATGCCCACCAGCACCAGCACGAAGGCGCCCACCAGGCCGGCCATCAGGTCGCCGAACACCGCCCATAGCGGGGCAGCGTCGCGGCTGCCGTCACCACCTTCCGGGTCGTCCCCGGCTTCGGGTTCTAGCCCGAGGCTGTTCATGCCGCCTGCTCCTCGGACGCGAGGGCGGCCTTGCCCTTGGCGCCGCGCGACTGGATCTGGCGCAGGGCCTCGACCAGTCCCTGCTGCGCGCCGATGCTGAGGTCGATGACCTCGCGCGCCTGCGCCACGTAGTAGGCGAGCTGCTCGTCGTGGCGCGCGTGCGCGCCGGCCAGGGCGGCCTCGATCCGCTGCAGGCCCTTGAGCAGTTGGCCGGTGCTGGCGTCAAAGGCCTGCACGGACTGCCCGAAGGATTCGCTGGTGGTGGCCAGGCCTTCTGCGCTGGCCGCGGCCTGGGCGCCGTGTTGCGCCGCCAGCTCCGACTGCGCCTGCAGCAGCTCGGTGAAGCGCTCACCGGCCTCGGACAGCGTGGCTTGCACGCGCGCGCCGGCATCGCCAATCTGGTCATGGAATCGGGTACCGGCCTGGGTCAGCACCTCGGTCGATGCGGCGGCCAGTTGTTCGACGGCCTGGCGCTGGGCCTCGGCGGCCTGCTCGGTGCTGGCGATCAGGTCGGCGAGGCCTTGCAGCAGCTCGGCGCGTTCGCGCAGGGCCGCCTGCTCGCGCTCGCTGGCGCGGCTGCGTTCTTCCTCGAGATGGCGGCCGGCCTGGGCCAACGCCTCGAGAGCCGGCAGGGCCGCCCGGGCGACCTCGTCGCGGGCGCGCTCGCCGGCCTGGTCGATGGCCTGGCGGGCCTGCTCTCCGGCGCGGGCCATCTCTTCGCGCATCGCATTGACTGCTGCCGAAGCGGCCTGCAGCGCCTCGCCCAGCGCGGAGGCGCGCTGGCGCTCGGCATCGGCCTGGCGCGCCTCGGCCTGGCCCAGGCCGGCCTGCACCTGGGCCAGCAGGCCGGTGCTTTGCTGGGCGAAATGATCATGGAAGGCGGAAACGGCACGATCCAGGCCCGCGCCGAGTTGCGTCTCCAGGGCCTGTCCCAGCCGCTGGTTGAGGGCGTCGTGCGCCTTGGCAACCTCCTGCTGGAACTGCGCCTGCCGCTCCAGCAGGCGCGCGTCGAGTTGCTCGCTGCGCTGCTCGAGCCGCTCCATCACGGAGGCGAGTTTCTCGGCCACGGCGGGCAGGGCAGCGGTGTGCGCCTGCAGCGCGGCGAGTGCCTCCAGCGAGGCGCGCTCGGAGGCCTGGCGGTCGCCATCCCGCTGCGCAGCGAGTGAGAAGCCGCGCAGGCCCTGGGCGATGGCGCCTTCGAGCCGGCGCAGCGCCTCGAGCCGCTCGCGGCGGCTGAGGGCAGACATCAGGCCCAGCAGGGCCGAGGCGGCGACGCCCGCGACCGAAGTGCCGAAGGACAGGCCCAGGCCGCGGATCGGCGCGGCCAGCGCGGCGCGCATCGCGCCCACGTCGCCCGAGGTCTCGAGCGCGAACACCGTGCCCTGGAAGGTGACCACCATGCCGAGGAAGGTGCCCAGCATGCCGAGCATGACCAGCAGGCCGACCAGGTAAGGCGTGAGCGCGGGGCCGGGCAGGGTGCCGCGGCCCTGCTCGATGCGTTGCCGCACCGGCTGCTGCAGCGGCGCGGGCAGGGTGGCCAGCCAGTCGTCGAGCCGCTCTGGTGGGGTGCCGAGCCCGTCGAGGGCGGTGTCGAGCGCCGTGGTCTGCGCGCGGAAGCGGCGCAGCTCGAGGGCGCCGACGACGAAGGTGACGCCGATCACGGCGGTGACGGCCAGCGCCAGCGCACTGTGGCCGATGAAGCCCCAGCCGACCCAGGCGATGACGGCCAGTCCCAGGGCGCCGGCGAAGTGGAAGAAGCGTTGGCTCATGGCGTCTCTTGGTGGGCGGCCGCGGTGTGCGGGCCGTCTGGTTTTGGGGTGGCGTGGTGGGCGGGCGACTGGGCGATCGCCTCGACCAGGCCCAGCACCGGCTCGAGGCGCAGGTCGACCTCGGCCAGCAGCGCCTGGCGCCAGTCCTGCTCGAAGCGGTGCAGCCAGGCGCCCTCGGCGCGCCAGTGGGCGGGGTCGTCCT
>JACCDX010568240.1_pt1 | contig 15879 bp, 13 predicted proteins | sample 7449681 | NCBI WGS metagenome assembly JACCDX01 (sample SAMN15323450, study PRJNA562643) | freshwater metagenome | isolation source: river surface water | place: USA:Blue River Watershed | collected 2017-08-18 | reverse complement strand
GCCTGCCGGCCGCCCGGCGTGTGGCACGGGCCCTTCGCCTCGCCCACGGGCTGCGTGCTGTTCGAAATCCAGTACTACGAGTCATGAACCCCGCTGACCTGCCGGCCGCCGTCGACGCGCGCCAGGCGCGCCTTCTCATTCGCAGTGGCCAGTACGACGGCCACACTTCGGGCATGGCCCATGGCCATGTGCAGGGCAACCTGATGATCCTGCCGCAGGCGCATGCGGAAGACTTCCTGCGCTTTTGCCAGCGCAACGCGCAGTCCTGCCCGGTGCTGTCGGTGAGCGACCCGGGCGACCCGCTGCCGCCCGGCCTGGGCGCGGACATCGACATCCGCACCGACGTGCCCCGCTACCGCGTGTGGCGCGACGGGAAGATCGCCGGCGAGCCGACCGACCTGAACGCCGTTTGGCGCGACGACCTGGTGACCTTCGTCATCGGCTGCTCCTTCTCCTTCGAGGCCGCGCTGCTGGACGCCGGCATTCCGCTGCGCCACGTGGCCCAGGGCCGCAACGTGGCGATGTACCGCACGAACATCCCCACCGTGCCGGCTGGCCCCTTCCACGGGCCCATGGTGGTCTCCATGCGGCCGATGAAGGCGGCCCACGCGATCCGCGCGGTGCAGATCACCTCGCGCTATCCCGGCGTGCACGGCGCGCCGGTGCACATCGGCCGGCCCGACCTGATCGGCATCGCCGACCTTACGCGCCCCGACTTCGGCGATCCGGTCGAAGTGAAGGACGACGAGCTGCCCGTGTTCTGGGCCTGCGGCGTGACGCCGCAGTCGGTGGTGATGGCCGCCGGGCTGCCGTTTTGCATCACCCATTCCCCCGGCTGCATGCTGGTGACCGACCTGCTCAACGAGCAGCTCGCCAGCTTCTAGCCCTGTTCCCAGGTTCCCCGCGTTTTTCCGTCCCTCTGTCCTTTCCAACCACAACCCGAGGAGTTCAACCATGAGGATGATTCGTTCCGTCTCGTACGCCGCCGCCCTGGCCGCGGCGATGCTCGCCACCCCGGCGGTCCATGCCCAGAAGATCGCGGTGCAGGCCATCACCCAGGTGGCGCCCAACCTGCCGCAGTACACCAAGGTCGACCAGGTCCTGCTGCGTGACGGCATGGCCAAGGCCACCGGCGGCCGCGTCGAGGTGACGCTGGCGTCCTGGCCCGAGCGCAACGTCAACGGCCCCGAGGTGCTGCGCCTGGTGCGCTCCGGCCAGGTGGACATCGCCGCCGGCCCGCTGACCACCGTCTCCGGCGACGTGCCCATGCTCGACGGCGTCGACCTCGCCGGCATGAACACCGACATCCGCCAGGCCCGCCGCGTCGCCGACGCGATGGTGCCGGTGGCCAACCGCGAACTCGAGCGCCTGGGCATCAAGCTCGTGGCCACCTACCCCTTCTCCGGCCAGATGCTGTTCTGCCGCAAGCCGATTTCCACCCTGGCCGACATCAAGGGCCTGAAGGTGCGCACCAACGGTCCGTCCGCGGCCGACCTGGTCAAGGCCCTGGGCGGCCAGCCGGTCTCGCTGGCCTTCGGCGAGGTGTACACCGCGCTGGAGCGCGGCACCGTCGACTGCGGCATCACCGGCTCCGGCTCCGGCAACGGCGTGAAGTGGCCCGAGGTCACGACCCACCTCTACACCCTGCCCCTGTCCTGGTCCACCGCCGGCTACTACGTGAACCTGGCCTGGTGGAACAAGCTCGAGCCGGCCATCCGCGCCCAGTTCGAGAAGACCTTCGCCGAGATGCAGGAAGCCCAGTGGGCCCTGGGCGTGGAAGCCACCAACGACGGCGTGGCCTGCAACGTCGGCCGCGCCGATGGCTGCAAGATGCACTCGCTGATGAAGAAGCCCATGGTGGAAGTCAAGCCCCAGGGCAACATGGTCGCCGTGCTGCAGAAGGAACTGGCCGAGGACGTGCTGCCTGGCTGGATCAAGCGTTGCGGCGACCGCTGCGCCACCGTCTACAACGACGTGATCGCCCCCATCACCGGCATCAAGTACACGGGACGCTGATTTGTACCGCGCGCTCTCCTGGCTCAGTGGCCGCACCCTGGTGGTGGCGGGATGGTGCTACCTCGCCATCGCCTTGCTGATCACCTTCGACATCATCGCCCGGCGGCTCCTGGGCTTCTCCACCGAGGCCACCACGGAGCTCACGGGCTACCTGATGGCCATCGGCATGAGCTGGGGCCTGGCCGGCACGCTGATCGACCGCGGGCATGTCCGCATCGACGTGCTGGTCCAGCGGATGCCCCTGGGGGCGCGCGTGTGGCTGCACATCGCCTCGCTGCTGGCGATGGTGGTGACCACCGGCTTCTTCCTCTACGGCGCATGGACGCTGGCGCATGACTCCTACGAGTTCGCGTCCACCGACCTGTCGTCGCTGAAGGTGCCGATGGCGATCCCGCAAGGCCTGTGGGCCGCCGGCTTCGCGCTCATGCTGCTCACCGTCGTGGCGCTGGCGCTGCGCTCGGTGGCCGGCGTGCTGCGCGGGCAGGCCGACTCGGTCGACCGCGCGCTGATGTCCCGCACCTACGAGGACGAGGCCGCGGAGACGCTCGAGGCCGTGGGCGCTTCGGCGCAGGGAGGCGCGCGATGATCGCCGTCGTCTTCATCGTCCTCATGGGCCTGGTGGTGGGCGCCATCTCGCTGTTCGGCCCGGCCGGCAGCGCGGCGGCGACCGCCGCCGTGCCCTGGTGGGCCCTGGCCGGCGTGCTGGCGGCCTTCGTGGGTTTCTTCGCCGCTGGCATCTACGTCGGCGTGGCGCTGGGCCTGCTGGCGCTGCTGGCGGGCTTCGGCCTGTCGGACCGCCCGTTCTGGAACTTCATCGGCGAGATGCTGTGGGGGCCGTCCACCAACTTCGTGCTGGTGTCGGTGCCGCTGTTCCTGCTGATGGGGGAGATCATGCTGCGCGCCGGCCTGTCCGAGCGCCTGTACCGCAGCCTCAACGTGTGGATGGGGCGCATGCCAGGCGGCATGCTGCACACCAACATCGTCTCCTGCGGCGTGTTTTCCGCAGTGGCCGGCTCCAGCGTGGCGACCGCCGCCACCATGGGCTCGGTGGCCCTGCCCTATTTCGAGAAAAGCAAGTACCCGCCCAAGCTGGTGCTCGGCTCCCTGGCCGCCGGCGGCGCGCTGGGCAACCTGATCCCGCCGGGCATCACCTTCATCATCTACGGCCTGCTCACCGAGACCTCGGTGGGCGCGCTGTACCTGGCTGCCGTCGGCCCCAGCCTGCTGGTGGTGCTGCTGTTCACCGCGGTGATCCTGTACTACAGCTGGAAGCTCAAGCTGCATGGCGAGGGTGTATCGATCGGCTGGCGTGAACGCATCGCCAGCCTGTCGGACCTGGTGCCCACGGCGCTGCTGATCGGCCTGGTGCTGGGCACCATCTACGCGGGCTGGGCGACGCCCACCGAGTCGGCCGCCCTGGGCGTGGCCGGCGCGATCGTGCTGTCCCTGGTGGACCGCAAGCTCACCTGGAAGATGATGGCCGAATCGATGACGGCCACCGCGCGCACCACCTCGATGATCGCGCTGATCCTCCTGGGCGCGTATGTCCTGAACTACATCCTGTCGTCGCTGGGCATTCCGCAGATGCTGGCCAAGTTCCTCACCGGCCTGCCGCTGGCCGACTGGGGGATCATGCTGGTGATCATCGGCTTCTACCTCGCGCTGGGCACCTTCATGGAAGGCATGTCGATGGTGATCACCACCATCCCGCTGCTGTTCCCGGTGGTCAAGGCGCTGGGCTACGACCCGATCTGGTTCGGCGTGGTGATCACCATGCTGGTGGAGATCGCGATGATCAGCCCGCCCGACGGCACGGTGCTGTACGTGCTGCAAGGCATGCGCAGGCAACCCGGGCCGATCACCGACGTCTTCAGCGGCGTCGTGCCCTTCATGCTTGTCTACATGCTGGCCATCCTGGTGCTGATGGTCTTCCCGGCCATTGCCCTGTGGCTGCCCAACGTCCTCATGTGAACCATGTCCCTCCTGCTTCATTTCGCCTGTGAATCCCTGCGCGGCGACGCGCCCCGCCTGACCCAGGTGCATGCCGTCGCCCCGCGCCGGCTGGTCATCGCCGGCTGGACCGGCCGCGACGCCGCGGCCATCCAGCACCACATCCACGAGCTCGAGCTGCTCGGCGTGCCCGCGCCGTCGACGGTGCCGCTGTACTACCGCGCCTCCAGCACCCTGCTGACGCAGTCGCCCGAGGTGGAGGTGCTGGGCGCCGAGAGCTCCGGCGAGGCCGAGCCGGTGCTGTTCTTCGCCGCCGGCGAGTGGTGGCTCACCGTCGGCTCGGACCACACCGACCGCAAGGTGGAGACCTATTCGGTGGCGGTGTCCAAGCAGATGTGCCCCAAGCCGATCGCGGCGCAGGCCTGGCGCTGGGCCGACGTGGCCGGCCACCAGGACCAGATCCAGCTGCGCTCACGCATCCTGGAAGACGGCGCCTGGGTGTCCTACCAGGAGGGCAGCTTCGCCTCGATCCGGCCGCTCGAGTCCCTGCGCGAAGGCGCCTTCGGCGCGTCCGCGCCGGAAGGCTGCTTCGTCAGCTGCGGCACGCTGGGTGCCAAGCCCAACGCGCGCGGCGAGGGCATCCGCCCGGCGGCGCAGATGGAGCTGGAAATCCACGACCCGCGCCTGGGCCGCACCATCGTGCACCGCTATGCGGCGCAGGTGCTGCCGGTGATCGCCTGACCGGCCGGACACCGAAAGCCATGAACACCATCTCCTCCCTGAACGCCCGCCTCGCGCGGGGCGACACCACGCGCGAGGCCATCGTGGCCGGGGCGCTGGAGGCCGCCGCGCAGCCCGAGGCGGCCCATGTCTTCACCCGCGTGTATGCGGACGCGGCCCTGGCCAGCGCCCGCGCGGCCGATGCGCTGGCCCGCGCCGGCGTGCAGCAGCACCCGCTGGCCGGCCTGCCCGTCACCATCAAGGACCTGTACGACGTCGGCGGCGAGACCACGCTGGCCGGCTCGGTGGTGTGCCGGGGCGAGCCCGCGGCCGCCTGCGACGCGCCCACCGTGGCCCGCATGCGCGCCACCGGCGCGGCCATCACCGGCCGCACCAACATGACCGAGTTCGCCTTCTCGGGCGTGGGCATCAACCCGCACTACGGCACGCCGCGCAACCCGGCGGACCCGAAGGTGGCCCGCATTCCCGGCGGCTCGTCCTCGGGCGCCGCGGTGTCGGTGGCCCTGGGCCTGGCGGTGGCCGGCCTGGGCTCGGACACCGGTGGCTCCATCCGCATTCCCGCCGCCCTGTGCGGGCTGGTGGGTTTCAAGAACACGCAGACCCGCGTGCCGCGCACCGGGCTGACCGAGCTGTCCCGCACGCTCGACACCGCCTGCGCGATGACCCGCAACGTGGCCGACTGCCTGCTGGTCGACGGCGTGCTCTCGGGCCAGCCGCTGGCGGTGCGCCCGCGCCCGCTGGCTTCGATGCGGCTGGCGATTCCGCAGACCCTGGTGTTCGACGGCATTGAGCCGCAGGTGGCCGCCGCCTTCTCGCGCGCCCTCACCCGCCTGTCGGCCGCGGGCGCGCAGCTGGTGGAGATTCCGCTGGCGGCCCTGGCCGAGATCGCGCGGCTGAACGCGCCGCCGGGCTTTGCCGCCATCGAGGCGCACGCGGTGCACCGGGACCGCATGGCCCGCGCCCGCGACGCCTTCGACCCGCGCGTGGCCGCCCGCATCGCGCTGGGCGAGCCGGTGCCGGCCACCCAGTACATCGCCATGCACGACCACCGCGCCGAATGGATCGCGCGGGTCGAGGGCGAGGTGGCCGGCTTCGACGCGCTGCTGATGCCCACCGTGCCGCTGGTGGCGCCACCGACCGACCCCCTGCTGGCGTCGGACGAGGCCTTCTTCAAGACCAACGGCCTGCTGCTTCGCAACCCCTCGGCCATCAACTACCTGGACGGCTGCGCCTTCAGCCTGCCCTGCCACGCGCCGGGCGAGCTGCCGGTGGGCCTGATGTGCGCGTCCACCCGGGGCGACGATGCGCGCCTGGCCGCGGTGGCCCTCGCGATCGAAGCGGCCCTGGCCGCCTGACCTGTTCTCACGGAGCCTGCACCCCATGTCTTCGCCTTTGCTGTTCACCCCCCTGCGCCTGGGCCCGCTCGAGATCCCGAACCGGATCATGGTCTCGCCGATGTGCCAGTACTCCGGCATCGACGGCCTGCCCACCGCCTGGCACGGCGCCCACCTGGGCGCGCTGGCCATCTCGGGCACCGGCCTGCTGTGCCTGGAGGCCACCGCCGTCGCGCCGGAAGGCCGCATCACCCCCGGCTGCCTGGGCCTGTGGTCCGACGCGCACGAGAAGGCCATGGGCGCGCTGGTGCACCCGCTGCGCGAGTTCTCGCCGGTGAAGCTGGCGCTGCAGCTGGCGCACGCCGGCCGCAAGTCGTCCAGCCGCCGGCCCTGGGAGGGCGGCGCGCTGATCCCGCCGTCCGAGGGCGGCTGGCAGCCGGTGGCGCCGTCGGCCATCGCGCACAAGCCGGAAGAGGCCCCGCCGCAGGCGATGAGCGCCGCGCAGATCCGCCAGCTGGTGCAGGACTTCGTCGCCGCCACCCAGCGCGCGCGTCGCCTGGGCTTCGAGGCGATCGAGCTGCACATGGCCCACGGCTACCTGCTGCACGAGTTCCTCTCCCCGCTGTCCAACCAGCGCGACGACATCTACGGCGGCAGCGCCGAGGCCCGCATGCGCCTGCCGATGGAGGTGTTCGACGCGGTGCGCGAGGCCGCGGGCTCCAGGATGTCGGTGGGTGTGCGCCTGTCGGCCACCGACTGGGCCGAGGGCGGCTGGGACATCGACGGCACGGTGGAAATCTCCAGGCGACTGGCCGCGGCCGGCTGCGACTTCCTGGACATCTCCTCCGGCGGCCTGTCGTGGCAGCAGAAGATCACGCTGGGCCCGGGCTACCAGGTGCCCTTCGCGCAGCAGGTGCGCCAGGCCGTGTCCATTCCGGTGGCGACGGTGGGCCTCATCACGACGCCGCGCCAAGCGGAAGACATCCTCGCGCAGGGGCAGGCCGACATGGTGGCCCTGGGCCGCGCCTTCCTGCTGGACCCGCGCTGGCCGTGGCGTGCCGCCGCCGAACTGGGCGGCACCGTGGCCGGCCCGCAGCAGATGTACCGCTGCCTGCCCTCCGGCCACCCGCCGATCTTCGGCGACGTGCGCACCGCCCAGCGCTGAGGCCGGGCCGGCCGCTCGGGCCGCGCGCTCAGATGCTGCGGGGCCGGGCGACCGCCTCGCCGCGTTCGCGCAGCGGCACCTGCAGCTGTCGCTCCTGCGCACCCTCGCGCACCGTCAGGCGCAGGGGACCGGCCTCCAGGCGCCCCGACGCCCACAGGCGCTTGTACAGCGCCTCCAGCGTGGCCACCGGCTGGCCGTCCAGCGCGACGACCCAGTGACCCGGCCGCAGGCCGGCGGCCTGCGCCGGGCTGTCCGGCGTGACGCGGGTGATGCGGATGCGCCCCTCGAATTCCACCGCGTTGATGCCGAGCCAGGCGCGCCGCCCCTGCGGGTGGCGGCCGGTGCGCACCAGTTCCTCGATCACCGGGCGCAGCACCTCCACCGGCACGAACAGGTTGCCCGGCGCCTGCTGCGGGTCGTCCTCGGGCAGCACGTCGCGCAGGGCCAGGTGCCCCACGCCCACCAGCTCGCCGTCGGCGTTGAACAGGGCCGCGCCGGAGTGGCGCGGGATCATCGGCGCGGTGTAGAGCGCCGCCTCGAGGTGGTATTCCCAGTAGCCGGTGAAGGCGCGCCGGTCCATCAGGCGCACCGCGCCCGCCTGCCGCGGCAGGCCGCCGCAGACGAACAGCAGCGGATCGCCCTTGGCCAGCGCCGTCGAGGCGCCCAGGCGCACCGGCTGCACGCCGGCCAGCGGCACCAGCGGCTTGACCAGCGCCAGGCCGTTCACGAAATCTTGCGCCACCACCTGCCCCGGCACGCGACGCAGGTCGCGCGTGAGCAGGTCGACCTGGTCGGCCTCCAGCACCAGGTAGCCGATCGTGAGCACCAGCACCTGGCCGTCCGGCGCGGCGATGGCCACGCCCGAGCCCTCGCGCACGCGGCCCAGCGTGGCGACAGAGTTCGCGTCGTCCACCGCGCGGGCGGTGACGCCCACGGTGGCGGCCTGCGCCGCCTCCAGGCGCGAGGCGCCCTCGGAGGCACGGGCCGGCGTGAAACCGGCAAGCGCGCCCGCGGCCCACAGGCCGGCGAACGCGCGCCGCGAGAGCCGGTGGCTCAAATCACATCCCGAGCAGCTTCTTGGCCTCGCCCAGGGCCTTCATCGAATCGTCGTGCTTGCCGGCCTTGTGGGCGGTCTCGCCGTCGGCGCGCAGCTTGGCGACCTTGTCGGCGACTTCCTTGGACATCGCCGGCTTGGTGGCCAGCTTGTCATCGATGGCCTTCATCTCCTTGGGGCAGCTGTGGGCCAGGGCGGCGCCGGCGGAGAGGCTGGCAGCCACCAGGACCGCGGCGGAACGGACAAAAACGGACTTGCGCATGACGTGCTCCTTGAAAACGGACAGAAAGGGAAAACTGCTCATCCATGCTAGGGCCGACCCGTGTCGGCTGGCAATCGGGGCTTGCACTTGCCCCGCCTGCGGGTGGGGTCGGCCGGGGCCGGGCAGTCATGGTGGGTTCAAGGTCATGCGGCTCGCCCCCCTACAGTGCGGCGCCTCAGCCCGTACGCAGGACACCCCCGTGATCTACCCCTCCCAGAGCCCGCCCTACTCGCCACTGCCCCAGGTGGCCGCGACGCCCGCGCAGCCGCACCAGGCGCTGCGGCAGGCGCCATATTCATCGCCGTTGCCGGTGGGGGGCCCACCGGGGGTCCAGTCGCCGTTCACCTGGCAGCCCTCGGCCCAGCTCCAGGCGACGTTGCTGTCCAGTGCCCTGTCGCAGGCGATCACCGCGCGGACCGTCATGCTGCAGGCGGCCGCCGCGCTGGCGACGGCCGGGCCCCCGGTGCCCCTGGCGCAACGCGCGCCGCAGCTGGCAGCCGGCACGCCGCACCCGCTCACCCCCACCTGCCTCCCCGGGCCTCAGCCAGCCCCCCAGCCCACCGACCCCAGCGCTCGACCGCTGGCACGGCGCGCCAAGGTGCGCAAGAAAGCCGCGAGTTCGGCCCAGGGCGCCCCGCGGGATGAGCAGCCCCCGCCGGACAAGCGCCCGCGGTCCGGTACGCCGGCCGCACCGCCGCCCAGGCGCACCGAGTCGACCACGGCGCCTGCCATCCCCGCAGGTATCCACAGCGAGAACTCGGACGACGAGGGCACGACCGAGACCTGGATGACGCCCTTCGCCCTGGGGGAAGCGGTCGACGTCGACGAACTCGCGAAGGCATTCCAAGGGCCACATGAGCGTCGCTTCGGCGAACTGGTCGATGCCATCGTGGATGCGGACTCCCTGCACGAGCTGCCCGAGCTGGGCGTGATGTCGCATCTCGCGCACGCCTCCCCGGACCTGCGCAAGTGCCTGTTCGCGGCCCTCTGCGCCCACAGCTGCCGTGGGCTGACGCGGCTGATCCGCGCCCTCAGCACCGTCACCGACAGGCCGGCGCTGACCGACGTGCTGGACGTGCTGGCGGGGCTTGCCAACCAGGACACGCACTGCCAGAGCGCCCTCCTCAGGCGGCTGGCGGTCAACGACCGGGCGGGCGCGATCGCGCTGGCCGTGGCCCTCCAGCATGACAACCTGCGGGTCGTCGAGACGGCCACGATCCTCGCGAACCTGCTGATGCGAGGAGCGCTTCCCGCATGCAGGCCACTGCGCGCGGCGCTGACGCAGCCCCGGGTGCTGCAGGCCATTGCCCAGGGCACGCTGGCCACCTACGGCACGATCGCCACGCAAGCCCGCAGTCTGCTCTGGCGCCTGATGCGCCGCACCAGCCCGGAAGACGCACCGATCGACGCCGTGCTGCTGGACGTGCGGGTGCGCCCCCGCGCCATCGCCTCGCCGCCCGAAGGCTTCGCGCTGGTGACGGCCTGGGTCAGCACCTGCGTCGCGCATCAACACGTACGCCATGGCTCGCTGTATGCGTTGCTCATCCAGATGGCCTCGGCAAGTCCCCAGGGGCGTGCCGCGGTGGCGCAGGCGATGCTTGACGACAGCCATCGCGCCGCGACTGCCGCGCGGCGCGATGGCAAGGCCGGCCGCACCGCGGGATCCCTGCTGGGGCTGCTGGCGGGCGAGGTGGCCCAGGTCGGCAGCACGACCGACTCCTTCGCTGCCGCGGCCGACGCGATGTCGCTCCTGACCCAGCTCGCCGGGGCGCACCCCGTCGGGCGCGGGGCGGTGGTGTCCGCCATGTCGACGAAGGCCCTGCAGGGCTTGCTGGGGGTGGTCTTCGCGCTTCCCGACAGGGCCGACGCCTCCCTCTGGCGTGGCGGGCTTCGCCTGCTCGTGCAGCTGCTGCGTGCGTCGCCCGACACGACCGCGCCCCTGATGGCGGCGCTGAAGGAAGACCCGGGATTCACCCATGTGCTTGCCATGCTGGTCAACTGGTCACAGCAGGCGCATGACCTGCCCGCCGCGGCGCTGGCCACCGCTGCACTCGCCGCGCTTCGCCCGCAGCTGTACGCACTCGACGCCGGCGCCAGCGGTGCGATGCTCGATGCAGCCCTGCTCCGGTCCGACGCCAGCGGAACGCGGCTGCTCGACATCCTGATCGCGCGCGTCACCCGGGGCCAGGGCAACAGCCAGACCAGCGCACTGGCCCTGCTGGCCGAGGTGGCCACCCACCCCCACAACCGACCGGCGATCCGCGCCGCGCTGGCCAGCGGCGGGGTGGAGCGCATCCTCGCGATACTCGCCACCTCCGAGCAGGGCAGCGACGTCGAGGCGGGCACCCGGCTGCTGGCGCGCTTGGCACTGGAGCCCGAGGCGGGCGCGACGGCCACCTTCGCCCAGCTCACCAGCCTCCTGCGCCAGCGGTCGATGCACTGGACGAATGCACTGGCAGAAGCGGCCGTGGCCTGGTCCGACGACGCACCGACCGCCCAGGCCCTCCTGCGGTTCCTGCTGCGGTGCGTGAAGAACCGGCCGGCCGACAAGGGCTACCTGCTCATGGCGCTGGGGCGGCACCTGATGGCCGAACTCGAGGCCGACACGCCGGCGGACGACGTGGACGCCTTCCTGGCGCAGGGCGGGAAGGCGAGCACGGCCGAGGCTGCGCCGACGGCGGACGGCGGGAGCGCCGCGGCGGCCTCCGCATCGAGCAGTTCGAGCAGTTCGAGCGGGATGGGCGTCGCGTACAGTCGCCAGGCATGAACCGCCCTTCCACGCCCGCCCTCCAACGTCCCTGGCCCGCCGGCACCGTGCTGCGCCACTACAAGGGCGGCCGCTACCGGGTGACGGGCTACTGCCTGATCGAGGCGACGCTGGAAACCGGCGTCCTCTACGAGCCGCTGGACGGGCCGGCCGGCCTGTCCTGGCTGCGCCCGTTGCCGCAGTTCGGCGACACGGTGGAAACACCGTCGGGACCCCGGCCCCGCTTCACCGTCGACGCCGACTGACGCAGCGCGCACGCGTCACCGCGGCCTCAGGCTGGGCCGGAGGCGGTGCCTAGATTCCCGGGGTCTTCCACTCACGAGACCGACCCCATGCAATCTCCAGCCACCTTCGCCAAGGACAAGCCGGCGCGCCCGTCCAGCCAGGCCTTCACGACGCAGCGGGCGGGCGCTGCCCGCGCGCCGGATGCATCGAGCGCCTCGAGTACCCCCAGTGCCTCGAGCGCTTCCGGGGCCCAGGGCACCGGCGCCACGGGCGCACTCGGCCCGCGACGGGTGCGGCACGACGACGGCGCGTCGGGCCTGCGCTCGCGCCAGCGACACGAGCGACGCAAGCTGGACACCCAGGAACGCAGCGACCACGAACCGGCGCCGCGTGCACGGCTGGCCGAACGCAAGGCGAAGGCCTCCGACGCGCAAGAGCCGGCGCTCGCTTGGGCACCGGACCCCACGATCCTCGGGCTGTCGCTCGAATTCGACCGCGTCCTGGACTGGAGCGCCCTGCCGACGACGGCCGCCGGTGAATACGGCGCGCCCGCGCCCGACGCCCCCGGGGTTCCACCGCTTGCCGAGGAAGCAGCCGTGGCCTCGATCGGCGAGCAACTGGCGCAACTTCACCTGCCGGCCGGGGGCGCGACGGACGCCGCCGGCACCCCGACCGCGACCCCGGTCGCGTCCGGCACCCCGCCCACGGCCGTCACGGCCGACCCCCTCTGGATCCGCCGCGAGCTTCAGGCACTGCCAGAGGCTGGCGAGGCGGCTTCCGCACGCCTGACCGGCACCCAGGCCTGGAGACTGCCCCTGATGCTGTCCGCGCTGGCCGGCACGGACGAGGCCCTGCAGGAAGATGTCCTGGTCAAGCTGGCCGATTGCCTGCTGGCCGATCCCGGCCCCATGGAACCGGCGCTTCGCCGTTGCCTGTGGGCCAACGGCCAACAGCGCCTGAGGGAGCTGGTGGCCTGCGTCGCCCGCTCGGGCACCGTGGCCAGCGTGGCCGCCCAGACGCTGCTGGCCCAGATCACGTCCAGCAGCCCGCAGGCCTCGCAGCAGATCTTCCTGGCGCTCGACGCCATGGGCGATGCGGCGCTGGACGCCATCGTCCGGATCCTCGCCCACCAAAACGATGACGTCGCCACGCGCGCGCTCACGCTCATGAACGGCCTGGGCAGCGCCAGCACCCAGGCGGCAGACCGGTTGCTGGAGCGCCTGCTGGCGCGGACACAGCGCTCCGGAAGGCCCGGCTCCATGCGCCTGCTCGCGCTGGCGGTCAAGCCCGGTGCCATCGGCCCGCTCGCGGTGCAATGCCTCGAGTCCCTCGCGCAGGCGGCCAGCGAGGGCTGGACCACGATCGGGCAGATGCTGTTGCAGGACACCGCCTCCGCGCTGCGCGGCATCCTCAAGGCCCTCGCATCGACGCCACCGGCGCAGCGCGCCTGCCTCGTGTGGTTCCTGGCCCAGGTCGCCGAGGCGGACGTGACATCCTGCAAGGCGCTGCGGGACGCGCTCGTGTGCCCCTCGCGCGCCGGCGGACGTACGCTGGGCAGCGCCGGCTACACCGCGACGCCCCTGCTCAAGACCCTGGTCCAGGGGCTGGCCGTCGCCGAATCCGGGGAAGCGTGGCCCACCCTGGCCCTGCTGCTGCCCGTCGTCGGGCTCAGCGAGTCGACCGGCCGCTGCGTGATGCTGGAGCTGATGCGGGGACAGGCAGGCGGACACTCGACGCTTGGCGGTGTGGTCACTCTCGCCCTGGAGGGCACCGACCGCTACGACTCGGCCTGGGCGCTGGCCCTGCTCGACGCGCTGTACGCCCAGGCCCCGGACTCGGGCGCGGGCCTGGCCCTCTACCGCAAGTGCCTGCTCGGCGAACGGGGTGCCGTGCGCGTCGCCCAGGCCCTGAGCCAACGCATCACGACCCTCGGCCAGAAATCCGCGATTCGCGCGTGCACGCTGATGATGTGGCTGCTCGACACCCTGAACGAACCCGGCCGGCTCAGCCTGCTGGCGCACAACGCGCTGATGCTCGCGCTGGCCAGCGGCGAACAGGGCGAGCGCCTGCTCAAAAGGATGGTCCAGTGGCTGGTCCTGCCCGAAGGGCCCCAGCGCTCCCGCGGGCTGGCGATGCTCCACACCCTGGCAAAACCGGTCCTGCGGACGAAGGAAGGCGCGCGCCTGATCGAATCGCTGATGGCCGATGGCGGCGCGGGCCTGGAGGCCCTGCTGGAGATCGTGACCTCGCCGTCGGCCGTCGTGCCACCGCCGGGGGCCGCATCCGCAGGGCCCGAGGCCGACACATCGCCTGCCACGCTGCAGGCGATCGTGGCCGCCCGGCTGCTCGTGGAGCTGGCCCAGCTGGCCACGCCGGCCGGCCACGCGATCCGCAAGGCGATCCATGCAGCGATCACGCGCGACGGCGCCGCCGCCCTCGACTTCCTCGCGGAGCAGGCCGCCACGCTCGCCGGCCAGGCGGGTCGGATGCGCGATCTGGCCAGCCTGATGGGCCTGCTGCTGGTGCACGTCGGCAAAGAGGGGGTCGCGACCGTGCAGGTCGCCGCGGCCCTGGTCCGGGCCCACGTCGGTCGGTTCGGAGCCCGCGCAGGCGCCCCGTTGACGCCGGCGTCCCCCGCCGTCGCGGGAGCCGGGGGCAAGACCTCCCCGTCGGCCTAGGCGCCGCGAAAGCGCGGGGGCCGCCGCTCGGCGAAGGCCTGCCGCCCTTCGGCAAAATCCGCGCTGGCCAGCGTCATGCGCTCGCGCGCGCGCAGCGCCGGCTCGTCGAAGTGGCCCTGCGCGAGTTCACGGAGGGAGGCCTTGGTGGTCCGCAGTGCCAAAGGCGCGAGCGCAGCAATGTCGGCCACCAGCGCCTGCAGCGTCGCCTCGAAGTCGTCCGGCGACACCAGCGCCTCGAGGCAACCGGTGTCCCACAGCTGGCGCGCGCTGAAGGGCCGCGCGGTCAGGAAAGCCCGCTCGGTGAAAGCCAGGCCCATGCGACGGATGTACCGCTGCAGCCCGCTGGGGTAGTAGTGCAGGCCGAGCGCGGTCGCCGGCATCCGCAACTCCACGCCGTCCAGCGCGAGGCGCAGGTCACTGGAAATGAACAGGTCGGTCGCGCCGCCGTACACGCTGCCATTGAGGGCACACACCGTCACCGGCTGCAACGCGGCGAAGGCGTCGGTCATCTGCTCGAAGGCGCTGGCGTCCTTGCCGGGGGCGTCGAAACCGCCGATGTCGTAGCCGGCACAGAACACCGGCCGCGGCTGGCCTGCGGTATTGGCGCGCAGCACCACCACGCGCACGCCGGGATCGGCATCGATCGCGGCGAAGTGCGCCACCAGCGCCTGCAGGTCCTCGTCCTGCAGGCGGTTGCGATGCGCCGGCCGGTTGAGGGTGATCGTCGCCACGCCGCCAAGGACGGACAGCAGCGGCGGCGTGGACGGCAGGTCGGGGGCGGTCATGGCGTGCATCACGGTCACGGGTGGGGCAGGAACATCGCCTGCAGGTCGCTCAGGAAATCGAAGCCCCGCTCGGTGGGTCGCGCCCGGCCCGGCTCGCGCGTCAGCAGACCGCCCGCCTCGGCCCGCGCCAGCGCCGGCTCGATCGCCGACAGCGGCAGGCCCGTGCGCTCGGTGAAGTCCCGCAGCAGGAAACCCTCGCGCAGGCGCAGCGCATTGAGCATGTACTCGAAGGGCAGGTCGGCGCGGGCGACCTCCTCCTCCTGCGCCACCGCGTCGCCCGCGCGCGCGGCATCCATATAGCGGGCCGGATCGCGGTAGCGCACCTGCCGCAGCACCCGGTGCGCGAAACTGAGCTTGCCGTGCGCCCCGGCACCCAGGCCCAGGTAATCGCCGAACTGCCAGTAGTTCACGTTGTGCCAGCAGCGGTGCCCCTCGCGCGCATAGGCCGACACCTCGTAGCGTGCCATCCCGGCCGCGCCCGTCCTTTCGGTGATGCGATCGAGCATGGCGAAGGCCTCGTCGTCCGAGGGCACCACCGGCGGGAACTTGGCGAAATAGGTGTTGGGCTCCAGCGTCAGGTGGTAGACCGACAGGTGTGGCGGCGACAGCGACAGCGCCTGGGACAGGTCGGCCTCGAGATGGGCCAGCGTCTGCCCGGGCAGCGCATACATCAGGTCGATGTTGAAGGTGTCGAACGCGTCGGCCGCCTCCTCGCAGGCGGCGATGGCCTGGGCCCGGTCATGCACGCGGCCCAGGGCCTTGAGGTGGGCATCGTTGAAGCTCTGGACCCCCACGGACAGGCGGGTCACGCCGGCGGCGCGGAAGGCGCGGAAGCGGTCCTTCTCGAAGGTGCCGGGGTTGGCCTCCAGGGTGATCTCGCAGTCCGCCTCCAGCCGCACCCG